>ERZ835541.178-NODE-178-length-82846-cov-8.007102_pt1 | contig 82846 bp, 73 predicted proteins | sample MGYA00519945_ERZ835541 | MGnify/ENA primary metagenome ERZ835541 (study PRJEB31850, sample SAMEA3708780) | human gut metagenome | biome: human gut; feature: human-associated habitat; material: faeces | place: China | collected 2014 ...
GTGTGAGCAAGCTCCCACCGAGGTATTCCGTTCTATTTTTGCATGGCTCGTAACTCTCAATTTACACCGTTACGATCACGCCGCCGTCATTGGCGTACATGCTGCTGACGCCACGGGTGTCCATGATCAGGCAATCTCTGAACTGTACCTTATCCGTAAGAAGCTTTTTGATGGTCTCGGCGCGGTCCGGTGCATTACAATGGGTGATCATCAGTGTGCGGTGTTGGGCGTCTCCGACTTCCTCTAAAATGATCTCTGCCATTCTGCGGAGTGCCTTCTTCATACCGATACTCTGTCCTCTCTGCACGATATTTCCCTTGTCTCCTGCCATAATGGGCTTAATGCTTAAGGTGGATGCCACCAGTGCCTTTACGCCGGTCAGTCTCCCATTCTTACGCAGAGTCTCCAGATTATCCAGTACAAAATACGTATGCATATTGCTGCGGAATTCCTCGATCTGTTTTACGATCTCTTCAAAGGGAAGACCCTGTTCCTCCAGTTCTACCAGCTTCTTCACGATCTGCGTCTCACCGCAGCTGGCGGATTCGGAATCGACGACATGAATCTGCTTCTTACCGTATTTTTCCCGATACAGATTCATTCCCAGCACGGCGCTGTTGTAACTTCCACTCAGATGAGAAGATAATGTAATGGCATATACATGCTCTGCCTCTGTACAATAAGCCTCCCGGAACTTCTCCGGAGAAGGGCATGCAGATCTGGGACATTGAGGAGATTCCGCTACTTTTTTCAAAAACTCTGCCTGATCGAAGCTCTCATCATCCTGGATTCTATAGTCTCCCACTTCCAGTCCCAGCGGAACGATCTCAAACCGAGGATCCTGCAGATACTCTTCCGGCAATTCACAACAACTGTCTACTACGATTTTGAAACTCATAATATCTGTCTCCATATTATTAATTATTTGTTATTTTTTGCAAACCATGCTATGTAGTTTTTAATACTACTTATAATAGCACGAAACATTTCGTTCGTAAAGCTTTTACACAAAATATTCATATTTCCTTTTTTCCGTACATCGTTTATACTATTTCTATATCGCATGACACCGGAACGCAAGATACAATCACCGGAGTAAGGAGCCTTGATGATCGCATTACAGATTACATCCACGAAAAATTTTATGAATCACCTGCTGGTAGCGGATACCTTTGATCCTTTTCTTCTGGAGGAAGCCACCATCAGCACCGCCCTCACCGTAACCATCGACGGGCATATCAACAAGGACTTCTATCCTGCTGACGAACGAGGCGAAGACTGTATTCCCTGGGAACTGCAGTCTTTTAGCAAAATAAAAGGACTGTGCTTTGACCTGATCAAGGGAAAACACACTCCTTTGTATTTTAAATTTGTGCTTCATATGCAGCCGGATAAAGCCGCTGCCATGCTTACAAAAGCCCAGGTGGACCCTGACGTCATCCGTGCCCTGGTGCTGAACATCCGCTACGATGGGGAAAAAACGATTCTCACCACCGGATGTGCTTACCAGACCTTCACCATGGACAAAAGTGCCGATACCGTCTGGGACAAGGCGCTGAAAAAATATCTGGATCTGAAGGGAATCTCTTACGAGGAACTTTGATCATTCCTTCATCTTCGGCTTACTGAGAAGACTTGCCAGATAACCGAAGATCAGCGCTGCCGACGTCCCCACAGCTCCTGCCCGGAAGCCTCCCGCAAAAAGGCCTAAAAATCCCTGTTCCTGCACCGCTTCTTTTACGCCTTTCATTAACACATTTCCAAAGCCAAGCAGCGGTACGCTGGCACCGGCTCCCGCAAAATTCTGAAAAGGTTCATACCAGCCAAGCGCACTGAGCACGGCACCGGTGACCACTAAAAGCACCATAATGCGTCCCGGCATCATCTTCGTCTTTTCCATCAGGATCTGCACCAGCGCGCAGATCAGACCACCCACCCAGAAAGCATTGATATAATCCATCCTCTGCGTTTCCTCCTTATATCTGTTTATGGACAGTCTCTGCACTTTTTCCTGAATTTATGCGTTCTTTATACGTTTACTTTTTGCCAAACCGGAACCACTCCGGCGGAAGCTGTACCAGGATCACAGCGGCAAATACGATAACACAGCCTGCGATCTGTCTCGGAGTCAGTGTCTGATCCGTACTTAAAAAACCGATCTTATAAGCGATCCATCCGGAAATGGTGGCAATGACGGATTCCAGACTCATGATGAGCGCTGCCACCGTGGGATTCAAGCCCTTCTGACCCACAATCTGCAGAGTATAGCCCACACCGCAGCTTAAGACACCGGCATACAGCAGTGCTCCCAGACCTTCCTGGATCTGTCCGAAAGTCGGCTGTCCCCAGATAAGCGCCCCGATGCAGCAGACGACACCGCACACTGTGAACTGGATACAGGATACCACCGCTCCATCGATTCTCGCTGCATAATGATCAACCGTCATGATCTGTATCGCAAAAGCAATAGCACATAAAAATACCATGATATCCCCTGCCCCCAGACACAATGATTCCGTCATGCAGAGCAGATACATTCCCACTGCTGCCATGCCGGCTGCCGCCCAGACCACCGGTGCTACCTTTTTCTTCAAAAAAATGCCAAACATGGGCACAAAAATAATATACAGGGTCGTGATAAATCCCGCCTTGCCGACACTGGTATACTTGATACCGAACTGCTGCAGGGTGCTGGCAATGGTCAGGAAGATACCACACAGAAGCCCTGCCCTGACATTCAGTTTCCAGTCTAATTTTGCTGCCTTGTCTCCCGCGATCTTCCGACTGATCAGAATATACACCAGAATACCGGCAGCGCCGATCAGAGAACGGACGCCGTTAAACGTAAACGGGTGCATGTAATCCATACCCTTGCTCTGGGAGACAAATGCCATGCCCCAGATGGTGGCTGTCAGCAGAAGGATCAGGCTGTTTCTCGTTGTTTTCGCTCTTGTATTTTCCATAGTTGTATTGTTCGTTCCTTATATGATTCGTCCCTTATTGTTTTACGGTTATGTGAGCTTATCAGGACCGTTTTTTATATTTCTCAGCGATCTCCGCCACTACATCCCGCAGCATTTTTCCGCTGCAGTCTATGATGAGATCCGCATATTTCTCATACAACGGGGTTCTCTCATCATACAGATCCCGCAGGGTCTGACCGGGCTGCAGAGTCACGCCCCTGGCGTTCAGATCCCCCAGCCGTTTCTCCACTTCCTCATAGGGAAGCTTCAGATATACCACCGTACTGATCTCCCGCAGATGCTGCATGCCTTCCGGCTCGTAGCAGGCGCTTCCGCCGGTAGCAATGATGCTGTTCTCCAGATCTAAGGACGCATTCACGTCGCTCTCAATCTGCCAAAAGCCTTCCACACCATATTCCGTGATCAGTTCGTGTAATAATTTGCCGTGTCTGTCCTGGATCACCAGGTCGGAATCCACAAAACGTCTGCCCAGGCGCTTTGCCAGGACGACACCTACCGTACTTTTTCCCGAACCCGGCATGCCGATCAGAGTAATATTATTTTTCATAAGTTTCTGCCCACCTTACCTATACACAAGAAAATCGCCGCCTGTAAGCGACGATCTTCCGTCTTATTGTCTATTTATTGTAACGTTGCAGCCTTCCTTCACCACATTATGCCTGCCGTTTTTGCTGAATCGCTACGTGTTTTTACTGCATTATACTTCTGCAATGACTTCCACTTCACATAATACGTTCTTGGGAAGCGTCTTGACTGCAACACAGCTTCTGGCAGGATTCTCAGTAAAGTACTTTGCATAGACCTGATTGAACGCTGCGAAATCGCCCATGTCTGCCAGGAAGCAGGAGGTCTTGGCTACTCTGGTGTAATCGGTGCCTGCTGCCTTTAACAGCTCGCCGATATTCTTCATTACCTGTTCTGCCTGTTCCTCGATGGTAGTTCCGTGAATCTCGCCGGTAGCGGGATCAATGGGAATCTGTCCGGATGCGAAAAAGATATTGCCCAGTACGATACCCTGGGAGTAAGGTCCGATCGCTGCAGGTGCTTTGTCTGTTGAAATCTTCTGTAACATAATGTGCTCCTCTTCTTCCTATAATTAATTCTTTTAATTTAATTCTTTCTTAAATCTGTCATCTGCGCCTTGAGCCGCCCGCCTCCCGGCATGTTCCGAAATTCCTGCGGCATCCCAGGCGTTTACTTCGTCATATCTACCTCCGGCTCATCAAATTCCGCCGTCACGTAGAATCCTCTGGAATTCTCCACGATATCTGCTACAACGCCCTCCCGGTTCTTCAACCGGTAACGGAACGGAATGTTCGGAGACATCGCCAGGGACGGGTCTATGGTATAGTAATAGTTACTGGGCAGAAGTCCTTCGGTTACCGTGATCTTCTGTCCGACCTCCAACAGTCCCGGTCGTTCCATCTTAAATTCTATCCTGCGCATTCTGACTCACCAGCCATTCCCGGCATAATATTTTTCGCCGTTTGAGGTTTATTTTACCAGTAACTTACAGCGCTTGCAAGAGTGATTTCATTTCTGACCTGCTGCTTTTCCCTATTTCACCACCGGACTCTCCAATACCACCGCATGTGCGATTCCCGGCACGCTTTTCCCTTCATTAAAACTGGTCTTACTGAGCAGGGCTCCGGTGGGGAGAAAGAGGACTTTTTTCCACTCCCCGGATTCCAGCTTCGGGAGAATATATGCTGCCAGAGTCACGGCGCTGCAGCCGCAGCCGCTGCCACCGGCATGGGTGTCCTGGGCATCTGCATCAAAGATCTCAATGCCGCAGTCCATGTGTCTGCCGGCAATATCAATCCCCTTCTCCCGCAGCAGATCGATCAGCACTGTCTGTCCCACGCTTCCCAGATCCCCGGTGATGATCCGGTCATATTCCTGTGGCTGCACATGAAAATCCTCCAGGTGGCGTTCTATGGTATCTGCGGCGGCAGGTGCCATGCAGGCCCCCATGTTCATGGAATCCTTGAGTCCATAGTCCACGATCCGCCCGGGAGTCATGCCGGTGATGTGAGCTCTGCATTTCTGATTCAGCCCCAGGGCAAAGGCTCCGCTTCCTGTCACCGTCCAGCTGGCAGACAGAGGTCTCTGGTTCCCATAATCTAACGGAAAGCGGAACTCCTTCTCCGCACTGGCGAAATGGCTGGATGTCACGCAGACCACATGCTCCGCATAGCCTCCCGCTGCCATCACAGCTCCCAGTGTCAGCGCTTCCCCGCAGGTAGAGCAGGCACCATAGACTCCGAACAGGGGAATATTGTAAGCGGAAATGCCGAAGGAAGTGGCAATGCACTGTCCCAACAGATCACCGGCGAAAAGATACGAGACATCCTCTGCTTTCCACCCGGCCTTTTCCATGACCATGTAGACTGCGTCCTTCTGGAGATTACTTTCCGCCTCCTCCCATGTCTTACAGCCGAAGAGATCATCCTCTCCCACCATGTCAAACAGGGCTCCTAACGGTCCCTCGCCTTCTTTTTTCCCTACAATAGCGGCACCGGCGATCACACACACCGGCTGCGCCAGACGGATACTGCTTCTTCCCACTCTCTGATTCATAATTTCTCCTTCCATGCGATAACACTGCATTCTTTTTTGTCAGTGTTCCCGCATTGTGGAAAAATTATGATTCTAACAGTTTAGCCATGAACATATTGTGAAACACAAATCATGCTCGCATGATTTTGTGAGCAAATATGTTCATGTGTTGAGCGCCGGTTCATGAGCAAAGGCCGACACGAAGTGACGGAAAAGTGCGCTAGCACGGCTTTGCGAATGGTGCTGGCTAAACTGTGATCATAAAAAAATCTCCTCCAGCGCCCCGATCACTTTTTGCAGCACCTCATCCTCCATATCCGAATAATGAATGACCAGGATTCCACGGTATTTCTGCGTATCTGCAAAACAGTACTCAGACAGGCAGTTCACCAGGATTCCACGCTGCCTTGCCGCCCACTTGATCTCCACATCGCTTAAATCCGTCCGCACATGCAGTAAAAAATGGGTTCCGGCATCATCCTGATAGATCTGACTGATCCGGCTTAAGGGTGACGCACGAAACATCCGGCAGATCCGCTCTCTCTGCCCTCTGTAATCGTTGATCAGTCTCCGAATGTGCCGCTCAAAATATCCCCCTTCCAGAAAAGCCGCCATGGCATATTGTTCAAAACCGGATACCGTACAGGAATAGAAATTCATGGTGGAAATATACCGTTCCATCAGCTTCTCCGGCAGCACCATATAGCCAATACGCAAGGACGGTACCATGGTCTTGGAAAAAGTATTGATATAGATAACCCTGTGATTCCGATCCATGGACTGCATGGAAGGGATGGGTTTGCCAACCATGCGGAACTCACAGTCAAAATCATCCTCCACGATATAACGTTCCGGCTCCTCTGCCGCCCAGCGAAGCAGCTCCTGCCGTCTTCCCACCGGCATGACCAGTCCGATGGGAAAATGGTGTTCCGGCGACACATGCGCCACAGTAATGCACTTTTCCTCCAGCTGCTCCACCTTCATTCCCTGTCCGTCGATGTCCACATAGTCCCATGCCACGCCGCCCACCTCATATAATTTCGTGATCTTGCGGTAGCCCGGATTCTCCACACCGAATTTTGCATTTTTCCCAAGGAGCTGTAACAGACGGCTGTAGAGGTATTCCGTTCCGGCACCCACGATAATATGATCCGGCGATACCTGCATGCCGCGGTATCGGTACAGATGCTCGGCGATCGCCACTCTTAATTTTTCCACTCCATTAAAAGGAACTGTCTTAAGCAGAGACGTATCGTAATCCGTCAGGGTCTGACGCATGATCTTCGCCCAGGTGGCAAAGGGGAACTTATCATATTGAATATTATTTGCCGTCAGATCCGCCAGATATTCCTCCTCCCGGAAACGGGTCACAAAGGAAGCATACGCCGGAGCAGCTGTGTTCTTCACCTCCAGACGATTGACAAAATATCCTCTCTTCTCCTCCGACCGGATATAGCCTTCCAACAGCAGCTGCTCGTAGGTATTTTCCACAGTCTTGACGCTGACCTGTAAGTGCCCGGCAAACGCCCGCTTCGAAGGAAGCTTCTCTCCGGCAGTCAGCCGACCGCTTAAGATATCAGCCTTCATTGCTTCATATAAGTATTCATACATGGTTTTTCTGCCACGGGCAGTCAGGTCATAGGTTAACATCTGGTATCCTTATATTTTCTTATTTTGGTTATTTAAAAGGTATCAGTTTTTATTATAATGAACTTATCAGTAAAACACAAGACCGAAAGCTTAGAAGAAAACAAGGAGGATTAACATGGGCGTATATGCAATCACCGGCGCATCCAGCGGGATCGGTGCCAAGACAAAAGAACTGTTACAGCAAAGAGGACATGAGGTCATCAATATCGACTTAAAAGACGGCGACATCTGTGTGAACCTGGCTACACCGGAAGGAAGACAGACTGCAGTAGACAAGCTGCACGAGCTGCATCCCGAAGGTCTCGACGGCATGATCTGTAATGCCGGTGTCTCCGGTGCCTGCGGCAATCTGGAGTTGATCATTTCCCTGAACTATTTCGGGACCGTAGCCATTGCAAAGGGCGTCTATGACCTCCTTCAGAAAAAGCACGGCAGCTGCGTAGTCACGGTATCCAACACCATTTCCCAGGGTGCCGGACGGAAAGATATCGTAGATCTGTTGAATAACATCGGCGATGAAAAGAGAGTATTAAGTCTGGTATCCTTTATGGATTCCACCAACCTCTCCGTAGGCAACAGCCTCTATGTATCCACCAAGTACGCTCTGGCAAGATGGGTCCGCAGAGTCTCCGCTACCTGGGCAGCCAACGGTGTCCGCATCAATGCGGTAGCTCCCGGCAACGTACATACTGCCATGACCGCTACCATGAGCACCACCGCGAAGATGGCGCTGAACGCTCTCCCCATTCCCACCAAGTACGGTCAGGAATGTCTGATGGCACCGGAAGAGATTGCGGAAGTTATGGTATTTTTAGCTTCCGATTCCGCCAGAGGCGTCAACGGCAACATCATGTTCGTAGACGGCGGTACCGATGCACTGTTAAATTCTGAAAAGGTATATTAAGGAGGAACGTACTATGAGACCCATTGAAAAATATGTAGAAGCTATGGAAAATAAAGATTTTGCCGGACTTGCAGAGTTGTTCACCGAGGGCGGCATTCTGTGTGACTATTGTACCACCTCCGCTTCCCAGCAGGAGTATCACATCTACGGAAAAGAAGCCATTAACATGTTCTTCCGTAATAAATTCGGCTTCCGCCGTTACTCCATTTTAGATGCTGAGGTCGTTAATGACGAGCAGGCAGAATTCATTGCCAATTTTGGTGGCTACAACATCATGGCTATCGCCACGGTCCGTGAGACCAATGAAAACGGTCGGATCCAAAGACTGACCGTCAGACCGAAATAAATTCACCTATCCCTTATTCTTTTCTCTAATATTGCAGTAGCCCCGGCTGTCCGCTCGGGGCTACTGGCTTATAGAAAATTTGATTCGCTTCTGTTACTCCGGTGCACTTCCCGAAATCACATAATTAGTCACGGCATACAAAATTTCTCCGTTATATTCCACTCTCGACCAGCCGGAGCCTTCACTGTATCCGGTACGATGCAGATTCGTTCCATTTTTCACCTGGGTACGCACAGTACTCTCCCCTTCACTGGTACTGGGTTCTGTACGCAGATTGATGAGCTCCTTCGGTGTAATATAATCATCACAATCCGTGAATACGATTACTCTGCCGTCCTGAGTGCTGACACGATTCGGGTTCGACGGTTTTTCCGGAGTCTTGTACGCAAGGTCTGTGGTCAGATACGCTGTCACCGCATATACCGTCTGCCCATTGTATTCCAGTCTGGACCAGCCGGTAGAATCATTTCTGCCGGTACGGAGCAGCGTCTCTCCGTTTTTCAGCTGTCCCACCACATTTCCTTCGTCTCCGGTATAGGGAGTACTGCGAAGATTAATTACATCCTTGGCGGTGATGGTCTCGTTCACATCTCCGAATGTCATGGCGTTTCCTTCCGCAAGAGCGTTTCCGGCACTATTGGCATTGGGGATCTCCGTAGCCGCCGGTGCCTCTGTCGGCTGTATTGTTGCTTCCGGGGTTGCTGCCGGGGTCGCCTGTGGAGTCTCTGTCGGCGCTGCCGTAGGCTCCGGTGTGGTAATCGGTTCTGTGGACACCTCAGGTGCCATTACCGTCTCTGGGATATCAGTAGCCTCTGTCGTCTGTGCTTCCGTTGCTGTCACCAATGCGTCGCTGTCTCCCGCTCCCCCGCTATGGCTGCTTAATTTCCATAGTGGAATGCAGATCAGGATCGCCAGGATCATCATTCCCGCAAACACCGGGATCATCCATGGTCTGAAGCGGAATACCACCTCTTCATCCTCATCAAAATCATCCTCTTCCCGGTACTCTTCATAGTCCTGATCCTCCGCAGGCTCATTTACAAGTTCTTCATAATCAAAGCTATTTCCTTCCGGCTCTCTTTCCGAACTTCTGTTATCTTTCTTATCCATGGTGCATCCTCCTTCCGCCGTCATTAAGCTGATTATATACTCTCATCTTTTGCAAAACAAGTCTCTTTTCCTGTCTTTGCAGGTATGTTATACTGATCATAGTATTACAAAATCTGCTCAGGAGTCATTCCCCTTATGAAAAATAATTTTGCGAAATGGAAACCATATATTTTCCTTGCGATCCTGCTACTCAGTCTGATCCCTCTGATCTGGCTGGGACGCTACAATTATCCCACCGGCGACGATTATTATTACGGTGCGGAGACTCATCTGGTCTGGCAGCAGACAGGGAGCATCATACAAACGCTTGACGCTGCCTGCGCAGGTGTCGCAGACAGCTATCAGATCTGGCAGGGAACCTATTCAGCGCTTTTCCTGATGTATCTGGCACCCAATGCATTTTCCAATACCGCCTATCATCTGGTGACTTTCGTGATCCTGCTTTTATTGTGCGGAGGTATTTTTTATCTGCTGTGTCCTCTGTTCCGCCGTTTTCTGCCGGGAACTTGCGGAGAATGGATCACCGTTTCTTCCATTCTCAGCTTTCTGTGTATTCAGACAGTGGAATTTCAATGTGACAGCTTCTACTGGTACAATGGCTCCATGTATTACACCGGTTTCTTTGCCGTGACACTGTTTTTCCTCGGCACACTGTTTCGCTACCTGGACAATGGAAAGCGGATCCTGTTGCTTCCACTACTCCTGTTCGCTGTCTTTTTGGGCGGCGGCAACTATGTTTCTCTTCTTCCCTGTATGCTTCTGTCAGTAACCATAACACTTCTGTTACTGTTACAGAAAAATAAAAAAGCATATATCTGCGGGATTACTTCTGTCGTTCTCCTGTTGTCCTTCGCCGTAAGCGCCATGGCTCCCGGCAATCACGTACGTCAAAGCGGCATGTGGAAGATTCCTGCCTGGAAAGCGATTGCAAAATGTCTGTTACAGGGCATCCGTTATACCCTTGCCTGGACGGGATTGTGGTGGGTGCTTGCCGCGCTGCTTCTGCTGCCGGTCTTCCTGCGGATCCTGCAGAAGAAAAACGGAGCATTTTTCTCCCACCCTATTCTGTTTACCGGTTATGCTTACGGACTGTTCTGCTCCATGTCCTGTCCCCTGTTCTATACCATGAACTCCACGGGACCGGGCCGGGCGGTTGCCATCGTCTATTATATGTTCCTACTGATCAGTTTTACCGTATTCTTCTATTGGATCGGCTTTGTGCTTCTGAAAATGCAGGCACGACCGAACCCCCCGGAGAGAATAGAAGTCTCAGGAAAGCTTAACACCGCTCGTTATCTTGCTATGGCAGTTCTGTTATTCAGCATCCTCTGTACCGGATTGTGGCAGGAAACTTCCGCCATGAAAGCCATCCGGGTACTGACAGATGGGGAAGCCGCTGCCTACGCCGCGGAATACGAAGACCGTCTGCTTCTCCTGAATGATCCGGAGGTTACAGATGTGGTCCTGACACCGTTTATACATCAGCCGGCGTTGATCTATACCGGTGATCTCCCCGGTGACCCGGAAGATCCCACCAGCAGAAAGGTCGCTCAGTATTTCCAAAAGACATCGCTGTATGTCAATTACGGCAACAACTGATAATAAATGCCTCGTATTCAGTGTATGCAAAAAAGGACGTCTCCAATCTCCGGAAATGTCCTTTTTCTAAATAATTCGTCTTTATTGTCCTTCGTATTTCTCGCTCTGCATCCGGATCAGCTCTGCATCCTCAAAGTAGTTAATACGCATTGCACTCTTCACCTCAGCCAGAGTCTGCGCTGCCACTTCACGTGCCTCATCACTGCCTTTTTTCAGGATATCATAAACTGCGGGAATATCCTTCTCCAGTTCTTTTCTGCGGTTACGGATCGGTTCCAAAGTCTCCTGCATAACATTATTCAGGAACTTCTTCACCTTCACATCTCCCAGACCGCCTCTGGTATAGTGTGCTTTCAGTTCGTCCAGATCTGCATAATCCGGCAGATATCTCTCAAAATGCTCCTGCCGGCAGAAGGCATCCAGATAAGTGAATACGGTGTTGCCTTCCAGGTGTCCGGGGTCGCTGACTAACAGATGCTCCGGATCGGTGTACATACTCATGATCTTGGTGCGCACATCATCTGCACTGTCTGACAGGTAGATGCAGTTACCCAGGGATTTGCTCATTTTTGCCTTACCATCGATGCCGGGCAGTCTCTGGCATGCTTCGTTCTCAGGTAAAAGTGCCTTAGGCTCTACCAGTACCGGTGCATATACGGTATTGAACTTGTGCACGATCTCTCTGGTCTGCTCGATCATCGGCAGCTGGTCACCACCTACCGGAACAGTCGTTGCCTTAAATGCAGTAATATCAGAAGCCTGGCTGATCGGATAGGTAAAGAAGCCTACCGGAATGCTCGCTTCGAAGTTACGCATCTGTATCTCGCTCTTAACAGTCGGGTTTCTCTGTAATCTGGCTACGGTCACCAGATCCATATAATAGAAAGTCAGCTCACACAATTCGGAGATCTGAGACTGAATGAAAATCGTAGCCTTAGCAGGATCCAGTCCACAAGACATGTAATCCAGTGCCACTTCGATTATATTCTGGCGCACCTTCTCGGGATTCTCGATATTATCCGTCAGAGCCTGTGCATCTGCGATCATGATAAAGGTCTTCTTATATTCGCCGGAATTCTGCAGCTCCACACGTCTCCTAAGAGATCCAACATAATGTCCTACATGTAGTCTGCCGGTGGGTCTGTCGCCCGTTAAAATAATCTTGTCCATTTCATCCTCTCAATCCGCCGCCAAAGCAGCTATACATCATTAGATTTATCATACCATTTTTTCCACAGTAGTACAACGGGTCCGAAAAACTTTTTCCTGCCTTTCACTCTACCCGCACTCGCCGCTGCGCAGGGATTTCACCAATAACGGTATCTCGAACAACAGCATCACGATCCAGCCGATCATGTTGGCCCACGCCAGACTGGCGAAGTCCATATGCAGCAGACGCAGCATCACGAATACCGCCACAACTCTGCCCAACATATTCATAAAGGTGCTGTACAGTGTCACCTTCAGATCGCCGATGCCACGGAAGAATCCCTGGATTCCGTTGGTCATTCCCGGCAGGATATACATCCAGGAGATCAGGTGCAGATAACTGATTCCGAGAGATACCACCTGCGCATCCCCATCCTCGGCGAACAGAGTCATGATCTGCCAAGCCAGACCCCAGATCACCGCAAACAAACCGATGGAATAGACCAGCTCGATCAACAATCCTGTCTGAAAACCTTTCTTCATGCGCTCTTTGTGTCCGGCGCCCTTATTCTGCGCCAGGAAAGTCGTCATGGCATGTCCGATGTTCTGCTGCGGCGTATAAGCGAAATCATCCACGCGGTTCACTGCGGTAAATGCTGCCATAACCGCCACACCCTGCGTATTGACTACTGACTGAATGATGAGCTTGCCCAGCTGTAAGCATACCTGTTGCATGGCACTGGTGCTGCCGTAGCTGACCGTCTTACCAAGCAGGCTCTTATCAAAGACCCACCACTTTTTTCCAAGGCATAACAGTGGAATCTTTTTCTTGATATAAATGCCGCACAGCAGGCAGCAAAGGCCCTCGCTGCACACTGTGGCAATGGCACTTCCTGCCACGCCCCATCGTAATACCACCACGAAGAACAGATCTCCGAAAATGTTTAAAAAAGCACTGGTTACCAGAAAATACAACGGTGTCTTACTGTCTCCCAGCGCCCGCATGGTGTTCGCCAGGAAATTATAGATAAATGTAAATATCAGTCCCAGGAAAATGATCCGAAGATATACCGCGGCTTCCGGAATCGCAGTCTCCGGCACCCGGATCAGCCGAAGCACCGGTGTCGCAAGCAGCAGCATGAGCAATGAAAATACCACAGAGAATCCGCAACCTGCCAGCATGGTGGTGCTGATCTGCTTCGACAGAGTATCATAATCCCTGGCACCATACTGGGAGCTCATTAAGACGCTGGCTCCCATGCACATTCCACTGATCAGTAGGATCGCTATATTCATGATCGGTGTGGAAGTTCCCACTGCTGCCAGTGCCTGCTCTCCCACGTATTTTCCTACGATCACGGAGTCCGCAGCGTTGTAGGTCAGCTGAAACAGATTGCCCAGTACCAGCGGAATCGTAAACGATACTAAAGGCAACAGTATCTTTCCCTGGGTCATGTCATGTTTCTCTATCATACTCATTGCTTATTGTTGCCCTTTCGTTTTCATTTTCTCTAAGGAGGGGCTCTTCTGTTTTTCTATAAGTGTCTCTTCCTGATCTTGTTCTGCTTCTTCCATGCTGTCCTCTGCACCGGACGCCTCATTGCCGCTTACAGCGGGCTGGCTTCTCTGCTTCTCATCCATGCTGTCATTGTTTTGTGCCGCCTGCAGATTCCCTGTAACAGCGCCATCCGTGCCTGCCGTCACCTCTGCCACGGCACCTTCCGGCATATCTGCGGCAGTTTCTGCCATTTCCGCTTCTATTGCAGCATTCTCTGCCTGCGCCATTGCAAAATTTTCCGCCGGTGCCGCACTTTCTGCGCCTGTGCTGTATGCTGACTGTGGTGCTGCTGTATCCGCACCGGTGCTGTCTGCCATTTTGGTGCCGCTCATGGTCATATACAACACTCCCGCCACCACGAAACAAAGACAGGCTGCCGCAATGCGGGACACATAGGCTGGCGGAAATCTGCGTATTTTCTCATTTGCTTTCCGCTTTTCCACGCTGTCATTCTGTTCACTCCGATGCAGTAATTCCTCCTCCACACCGGACAGAGCACGGAACAATTTTTCTTCTTTTTCTCTGTTTTGCTCGCTCATCTTCTCTTCCTCTTACAAGACAATCCCCTGCTGCTCCAGATATTTCTGTAGCTTTTTTCTCGTGCGGAACAGGGATGTCTTCACAGTATTCAGATTCATGCCATAGCGCTCTGCGATCTGGGCATACTCCTCCACGAACCAGTACCTTCGTAAAAAAACATTACATTCCTGTTCGGAGAGTGTATGCAGGAAAGCATTGATACTCCGCTCTAACTCCGCTGCTTCCACAATGCTTTCCGTATCGTGGGCTGCGGGAATACACTCCGCCAGTTCATCCAGCGTGGTATCCATGAGTCCGCTTCCCCGTTTTTTTGCATTCTTTGTCTTCCATCTATCAAACGATAAATTGCGGGTGATTGTTCCCAAAAACAGTTCCAGCCGGTTCGGTTTTTTCGGAGGTATGGCATTCCATGCCCGCATCCAGGTATCATTCAGGCACTCTTCCGTATCCTCCCTGTCATGCAGGATATGGTAGGCAATGCTGTAACAATATTTTCCGTAACTTTTCTGCGTCTCTGCGATTGCCTGCTCATTCCTCGCCCAGTACAGTTCCAGTATCGCTGTATCTTCCACAGGCTCTCTCCTTTCCAGAAAGGGCACTGCCACAAATATCTGCAGCAGTGCCCCCATATTCTTCGTGTATCCCGTAATGTCCCCGGCTTCCTAGATCTGGAACTTCTTTGCATTCGCATTGAGCTCGTCTGCGATCACATTCAGCTGTACGGTGGCCTTCCGGCAATCCTCCACGATCTCTGACAGCTGATCCATCGTCGCCGCCGTCTCCTCGGTGCTGGCTGCATTATTCTGGGAGATCTCGGTCAGACTGTCGATCTTGTCCGCTACATCTGTCCGGTATGCTTCGATATGATCCAGCTCTTCGGAGATCACGTTAATCTCACCGACGACATTCTGAACCTCCTGGTTCAGGGTGCTGAAGACATTCAGCGTGGTACCCAGCTTCTCGTTCTGCTGATGGATCTCACCTACCACTCCGTTCATGATCTGAACGCTCTGGTTGGAATTGCTGATCAGGTTCTCCACGATGCCGCGGATCTTGTCTGCGGATTCCTTGGACTGGTCTGCCAGACCACGGATCTCTTCCGCTACGACTGCGAAGCCTCTGCCCATCTCACCGGCTCTCGCTGCCTCAATGCTGGCATTTAATGACAGCAGGTTGGTCTGGTTCGCAATACCTGCGATGATATCGGTAGCTGCCTGAATCGCCTGTGCGGACTCGTTGGTGATATTGGTCTGCTCCTGCACCTGATCCACCGACTGCTGTGTATGAGAGCTGATCTTCAACAGTTCCTTCAGGGTGCTGTCCACGGTGGCATTGCTTTCCTTCATGTTGGCAGCACTGCTGCTCAAAGCATTAATACTGTCTGCCGTACGGCCCAGTGCATTGCTCATCTCGTTCATGCTTTCGCTGACTTTCTGGGTATCCGCCGCCTGAGTGGTAGCGCCCTGCGCAATCTCGTTGACCGCGGTATTGACTGCGGAAATAGACTGTCCGATACTGTCAAAATTGCTCGAAAAAGTTCCGGTGAATTCATCCATCTCTTGTATGGAACTGTGGATATTGGTAATGATCCGGGAGAAGCCTACCACAACGGAATGCACCGCTCTGGCAATTTTGCCGACTTCATCGGTTCTGTTTACCAGCTTCGTGGAGATATCAAAATTCAGCCTGCCTTCAGCCACCTGATCCAGATTGCTGACCACACCAAGCAGTGCTCTGGAAATCAGACGTACGACTAAAATCGTACTGATACAGAAGATCAGTGCCAGCACATACATAAAGATCGTATTGGATCTCACAATGCCGGAATACAGTTCTTTCACGTGCTCCACCGGGATCGCCACTGCCAGAGCCCCCGCTGTCTTGCCGTCGGTTCCGGTAATCGGTGTCAGATATGCATAATATCTGGTATCCCCCAGCTTCAGGGAAGTGTCAAAATATTCCGATCCTGCCAGTACTTTGGATGCCACAGAATCACTCAGTACGATGCCGGAATAGTCAAAGCTTGCTGCTGCCGCTTCCTTGTCCCAGAACAGTACCACATCTACGTTGGTATTGCTCGTGAAATTCTGGAAAAAGCTCTGATTCTCTGTAAAATTGATCTCGCCCTTGCAGAGACTGCCGTTCTCATAACGGAAGCCCTCCCCAGAAGCGCTGTCCAGATTCAGCTGCATCGCATATTCCGTAGCAGCCAGCTCTTCCTTCACAAGCGTTTCCGCGGTGTTGTTGCCGACTGCCTTCAATGCCAGCATCGCAAAAAATATGATGACCAGCATCGGCATCAGTACCATCGCGAGGATCTTGACGATCAGATTTGCTCCCTTTTTCCCCTTGAGATCTTTCATGTTGTCCAGTGAGACAGTTTCCCCTTCTGTCTGTTCCTGTTTTACCGCTTCTGCCATAGATAAAATAACCTCCTTTGTACCCTTATGACCTTTGTATATTCTTTCTAAAATGAACTGCCGGGAACAGCCCCTGACAGCTTAATAGATAAAAAGATTATAACGCACTCCGGTTGAAAAAGCTATTCTTTTTGTGCTTTTCCCTCCTGAATGAGGTCTTTGATCACCTCTCCACCGATGATCAGCCCCGCCACGGAAGGGACAAAGGAAATACTGCCCGGAATTGCTCTCCGGTCGGTGCATTTATGGACGGTGCCGGGAGGACAGACGCAGCCCGTCCGGCAGCTGGTTTCCATAGTTTCGAGAGGCTTCAGGGAAGCTTCGGTAGAGTAGACAACCTTCAGTTTTTTCACACCGCGTTTTTTCAGCTCTCTGCGCATGACCTTTGCCAGCGGGCACATGGTAGTCTTATAGATGTCCGCCACACGGAACTGTGTGGGGTCAAGCTTATTGCCGGCACCCATACAGCTGATGACAGGGACTCCGGCCTCCTTTGCGCGCAGGATGATCTCGATTTTTGCAGTCACAGTGTCCACGGCATCCACGACGTAATCGTACTGGGAAAAATCAAACTGATCGGCAGTCTCCGGGAGATAGAAGCATTTATGTCCTACCACCTGTGCCTCAGGATTGATCAGATGAATCCGCTCCTCCATGACATCTACTTTGTATTTGCCGATCGTCTGATGGGTAGCGATGATCTGGCGGTTGATATTCGTCAGACAGACCTTGTCATCGTCAATGAGATCAAAGGCGCCGACTCCGCTGCGGGCAAGGGCTTCGACGACATAGCCGCCGACTCCGCCGATCCCGAAGACGGCGACACGGGCGTGGTAAAGACGCTGCATGGCATCTTTGCCGAGGAGTAATTCGGTTCTGGAAAATTCGTTTAACATAGATGTAGATTCCTTTTCTTATAACTATATTTAACTATATTGCACGCAGCTGTGCTGTCCCCCTTTCATCCAGCACAGCAAACACCGCACGGTCAGGGAACCGGATCGTGAAAATTCCAAGTATAAAAAAACATGGGAACTTAAAGGTTCCCATGCTTAGCTTATTTTTATTGTTCCTACTAGTATACTGGGAATACTCTCGTAAGAGTATATCACATCTTTAGAGATTGTCATAGAGTCCCTGAATAAAATTTTTCACCTGGAGGTTGTTCTCAGGCGTGGTATCTTCGAGGGTAGCATGGATGTAGGGTTTGCGCTCTTTCATGAACTTAAGGATGGAGGTGTAGTCCATCTGTCCGAGACCGCAGCCTACGGATTTGAGCTTTCCGTCCTCGGGAATAAAGTCTTTCAGGTGTACCATTGCCACATCGGGTCCTAAGACATCGATTGCCTCATCGACGATTGCCACCTGGTCTTTGTAGTTACAGTAGTCGAGAAGATTGACAGGATCGAGGATGATCTGGAGGTTGGGGGATGCGATCTCATCGAGTACTCTTCTGGCTCTTGCCGGGTTGTAGACAATGTGCTTCCATACGGGCTCGATTGCCATGACAACTCCCATCTCCTCGGCGTATTTTACAACGGGACGGAGGTTTGTGATAAAGGTCTGTAATGCTTCCTCGCCGTGACATTCAGGTACCGCGGTATAAGTCTCATTCGGGGCACCGGTCTCGGTTCCGACGACACCGCAGCCGAGCCAGGAGGCAAAGCGGATGTGCGCCATATAGCGATGTGTGATCTTCGCCAGCTGTTCTGGATTGGGATTTGCAAGGTTGAGATAGCAGCCGAGCACGGCGATATCGACGTTATTCTTTGCAAAAACATTTTTCATATACATGGCAAGTCCCGGGGTCAGTGCCTCATCGGTAGTGGGAAACTCGGTGATCACCTTACCGGGTGCCAGATGTCCACAGACAAAGCCAAGCTCATGGACATTGGCAATACGTTCCTCAAAAGGAAGCTTTTTCGTATCATGTAAACGGATTCCTAACTGCATAATTTCCTCCATTCCAGGTTCAGGTCTGATCTTCCTGATCCTGCTTATCATCAGCGCCGGATCAGCTCATCTACGCCTTCCAGCTCGTAAGCCTCTCCAACCTGTCCTTCGATTCTCACGTTATCCAGGGTCAATTTTGCAACATTTCTTGCAAAAAGTCCTCTCTTACTGCTTTTTTCTACACCATCCGACATGGCAGGTACATCACATTTTGCATCCTCGGCATAGCTGATGGAGATGTCCTTCATGTAGATCTCCTCGATCTTCTGCTCCGGAAGTCCGTCAAAATAAGCTGCTGCCACATGGCAGTTGGTGCAATCCATATTTTCAAATACCATCTTTTTCACCTGCGGTGTTCTGTCATCCACAGGGTAGACATCTCTGGACTGGACATAGGTGGTCTTGCCGTCGGGATCGCAGAAATAGAAGCAGTTGACCACGAGCGGTGTCATCACATGATCCAGGGTCAGATTCCGGAAAATGATGTTGCTTAAAATCGCATCTTTTCCTCTGCCGCGGCGGGTCTTGATACGCAGGCCTCTGTCCGTATGACGGAAAATGCAGTCCTCCACCGTCAGATTCACCACGCCGCCTGCCATCTCGCTGCCCAGAGTTACAGCACCATGACCGTTCTCCATCAGGCACTGGCGGATGTGGATGTTCTCGGAGGGAGTCTTGTGCTTTTTGCCCATGTAGATTTTGCCGCTCTTGACTGCGATACAGTCATCTCCCAGGGAGAAACGCACGCCCAGGATCTCCACATTTTTGCAGGACTCGGGATCCAGTCCGTCGGTGTTGGGAGAATCGCTGGGATTCTGCACAGTCACACCGATGAATTTCAGATCGTTGCTGAAATAGGGATGCAATGTCCAGGAAGGCGAATTGCAGAAGGTCACTCCCTGTAAAGTCACATTTTTACATCCGCTGATGAAAAACAGTCTGGGGCGGAACGCAATGTTCATGACCTTGGGATCCTTCCACCAGTTTTCCTTAGAAGCGTTGCCGTTGATCTTACCCTGTCCGTAGATCACCACGTCTTCTGCACCGATACCGCAGATGATGCCGGAGAACATAGGTAAGGGATTCCCCTCCCATGTGCCGAGATTGTACTCGTCGGTCTCATCATAGCTTTGTAGCATGCCGGGGAATGTGGGGAATTTCTCTCTGTCGGTAAATGCCTTAAGCTCCGCACCCTCTGCCAGTTCGATACGGATGTGGCTTTTTAAGAACAGGCTGGTAATACGGTAGGTTCCTGCAGGAAAATACACTCTGCTGTTCACCGGGCATGCCATGATAGCAGCCTGGATAAAGTGGGTATCGTCGTGCTCACCGTCACCTTTGGCACCGAATCTGGTCACATCCAGGGTCACATACTCATAATCTGTCTTGAAAGATACTTCACCCTGCTTTTCACCATTCACGTAAGCTTCCACCACATATTTCTGATCCGGCTTTAAATCAAACAAGGAAGTGATGGTCTTCTCTGTAGTGAGGGTGGGCTCACCGTTTAATCGTAATTCTATGGGTTGTTTTGTAAAATACCTGCCGCCGTCTGCGATCTCTATAGTCACACTACGGGCAGTATGCATAATATGTCTGATTTCCATGCGCTGTTTCCTCTCGTTTCTACCTCATGCACTCCTGATATTTTTCCGCTAAAAGTAAATATTCCCCGCATGCCTTCTGTACGGCACCGCAGAATACTTTTTCCGAAGTTTCATCCATAGCGAAGGTTTTCGTTTTTGCATCATAATACTGCTCCAGCATACGCTTCACGGCACCACGGAAATTATCTAAAAGCTCTCTGTAATTCTCATAGATCTCCGGGCTGATCTGCTCTACGGTATGAAGCAGCGCTGCAGTGTAATCCGCGCCGTTTTCCGCGGTGAATTCACTTTCCGCATGCTTTTTCAGCACACGCATCTGCGCCATGATATCCGGATATCCTTCCTTTTTATTCTCGGTGGTCTCATATGCCGCATATACGGGATATATCAGATCCGCAGCCTGATAAATGTTGCCCAGGTCTGCGCTCTGCTGCACGGCTTCCAGATCGAAAATGCCTTCCTCCGTACGGGGAAGTGCCTTGATTTCCTGAATTGTCATATTTCCTCCTATATAACAAAGGCGTTCTCCTGCACGTTTATTGTAACAAAAGAACGCCGTTTTGTGTATGATCTTTTACAGAGTTACACCCTGCTTGAAAATAGCCATATCATGGAAGCCTGCTGCCTCGCTGCATACCTGCCTGCCGGAAGCGGTCTCCACTACCAGATCAAACAAAGCCTGGGTCTCCTCTTCCATGGTCTTATCCTCTACCAGTACACCGGCATTGAAATCGATCCAGTTGGACTTTTTGCCTGCCAGGCGGGAGTTGGTCGCGATCTTCATGGTAGGAACCGGAGATGCGAAAGGAGTTCCGCGTCCTGTGGTAAACAGTACGATATGTGCTCCTGCGGCTGCCAGTGCGGTAGCTGCTACCAGATCGTTGCCCGGTGCGGACAGAAGGTTCAGTCCCGGAGTCTTCACGGTATCGCCATACTGCAGTACGCCCTTGACCAGAGCACTGCCGGACTTCTGGGTACAGCCTAAAGACTTATCCTCCAGAGTGGAGATACCACCCTTTTTGTTACCCGGGGAAGGGTTCTCGTAGATGGTCTGATTGTGGCTCTTGAAGTAGTTCTTGAAGTCGTTGATCAGATCTACGGTCTGGTGGAACAGTTCCTCGTTGGCACAACGGTTCATCAGAATGGTCTCTGCTCCGAACATCTCGGGAACCTCGGTCAGGATGGTGGTGCCACCCTTGGAGATCAGCAGATCGGAGAAGCGTCCTACTAAGGGGTTTGCGGTAATGCCGGACAGTCCGTCGCTGCCGCCGCACTTCATGCCGATGACCAGCTTGCTGACGCTGATGGGCTCTCTCTCGAATTTGGATGCGTGATCGATCAGACCCTTGATGATCTCTACGGAGTCTGCGATCTCATCCTCGTGCTCCTGGCACACCAGGAATTTCACACGGTTCTCATCATAATCGCCGATATAAGGCTTCAATACATCAATGTTGCTGTTCTCACAGCCCAGTCCCAGTACCAGAACACCGCCTGCATTGGGATGATTGATCAGGTCTGCCAAAATCTTACGGGTATGCTCCTGATCGTCGCCCATCTGAGAACAACCGTAAGGATGAGGGAATGCGATAACTTCTTCCACACTGCCTTTAACGAATGCATTGGCCTGCTTTGCGATGGCGGTTGCCACGTTGTTGACACAGCCAACGGTGGGGATGACCCAGATCTCGTTACGGACACCTACTTTGCCGTCGGGACGGTTGAAGCCCATGAAAGTAACATCTTCCGTCTTCTTCTCCTCTACGGGAGTGGGGTTGTAGGTATACTCCAGCAGATCGCCCAGAGCGGTCTTTACATTATGAGTATGGATCCAGCTGCCCTCTGCGATGTTCTCCTTGGCATTACCGATACGGTAACCGTATTTGATGACCTCGCCGCCCTCGGGAATGTCACAGATCGCCATCTTATGTCCTGCGGGGATCTCCTCTCTGGCGGTAACGGTCTTCTGACCATCACCTACAGAGACTGTGATCTGCTCGCCGGCAGGAATCGTATTTAATGCTACGACTACATTATCATTGTCATTAATCTTTAAGAAATCTTGCATAATGCTGCCCTCATGCCATTTGCCTTAATATCATCCAGGTATGCTGCGACTGCATCGGTAAGTCCGGGAACCTTGTTCAGATCCTGACCGAAGAAGTCTTCATTCCCCAGGAAGGAAGTTACAAAAGTCTTGGTGTCCTTCTCACAGTTCGCTGCGAAGAACTCCAGAACTGCCTTGTCATCCATGATGTTGTATTCCTGGCCGTCTCTGTGACCGATCAGAGCCTTATCGCGGATCTCGGTACCATGATAGAATGCCATCAGTGCTGCGATGGAGAAGGTCAGATGAGCGGGAAGCTTACCGGTCTTCTCAACATAGCCTAACAGGCTGGGCATACATCTTGCTCTCCACTTGGATACGGAGTTCAGGGAGATTGCAAGCAGTGCATGGTCTACGTAAGGGTTATTGAAACGGTTTACAACCTCACCTGCGAACTTCTTCAGTTCGTCCTCCGGCAGAGACAGGGTAGGGATCACTTCATCATAAATGGTCTTCAGCATGAAGTTACGGATATCGTCATCCTGCATGGACTGTCTTACGATGTCGTTGCCGCACAGATAAGAAGCCAGTACGAAAGAGGTATGCGCACCGTTTAAGATACGAACCTTTCTCTGCTTGTAAGGCTTCTGGTTGTCAGTGAAGATAACAGGAAGTCCTGCATCGGGAAGAGGGAACTCCTTGCTGATATCCTTAGCGGACTCAATAACCCACAGAGCGAACGGCTCACCGGTTACCATGATATGGTCTTCGTAACCCAGCTTCTCCCACTCTTCCTGTTCCGTAGCACGGGGATAACCGGTAATGATACGGTCTACCAGAGTAGAGGTAAATACACATGCCTCATCTACCCATTTTTTGAACTCATCGCCCAGACCCCACAGCTCGATCAGCTGCATTACGCACTTCTTTAACATAATACCGTTGTCATCGATCAGCTCTACGGGAAGCATTACCAGACCCTTGCTCATGTCACCCTTGAAGGTCTCAAATCTGTGATATAAGAACTTGGTCAGCTTGCCGGGGAAAGTCTTGGGAGGCTCTAATTCAAACTTATCGGTATCATCATATACGATACCTGCCTCGGTGGTATTGGATACTACGAAACGTAAGGTATCGATCTCGGCAAGTCCCATGTACTTGTCATATTCATTATAAGTGTCTACTGCGTCTGCAACGCTGGTTACGATTCTATTGATGATCTTGGCTTCACCGTTCACATTACCGCGAAGAGATACAGTGTACTGGCAGTCCTGCTTGTGGAACATATCCAGATTGCCGAACTCGATGGGTTTGATCAGAACGATGTCTCCGTCGAACTTACCCTGCTCGTTAGCGATATCGATCATGTAATCTACGAATCCACGTAAAAAATTACCCTCACCGAACTGTACGACCTTGATAGGTCTCTCCTTTTTACCGGTCTTTGCCTTGTTTAAGATATCCATTTTGTCCTCCATTCTACGCATAGCGTATCCTATCTGCACCGTCTTACGGCACTCTGTTCCCTGCACTTACCTTCCCAATCGCCTCTTGGCAATTACGTTTTCAACGCCCGAGGGTGTTTTTGTTTCTGAATTGCACGAAGTTTATGTAAGTACTTTCATGATTCATTTTACTTCAAAAAAGCTGTTTCGTCAATCACCAAAAACAGAAACTTATTTTTTGCTCAAACCATTGATTTTATCAGCAATATTTCATATTGATAATATTTTGTCACAGGAGAAGTTGAAAAAGCATCTTGAAAAAAGAGAAGTCTTTCGTTATAATTCAGATATAGCTTTTTATGTAACTACTTACAGTTTTCTTACAAATTCTGTTACATAGAAGCGGAGAGGAATCCGCAGATGACAATTTACGATATTTCTGAGAAGGCCGGTGTCTCTATTGCTACTGTTTCCCGCGTATTAAATGGAAGCAATAATGTAAGCGAGAAAACCAAGAAAAAAGTTCTGGACGTAATCAACCAGTATGAGTACACTCCCAACGCATTTGCCCGGGGACTTGGGCTCAACACGATGAAGACCATCGGTATCATGTGTGCCGACAGTTCGGATCCGTATCTTGCCAAGGCAATCTACTATATCGAGCAGAAGCTTCGTGCCAACGGCTATGACAGCATCCTATGTTGTACCGGTTACAACCTGGATACCAAGGCAAGCTCCATGAACCTTCTGATCACGAAAAAAGTAGACGGCATTATATTGGTAGGTTCCAACTTCATCTACGAGAAGGAAGAAGACAACAAATACATTACGGATGCCGCTGTGCAGGTTCCTGTGATGCTGTTGAATGCTGCAATGGATGCTCCGAACGTGTACAGTGTTGTCTCGGATGATTTTACTTCCATGTATGACGCTACCATGGAGATGATCCGTTCCGGTGTGAAAGATATTCTGTATTTCTATAATTCTACTTCATACAGTGGTAAGAAAAAGCTGGCAGGCTACCGTGCCGCCATGGAAGAAAAGGGACTTCTCACCAACGGAAGCTTCCTGCAGCTCTATCAGGGTTCCCATGAGGACATTCCCGCTATGGCAGAACAGCTGATCAGGCTGCACACAAAAGGCATCACTTTCCACGGTGTTATCGCCGCCGACGACTCTCTGGCACTGGGTGCCATGAAATACGGGCGTGAAATGAGACTCCGCATTCCGGAAGATCTGTCGATCATCGGTTATAATAATTCCATGCTGGTGAACTGCTGTGATCCGGAACTGACCAGTATCGACAATAAATTAGAGACGCTCTGCCAGCATCTGATCACAACTCTGATGGGTGTCCTTGGCGGAAACGAGATGCCGAAAAAGACCGTATTCTCCGGGGAACTGATAAAACGCGGCACCACAAAATAATTTTTTCTTTTCATCAATGACAGCAATTGGGTAGCTGAAAATACCCTTTTTAGTATATTTATGGAGGAATTTAAAATGAAAGCATTTATGGACAAAGACTTTCTGTTAGAGACCGAGACAGCCAAGAAGCTGTTCCACGACTACGCAGAAAAAACACCGATTCTGGATTACCATTGCCATATCAATCCCAAGGAGATCGCTGAGGACCGTCAGTTCGACAACATCACCCAGGTATGGCTGGGCGGCGACCACTACAAGTGGCGTTTCATGCGTTCCTGCGGTGTTGACGAGAAGTACATCACCGGTGACGCATCCGATTACGAGAAGTTCTGCAAATGGGCAGAATGCCTGGGCAAGGCTATCGGTAACCCCTTATTCCACTGGAGCCATCTGGAGCTGCAGAGATACTTCGGTTACAACGGTGTTCTGAACAAAAACACCGCTGACGAAGTGTGGAACCTGTGCAATGAGAAGCTCCATCAGCCTTCCATGAGCGTTCGTAACCTGATCAAGCAGAGTAACGTTACCCTGATCTGCACCACCGATGATCCTATCGATTCTCTGGAGTGGCACAAGAAGCTGGCTGCAGATGATACTTTCGATGTAAAGGTTCTGCCCGCATGGAGACCCGACAAGGCTATGAATATCGAGAAGCCCGATTATCTGGATTATCTGGAGAAGCTTGCTGCTGCTGCCGGCATGACCGAGATCAACTCTTTTGCAAGCTTAAAGGAAGCTCTGAAGAACCGTATGGCATTTTTCGCATCCATGGGATGTAACGTATCTGACCATGCTTTAGAGTATGTAATGTACTATCCCGCTTCCGATGATGAGCTGGAAGAGATCTTCTTAAAGAGACTGAACAAGATGGTCCTGACCAAGGAAGATGAACTGAAATTCAAGACCGCCTTCATGCTGTTCGTAGGCCGCGAATATCATAAGCTCGACTGGGCTATGCAGCTGCACTACGGTTGTAAGCGTGACAACAACACCCTGATGTTCGAGAAGCTGGGTCCCGATACCGGTTACGACTGCATCAACAACTACGCTCCTTCCGCTCAGATGGCCGACTTTCTGAACGCTCTGATCGTAAGTGACGAGCTTCCCAGAACTGTCATTTACAGCCTGAATCCTAACGACAATCAGGCTATCGGTACCATCCTCGGATGTTTCCAGGATTCCACCGCTGTTGCCAAGATCCAGCAGGGTTCCGCCTGGTGGTTCAATGATCACAAGACCGGCATGCAGGATCAGATGATCTCCCTGGCTAACCTGGGTAATCTGTCCGGATTCGTAGGAATGCTGACCGACTCCAGAAGCTTCCTGTCCTACACCAGACATGAGTATTTCCGCCGTATCCTGTGCAACCTGATCGGTAACTGGGTAGAGAGCGGCGAGTTCCCTGCAGATTACGATACTCTGTCCGAGATCGTAACCGATATTTCTTACAATAACGCAAAGAGATACTTCAAGTTCCCTCTGGCATAAGAGATAAAACAATAAACCCCCGGTGATGAGCCGGGGGCTTTATTTATTGAATCACGAGATTGGAATATCCCATCAGGCTCTCATCCACAGCATGTGCAGCTTCTCTGCCTTCGCGGATGGCCCATACGACGAGAGACTGTCCTCTGTGCATATCGCCGGTGACGAATACATTTTCCACACTGGTCTGGTATTTTCCGGGAGCTGTTTTTACATTGGTGCGTTCATTTAATTCCACCCCGAAAGCATCGGCAATATATTTCTGGGTTCCTAAAAATCCTGCGGCGATCAGCACGATCTCTGCATCCAGGGTCTGCTCGCTTCCCGCGATCTCCTGCATCTTCATGCGTCCGGTAGCCGGATCCTTTTCCCAGGACAGCTTCACGATCTTCACAGCTTTCAGATTGCCGTTCTTATCCTTGATAAATTCCTTGACTGTAGACTCATATATCCTCGGATCATGTCCATAGACCGCAATAGCTTCTTCCTGGCCGTAATCGGTCTTGCAGACCTTCGGCCATTCGGGCCAGGGATTATTCTCTGCTCTTTTGTCCGGTGCCTTGGGCATCATCTCGATCTGGGTCACAGATTTTGCTCCGTGACGGATGGAGGTTCCAACGCAGTCATTACCGGTATCACCGCCGCCGATGATAACCACATTTTTCCCCTTGGTCTCCACATATTTTTTATCTTCAAAATTCGAATCCAGAAGGCTTCTGGTATTGGCTTTCAGAAAATCCACCGCAAAATAGATTCCCTCGGCATCTCTGCCGGGAGCATTGATGTCTCTGGGGTTGGAAGCACCGCATGCCAGTACGACACGGTCAAAATCATGTAACAGCTTGGATGCCTTGATATCCTTGCCGATGTCGGTTCCTGTGACAAAGGTGACACCCTCTTCCTTCATAATATTGATCTTGCGGTCAATGATCTGCTTTTCCAGTTTCATGTTGGGGATGCCGTACATCAACAGTCCTCCCACACGATCGGAACGCTCAAATACTGTTACCTGATGTCCTCTCTGGTTCAGCAGATCCGCTGCTGCCAGTCCGGAAGGACCGCTGCCGATGACTGCTACCTTTTTACCGGTGCGTACCACAGGGGGCTTGGCTGCCGCAAAGCCCTCGCTGTAGGCGTTTTCAATGATGGCATATTCGTTCTCCTTGGTGGAGACCGGATCCCCGTTCAGTCCGCAGGTACATGCTGCCTCACACAGGGCAGGACACACTCTGGAAGTGAACTCGGGGAAATTGTTTGTCTTCTTCAGACGGTTGTAAGCCTGCTGCCAGTTGCCGGTATATACCAGATCGTTCCACTCCGGCACCAGATTGTGCAGGGGGCATCCGCTGGCCATACCGCAGATCATCATGCCCGACTGACAGAACGGCACACCGCATTCCATACATCTGGCACCCTGTAAACGCTGCTTTTCCTTCGGCAGATGCTCATGGAATTCATTAAAATGCTGTATTCTCTTCTTAGGATCTTCAGCCACGCTGACTTCCCTTTTATATTCCATAAATCCCGTTGGTTTTCCCATGGTGACTTACCTCCTACTTTCTAGTGTTGGCATAGAATGCTTCGATCTGTGCCTGCTCTGCGCTCAGTCCCTTTTCCTCCATCTGTACGATGGTCTTCAGGACTCTCTCATAGTCATGAGGGATGATCTTCTTGAACTTAGGCAGATACTCTCCAAAGTTATCCAGCACTTCCTTACCCTTTGCGGAATTGGTCAGTGCCACATGCTCCTGGATCATGGATTTCAGTTCCAGCACATCATATTTGGATGTGATCTCGCTGGAAGATACCATTTCCTTATTCAGACGCTTATACAGATCGTTGCCTTCATCCAGTACATACGCGATGCCTCCGCTCATACCGGCTGCAAAGTTTTTACCGGTGGGACCCAAGACTACCACACGTCCGCCGGTCATGTATTCACAACCGTGATCACCCACACCTTCGACTACCGCAATGGCACCGGAGTTACGTACGCAGAAACGTTCGCCTGCCACACCGTTGATGAATGCTTTACCAGAGGTTGCACCGTACAGTGCCACATTACCGATGATGATATTTTCTTCAGCCTTGAACTTGCTGCCCTGTGGGGGATATACCACCAGCTTACCGCCGGATAAGCCCTTGCCGAAGTAGTCATTGCTGTCGCCCACCAGCTCCAGGGTCAGGCCCTTGGGGATAAAGGCTCCGAAGGACTGTCCGCCGGCACCTTTACACAGTACATGATAGGTATCTTCTTCCACGTCATCGCCCAGTTTTCTGGTGATCTCACTTCCGAGGATCGTACCGAAGGCACGGTCAGTGTTGCTGACATCCACTTCGATACTGCGCTTCTGTCCTGCATCGATGGCTTTTCCTAACTGCTTTAATAATACCTTCTCATCCAGTGTCTTCTCTAACTGGAAGTCATAGACCTGTCTGGGATCGAAGGTCACCTTCTGCTTGCTGCCCTCGTAAGGATTGCTTAAGATCTGGGTCAGATCCACTTCCTCCTGACGCTCGGTCAGATGCTCTTTTCTCTTCAGCAGATCAGTTCTGCCCACCAGTTCATCTACGGTACGCACGCCCAGTGCTGCCATGTATTCCCGCAGCTCCTGTGCGATAAATTTCATAAAGTTTTCCACATATTCCGGCTTACCGCGGAAGTTTTTCCGCAGCTCCGGATTCTGGGTAGCCACACCTACCGGGCAAGTATCCAAATTACATACTCTCATCATGACACAACCCATGGTTACCAAAGGAGCAGTAGCAAAACCGAATTCCTCGGCGCCTAAAATGGCTGCGATGGCTACGTCTCTGCCACTCATGAGCTTACCGTCGGTCTCGATACGGACTTTATTACGCAATCCATTCATGATCAGGGTCTGATGGGTCTCTGCCAGTCCCAGTTCCCAGGGAAGTCCGGCATTGTGGATGGAGTTTCTCGGTGCCGCACCGGTACCGCCGTCATAACCGGATACCAGGATGACCTGGGCTCCCGCCTTGGCTACACCGGCTGCTACGGTTCCCACACCGGCTTCGGATACCAGCTTCACGGAGATTCTTGCCTGGGTGTTGGCATTTTTCAGATCGTAGATCAGCTGCGCCAGATCCTCAATGGAATAAATGTCGTGATGAGGGGGCGGAGAGATCAGGGACACACCTGGTGTGGAGTGTCTGGTCTTGGCGATCCAGGGATATACCTTTCCTCCGGGCAGATGTCCGCCCTCGCCGGGTTTTGCTCCCTGTGCCATCTTGATCTGGATCTCCTGTGCACTGACCAGGTAACGGCTGGTGACGCCAAAACGTCCGCTGGCTACCTGCTTGATGGCGGAACAACGGTTTAAGCCGTCCGGGCCTACGGTCAGACGGTCCAGATCCTCGCCGCCTTCACCGGAATTGCTCTTGCCGTGCAGATGGTTCATGGCGATGGCCATGGTCTCATGGGCTTCCTTGGATATAGAACCGTAGGACATGGCACCGGTCTTGAATCTGGTCACGATGGACTCTACCGGCTCTACTTCCTCGATGGGCACACCCTTTTTCGGATAATTGAAGTCCATCAGTCCTCTGAGGTTCTTGATGGAATCTTCATCGTTGACCATGGCAGTGTACTGCTTGAACATCTGGTAATCACCGCGTCTGGTGGATTCCTGTAACATATGGATGGTAGCGGGATTATACAGATGCTCATCACCGCCGCTACGCATCTTGTGATGTCCGGGGCTGTTTAAGGTCAGATCGTTTTTCAGGCCCAGAGGATCAAATGCCTGAGAGTGCAGATCGTCTACCTGCTGCTCAATATCTTTTAAGGTAATACCTCCCACACGACATACGGTGTTGGAGAAATACTTACTGATAACTTCCGGCGCGATACCGATAGCCTCGAAGATCTGGGAACCCTGATAGGACTGGATGGTGCTGATACCCATCTTGGATGCGATCTTGACGATGCCATGGAGGACAGCATTGTTGTAATCATCCACTGCTGCATAGTAATCCTTATCCAGCATATTGCTCTCGATCAGCTCCTTGATGGTATCCTGTGCCAGATAAGGGTTGATGGCGCAGGCACCGTAACCGAGCAACGTAGCAAAATGGTGTACTTCTCTGGGTTCGCCGGACTCCAGGATCAATGCGACTCTGGTTCTCTTCTTGGTGCGTACCAGATACTGGTTCAGGGCAGATACAGCAAGCAGGGAAGGAATGGGCACATGGTTCTCATCCACGCCTCTGTCGGACAGGATCAGAATGTTCACGCCTTCTCTGTAAGCTCTGTCCACTTCCACGAACAGTCGGTCAATGGCACGCTCTAAGCTGGTGTTCTTGTAATATACGATAGGTACGACTTCTACCTTGAAGCCGTCTACTTTCATGTTCTTGATCTTCAAGAGATCGGTGTTGGTCAGGATCGGGTTGTTGACCTTCAGAACGTTACAGTTCTTCGGAGTCTCCTCCAGGATGTTGCCTTCGGTACCGATGTATACGGTGGTGGAGGTTACGATCTCCTCTCGGATAGCATCAATAGGCGGGTTCGTCACCTGTGCAAACAGCTGCTTGAAATAATGGAACAGCGGATGATTCGTCTTACTCAGCACTGGCAGTGGGGTATCCACACCCATGGCTGCGATAGCTTCGCTGCCGTTCTTTGCCATCGGCAGAATGCTCTGCTTCATTTCATCGTAGGTGTAGCCAAAAGCCTTCTGCATCCGCTGGCGCTCTTCGTAGGTGTATTCCGGAACACGATAGTTCGGGATATGGATGCTCTTCAGTTCGGTCAGATTGTTGTCCAGCCATTCTCCATAAGGCTGTCTGGAAGCATATTTTTCCTTGATCTCCTCGTCGTCGATCACTCTGCCCTGTACGGTATCGACCAGGAGCATCTTACCGGGGCGAAGTCTTTCTTTTACTTTGATCTTCGTGGGATCAATGGGAAGCACACCTACCTCAGAGGACAGGATCAGCGTATCGTCATCCGTGATCATGTAACGGGAAGGACGCAGTCCGTTTCTGTCCAGTACCGCTCCCATGATATCTCCGTCGGAGAACAGAATGGATGCCGGGCCGTCCCAGGGTTCCATCATAGTCGCATAATATTGGTAGAAATCTCGCTTCGTCTGGGACATTGCCTTATTATTCGCCCAAGGCTCCGGAATAGCAATCATGACTGCCAGAGGCAGCTCCATGCCGCTCATTACCAGGAACTCCAGTGTATTGTCCAACATCGCGGAATCGGAACCGGTCTTGCTGATGGCGGGTAATACCTTATGCAGCTGTCCTTTCAGATGTTCGGATTCCATGTTCTCTTCGCGCGCCAGCATCTTATCGGCATTGCCGCGGATGGTGTTGATCTCACCGTTGTGTACCATCAGACGGTTCGGATGGGCACGCTCCCAGCTGGGGTTGGTATTGGTGGAGAAACGGGAATGTACCATAGCGATAGCGGATTCGTAATCCGCACTCTGTAAATCTGCAAAGAAGGTACGAAGCTGTCCTACCAGGAACATTCCTTTATATACGATGGTTCTGCTGGAAAGAGAGACCACATAGGTATCATCGGAAGACTGCTCGAATACGCGCCTTGCAATGTAAAGTCTGCGGTCGAAGGGCAGACCTTTTTCCACATCGGCGGGCTTTTTCACAAAGCCCTGCATGATATAGGGCATGCACTCTACTGCCTTGTGTCCCAGCACATTGGGGAAAGTGGGCACTTCACGCCAGCCGAGGAATTCCATTCCTTCCTTTTCCACAATGATCTCGAACATCTTCTTCGCCTGGTTGCGGCGCAGCTCTTCCTGCGGGAAGAAGAACATGCCGACACCGTATTCTCGCTCTCCGCCGATATTCATGCCCAGAGCCTTTGTGACTCTTGCAAAAAATTTGTGAGGGATCTGGGTCAGAATACCGACACCGTCACCGGTCTTACCTTCCGCATCCTTACCGGCTCTGTGCTCCAGATTCTCTACGATCTTCAGCGCATTCTCAACAGTAGCGCGGCTTTTCTCTCCGTGAATATTGACACAGGCTCCGATACCGCAGTTATCATGCTCAAATTCTTCCCGATATAACGGTGCCTTGGGCAGCTCCTGTTTTACATCAAACATATAGTTCTCCTTTCCGGTCTCTCTTACTTCTCTTTTCTTTTCCTGAATATTGCTACGCCTTTGAAATACATTTATTATCCGCGATACAAGATGGCTGTTACTATTCCACCTTATTTGCTAAATTCCTAAGGGTAACAAAAAAGTCGCAAAGAGACTTCTTACTCGCCTCTTTGCGACCTTTTCTGTACTATACACCTATTTTTCTCATTTGTAAATATAGATTTTTCTTTGAATTGTCAGATTATTTGTCAATTCCTATTTAGAATCTGTATTATCTGAAAACTTGTATTAATATCAATTTATTATTGCCCTTATTATACAATTTCAACGTGCAAACTCTTATTTTCTTCTGGTTTCACCTTTTACTTTTTCTTCCGATACACTTTACTCATCAGTCCCTGATAGATTCCGGAAAAATGTCTGCTCTCCGCCAGTGCCGTCCGGAGCGGTGCAAGTGTCAATGCCATGGCAGCCCGGTAGCGGAACAATTCCGCCGGATTCATATACTTTTCCGTAATTTCCTTATGTTCTTCGGCACTGCGCTTTAAGTTTTCCTTGGTCTCGGAATAGCCTCCGCCCTCATAGGAAGACACTGTGAGACCCAGATATTGCATAGGTGCCTTGGCACGATAATAGCACCATAGGAAATGCTCATAATCCGCACGGATCTTATAGTTCGGTTCATAAGGCTTCTGCCTGCACAGATCTGCCCCATAGAAACAGGACTGATGGCACGGGATATTGCGGTAACAAACAAATCCCGTTATTTCGGGTGGCGCCGAAATCTTTGTGTTTGTTTTGGCGCTGAACGTATCCCCATAATAGATTCCCTGCGTTTTCACAGGATGCGCCGCCATATAATCCGCAGTATGTTGCAAAACTTCCTTGTCATAAAACAGATCCCCACAGTTTAAAAACAGAACATAATCTCCTGTCACATGGGAGACCGCCTGATTCATGGCCTCGTAGATACTGTGATCGGATTCCTGACAGACACGGATCCTCACATCTTCACGCATTGCCTCTATAGAACCGTCCCTGCTGCCGCCGTCTTTGACTATGACTTCATAATCCTGATAAGTCTGGGACAGGATACTGTCCAGTGTCTGATTCAATTTTTCACCGGGGTTTAAGCATACTACGATGATACTGAATTTCATATTACTTTACTCTCCATTCCTCAGACGCTTTCTTACGTCAAAGGTAATCGCAATGTGAATTATAGATTCACACTATTTTCCTTTATTAAAATATATTTTTCTGTTTATTCATCATCACAAGCGCTACTGCTGCCGCTGCCAGGAAAATAACGCATACCGGCCAGCTGACAAATCCTGTTACCGCAATCGCGGTGTAAGACAGGCAGTACGCCAGCACATTGGATTCCACATGGACGAATACGGCCATTTTAAATTCTCCGAAATATTCATAGGCATAAGCCATCAGACAGCCGATGAGGAATCCGTAGACTCCCTGCACGTAATTCATGTGGTAGAGACCAAAAATCAGAGCCGACAAAGCAATTGCCAGCTTCAGATTCATAAATCTGCGAAGATATCCGTAAATCACCCCACGGAACAATAATTCCTCGGCAATCGGTGAGATAAAGCCGAACACCAGAATTCCCACGATAAAATGCGCGGAATACTGCTGGGATGCTACTTCGGTATAAGCTTCAGACTTATTGGTCACACCAAGGAGCTCAAACAACAGATTAAAACCGATCACGGCGCCGATCGTTGCAATGATCAATAATGCATATCTGGCTTTCCCTTCTTTTTTCAGGTGACTCAGATGCATGTCCTCTTTATTCTTGCTAATCAGAAGCTTTGCGGTTGACCATACGGCGATTGCTCCGCCGAGGAATCCCAATGCTGCTATGATACTGGAGACATCCCCGGAATAGCCGTTATAAGTCCCGGTCTCATCTCTCAGGATCAGCAGATCCACCAGCCCACCGGAAGCACCGGACTGTGCCAGCTGATATAAAAGTGCCAGCAATGCATACTGTATCACATTACGTACCAGGATAAACATCAGGAAAGAATACACCATCGTCCAGATTCTCTGGTACATGGGATTTTTCTTCTTGTTATCCGGATTACTGTTTAACAGTTCCTCACTGCCGCGAAGAAGGAATTTTTCCAATTCTTCCACGGATTGTACAATGTAATCGGCTTTCGCCTCTTTCAGCTCTTCCTTGCTTCCGTAGCCATAAGTCACACCGACGCTCTCCACACCGAGTGCCTTCGCACCTTCCACGTCAAATTTCCGGTCGCCGATCATATAGACTTCCTCAGGTGCTACGGGATTCTCTCCAAACAGCTGATGCAGTGTCTCCTGCACCACCTGATCCTTCGTCTCCCGTCTGCCGTCCAGTTCGCTTCCGACGACCACAGCAAAATATTTTTTCAGGTCAAAATGTTCCAGAATTCTCTCCACATACACCTGGGGCTTGCTGGATGCCACTGCCAGAAAATAGCCATTAGACTGTAGATTTTTCAGCATCTCCGGTATGCCGGCATACACTTCATTTTCAAAGATGCCGGTATCCTGAAACCGCTCTCTGTATTTTGCTACGGCTTCTTCTGCCTGTTCGGGCGTAAAACCGTAAAATTCCATAAAACTGTCCCGAAGCGGCGGTCCGATGAATGGCTCCAGCTTGTCCAGATCCGGTTCTTCAATGCCAAAAGAGTGCAGTGCATACTGCACACAGGTCGTAATTCCGATTTTAGGATCTGTCAGGGTTCCGTCCAGATCAAACAGCAGATATTTTTTCATTTCAAATTCCTTTTCTGATTCCAACTCTTTTCAATATAGTCCTTTGTATACAGACTTCTGCAATTTTTAGAAACTGCGGATCTTGTCCCCGTCATCCTCTGTATTTTTCAAAGCCTTGATCTCCACATCATATCCCACATTGGCATTGACCTGCACATGCACGATATCGCCCACTTTTTTCCCGAGCAGTGCCTTGCCTAAAGGGGATTCATTACTGATCAGTCCTTCCAGAGAGTTTCCGCGGACCGTGGTCACGATCTTATAATCTTCCTGCGTTCCGTCATCGATGAATTCCACGGTAACCGTGTTGTTGATTCCCACTTCATCCACAGCGGAATTCTCAGAGATCACTTTCGCCGTCTTGATCATTCTCTCCAGATAACGGATACGGCTCTCATTCTGATTCTTGTATTTTTTGGCTGCATAATATTCAAAATTCTCGCTGAGATCACCGTGTGCTCTGGCTTCCTTGACATCCTCCAAAGCCTTGGGACGTACCACCAGCTTGCGGTATTCGATCTCCTCTTCCATTTTCTTGATATCACTGGGTGTTAATTCGTCGTACATAATATCTCCATTTCTATCTTCATTCCAAATATCTTATTTCCACTGCCGGGCTTCTCAAATAATACCGTCCATGACGCATCCCACTGTTTTACAGCTGCATCGCATAGATGACTGCCAACGACAAAATAATCTGTATAATGGCAAAACGGTATACCGTCTGGGTATTGGACCAGTCCCACACCTTACGCACATGATCGTGCAGCGGTGTCCGCACATTTTTCAAAATATGAATCTTCAAAAATCTAAGTAAAGAAACCTTCAACAGTCCCAGTCCGCCGTCCAGAATCAGCACCAGTGCCAGCGGAATGAACAAAAACGGACAGCCGCTCTTCAAAATAGCGATACTGATAAACAGTCCCATGGCACGGGAACCCGCATCTCCCATCATCAGCTTACTAGGGGTGGCATTGTACCACAGATACCCCAGAATACATACGGCAAACATCAGGATCAGGAAAGAATAGGTCTCGTTTACTCCCTTCATACGATCCACAATGTAGATAGACATGATCGTGATGATCGACAGCGTTCCGGACAGTCCGTCCACCCCGTCGGAACAATTGGTCACATTCACCGAAGTCCATACTAGGATCACCGTAAGGATCGCGAATACCACGGGAGGCAATGTAAACTTCACATGGAACAGTGCCAGTTCCACCACGTTGGAATTATATTTCAGGAACGTGATGGCTACCAGTGCAGCCACACACAGATCCAGGAATCCCTTTTTGTACTCTCCCCAGGGTGTCTTGGAAGCATCATCGAGGAAACCGGTCATCATGCATACCACGATCAGCAACAGGTAGATCACCAGTTCCGCACTTAACGGTGCAAACAGCAACACCGAAAGCACAAATGCCAGTACGAAAATAATCCCGGCACCCCTTGGTTTTCCCGCAGACAATTTTCCGTCATGGGCAAATTCCCTTCCGGCATCTTTCGGCAGATACGGGCTCAGCTTCGCCGTAGCCAGTACGGTAGCCCCGAAAGCAAAAAGGATTCCAAAAAAAGCAAGGAGAGAACTGCTTCCCTCCGGCAAGATCATCTGTAACATACTATCCCTCGTTTCCACATGAGATGCATTTTTCAATGCCCCATGCTGTATTTTCTGATAAGTCTGATTCTAACACATATATCCGGGAATCTCAAATGCTTTCCTTATATTTGACAGTTTCTCTGTGGTGGACTACTATATTCTTATGATTGTCTTCCACAAAATAGCCTTAAAAGGAGAAATACCCTGATGATGATACACAAAATTGAGCCCCATAAATATTATCCGGAATTCCGTAATCAGGAGCCGAAAACTACCGATTATCTCTTATTGTTTGACGGGGAAAAAGTCTATCTTCCCGGTAAAAACATTTCTTCTTCCGATGCAGCGCAATTATCTCTGCCTACCTTCGAGGAAGTCCACAGGCTGCTTTCGGTCCGCCAGCCCATGGACCGTTTTTTCCTGGACTGCGAATATCTCTTTTCCATCGATGACAAGGCTTTCTATCGCAAGACCGCAGAAGATGCCGGTGCTCTGATGATTCCGGAAGATCATCTCTACCCTTCCGGTGTCTTTCGCAATTTTGAGCCGGAATATCTGGCATTTGCCGGGATCACCGCTACCCAGATCAACCGTTTCCGCCTGGACCGCAGATACTGCGGACGCTGCGGTCATCCAACCGTCCCCAGTACCACGGAACGCGCCTGCATCTGTCCGGAATGCAGTCAGATCGAATATCCCAAGATTTCTCCGGCTGTCATTATCGCCATCGTGGATACCGGGAGAGACAAGATTCTGCTCACCCGTTACGTCGGCGGTTCCTACCGGCACTGGGCGCTGGTGGCAGGCTTCGTGGAAGTCGGTGAGACTTTCAAGGGTGCGGCGAGACGTGAGATCATGGAAGAAGTCGGCTTAAAGGTCAGTGATCTGGTCTATTACAAATCCCAGCCCTGGTCCTTCAGCGATTCCGCCATGATCGGATTTTTCGCCAAATTGGATGGGGATCCCGCCATCACCCTACAGGAATCTGAGCTTGGTGAGGCAAAATGGTTCTCCCGTGACGAAGTTCCTGATCTGCCTTCCACGATCAGTGTCGGTCAGGAAATGATCTCATTATTCAAGAATGGCGGGGATCCCTTCTGTCAGAAATAGTTAATATGTCCGGCAATTTAGAATCTCCCTTTTCGGAATTGTGTGTCTGAATGAAAAACATGTATAATTCTGCATTTTTGATGTATAAATCTACATTAAGGTTAATTTAAAAACGAATTTGTTTGAAGTTTCACCAAATCAATTGAGGTGTTTGATTATGAAAAAAAGAATAATTGCAGTAATTGTAATTTTAGCTGTATTAGTAGCTCTATTCTTTATTGGCACAGGTTTTCAAAAAAGAATGGATGTCGTATTAGTTGATTACTCTGTATCAGAGGATGGAACGGAGATCACGCTTGATGTAGGAATTCCAACATCTGCAGGATATATCAGAGGATTTAAAGACAATGGCGGTGGAGTAAAACCACATTATCTTACATTTTTTTCCACATTTGGTGGAATAAACAGTCCGATTGGAGCAGAGCATAGCTTCCAATTAGAGCTTACTTCGGATGATACAGAAATTTATTTTAACAGGCCGGAGGGAGGTTACGAGTTGATTTTAGTGAAAGATGAAGAAACAGGTCAATGGCTCAGACCAAGTGGAATAGGTGAAGAAAATAACACTATTTTTGAAGCAACCATTCTTGAAATTCGTGATAATTATTTTTTAGTAGAACCAGTAGAGGGTAGTCAAGAATTAAACAATGCAGATCTGATTACAGTACCAATGAAAAACATAGGTACTGCTCCACAACCAAATGTTGGTGACATTATTGAAATAGCATATAACGGAGAAATTGCAGAAAGTTATCCAGCACAGATAACAGAGGTTTACGGTATCAAAGTTGTCAAAGAAGCAGAACAATGGGATTTAATTCCTATGGTCATGGTAAATGGCGAGTTATATATTGACACAGGTCATGAAAGTACAGTAGAAGCCCGTTGTGGTGTTATGGATGGAGAGATTACGTCAGAAGTAGACGGAAGTGAAAAGCCAACAAAAGACAATCAATCTAACTTTGGTACAGGCTATGGATATCAATATGGTTCACAAGAAGGCATAATCGAGATTAATATGAATGAAAAATGGTGGGTTTTTGCAACAGAAAAAGTCCTGGCCAGTAGTGAACTTATGATAGACCCAGTTGCAGTAGTAAGTATTCATAATGTTTTCACAGGAGAAAATGCGAACATCACTGAAAATGAGGATATCAGAACTATATCTAATATATTATGTGGTGATGCATGGAATACAGAAGGTACAACTGATTGTTTAAGCAACATTGAAATTACAATCAACGAAGAAACATACAAATATCATTCCGATTGTGGTACATTCAACGATAATGTAAATCAGAACTATTTATCACTGGATGACGAAAGGAAAACTGTGGTAAATGCCATTTTTGCAGAGTATATATCACTCACAGCCACAGAAGTTCCAGCAGAATAAATTTTACAAAGGCTACCCGGTCAAAAAGATTGGATAGCTTTTATTAAATAGCTCAAATTGCATTAACTTCTTAAAATGTATAAATAACAGGATAGTTTGGGCTAAGTAATATCAGAAACACTTTTCCGAAAAGGGAGTTTAGAATTAGCACTTGAGGTATTTTTAGGGATTTAATAACTGTTATATCGTTTTACCCTTGTTTATGACCGCTGATAAGGGAAAAAATTTACCACAACAGCATTGATATATGCACTTATGCCGGATATATTCTAAGGATTGACTGTGCAAAGGCAGAGGAAGGGCTAAAGAACGCACCAAATGATTTGTAGCGTCATTTGGTGCTTTCTTTATAGATTCCGTCCCTGATACTGTATTGTTACTACATAAACGGTTTTGCTTGGTTCATCGATGCGAAAAATAGCCATATAGTTATCAATCAGTAATTGTCGGTAGCCTTTTCCGGCATATCTGCCTTCGTTTCGCTCTTGGTGGGATTGAGGAAAGGTATCTAAGCTTAAAATGGCTTTTTTAATTCGGTCAGCTAGCAAAAAGCTAATTCCATTGCGGTCCTTTTTTTATCTATTCAGTATTTTTAACAATACTTTCAAATTTTCTTTTTCATATTCATTAAACACTTCATCACTGAAATTTTCTCCCTCCACCAAAGGAGTATACCATACCTGTCCCATAAAATAATTTTGCAGATCTTCATTTCTAAAAATATAACCATGTCGTGCATATATTTCATTTAATGCCAAATACAATATATCTTCCGGATAATCCTTTAATTCTTCTATTGTGTATTCTCTTTGATCCGAAGATAATATGGGTTCTAATGGTCTGTCCATTCCGTATCTCCCATTATCCTCATCCCATTCCACCACTTTACTCCAATACACACTTGCCGCTCTATACGGATCGCGCGCCATCATTTGTTGGTCTACATTATTTTCATCTCTGGCTTCTTCGGTATCTATCTCCGTACTATTTTCCCTGTCAAGCACCGCTGAAGATATTGCCATTCCCGTAGCATTGTCAGGATTTTTTTCTAATTCGTTGATTTCAACAGACACCTGTTCTCCAAATACAATCCTTACTTTCCCACTGTTCCCCCATCCATCGTCTTTAAAATCAAATTCTGCTACGGAATCCATAATTTCTGTATCTATATTTTCTACCGATGCTATCCTATAACTACTATTTTGAACATATACATAAGTAGCTGCCAGATGATTTTCCTCTATCTGAGCTGATAATATAGCACCACCCTCCTGAGTATAGATATAATTTTCAGCATATCCATTACTCGTCCAGGTTCCTGAATAAATGGTGTAATCTGAAATAGGGATAGATATAGATGTGCTTTCTTCTCGCAGATTTTCATTTTGAGAACATGCACAAATATTAATAGCGAAAAAAAGCATAATAGCGAAACCCAAAAATCTCTTCATTACTCCTCCACAATCTTCTCCTAGATCAGCATAGAGCTTAGACATAAATACTCTTCAAAATCCCCTCATAGCTGTATTATAATGCACAATTACCTTCATATATTATCTACTACTTACACGGTAAAAACTGATAGGTGCAAATGACAAAATAATCAGCTTCCGCTCCATGCACCATCTCTTCTTCCTCACCTACATTTTCTCCACACACCCAGTAGGAACCATCTGTTTTCTGAATTACCGTGTTATTCAATAGTTTAGGATAGATTTCATTAAATTCGGAAATATTATCATATTCCATGTTGTATTGCCGTTTACCTGTCCAAGCCAAAGCAATATCCTCTGCACTCGGCTGCGGATAATTTTCCAAAGCAAGATTTGTCCAAACCATTGCAACATCTTCTGCTACCATTGTAGGTTTACTCACTACAGCAATATCCGCAACGCCACAGTTTCCAGCGCCATTATATCCCCAAGTCCAAACCGTACCGTCCCGAAGCAGAGCAGCATGGTTATTCCAGCCACCTGTAACCAAGACTGCATCATCCAAAACTTTTTGCGGTTTCGGAATAAAATATAGTCCGTCGGACACCATGCTGGTCTGTAAAGTGGCAGCACCACTATTACACCAGACAGTTCCCCATGTCCAAACCGTATTATCTTCTGCCAGGCAGACAATGTCATCTCTTCCACTGCATGCGTACTTTACCTGTTCCATGAGCAAATAAGGCTCACTGACAAAGTATTGCTCGTCATTTAAATATCTGTTTCCATCAAACGTATCGTATTGCTGTAAAGCTCCACAGCCGGCATTACCTAGACCGTACAGTTTGTGATCTTCCGTTAGAAATATAACAAATCCCTTTTGTGAATAATCCACGTGGATAACATTTTCCGCAATCCTTACTGCTTCTCTGTGATAATCATAGTCCTGAGTTCCTTGGCCTAATTGTCCGTGTTCATTTCTTCCACTACCCCACAATACATTATTCTCATCAATATAATAAAAGTTAGACGGATCTCCCACATGTGTACGATAATGCTCTGTAATGTCAATCCAAACTTCAGTTCTAGGTAATTTCTCCTGTTGATCAAGTATCTGAGCATTTTCCGCTACCCTTGTTTCCTCATCCAAATGTTCTTCTGGTGCAACTGCCTTCCTGGTAAATGCCAAATATACCAAGCATACAATAAAAACTCCAACAGTCAAAACAACAATTGCCAGTACTCCTTTTTTCATTTTCCGTAATGACGCTATATTTTTAATCCTGCCCTTAATATCATTCTCTCCAAAGTCCACCGGAAGCCAATAAGTGTTGCGATGATGTGTGGAAAGATTCATTAGGGAAACGCAATAGTCTATTTTAATCTTTTCCCCCATCTTTTTAATGACGGCCTCATCACAACTCATTTCCATATCTTTGCAGAAAAGTCGGAATGCAACCCATACCAACGGATTAAACCAATGAATACTCCATGCAATAAATGCTGCAAACTTTACGATATGGTCGCATCTTCTGATATGACATTTTTCATGTAAAATAATGTATTCCTGTTCTTGTTCACTCAAACCCTGCGGAAGATAAATCTTCGGTCTAAATATCCCCATTACAAAGGGCGAAATTCTCTTATCCGTAACATAAATATTTTCCCTTAATGGTATTGATTCTGATACCTTTTTACGAATCAACACAAGGGAAATCGTTCCATACAGTAGTAAGAGGCATAGCCCAGCGATCCATATATACTGGCCCATAAGCACTAACTCATTTTGCCGGGGAACTTCCGGTGTCTCCTCTATTTCGTTTGAAATAGTTTGTACCAGAATGCCCTGTGCAACTTCTGATTTATTATCTGTATTCTTTTCCTCCCCGATAATATCTGAGGGCTCAGATAACATTAGTGTTTCCTTAGGCGAAGCGGTATTCTGTTCTAAAAAAAATTCATCAAGTGCAGGACTATAATTGGGAATTAGACTTTTTTCTGATTCCAATGTGATTGGGCAGAGAAGTCGGAACAAAACTACGCTCCAAAGTAAATATGAAATGTATTTTGGATATTTCTTTAATAAAATACGTCCAAGGCAAACAGCTAAAATAACTATGCTAGCTGACCAACTCATTCCTAAAATTTTAAGAAAAACTGATTGTAGCATACCTCATCATCTCCTCATAGAATCAATAATTTTATTAATTTCATCAATTTCCTTGTCCGTAAGTTTCTTTCCTGTTCCAAATGCTGCTAAAAATGCTGGCAAGGATCCCCCAAATGCCTCTTCTACATACTGTTCACTATGACGAGCATAAAATGTTTCCTTAGATACAATCGAAGAAACTATTCCATTTTTATTTTGAAATAGTCCACGTTCACAAAGTCTTTTTAATACCGTAAAAGATGTCGTTTTTTTCCATGCGAATTCCTTATAAGCTAATTTCGCCAAATCACCTGACGAAATAGGCTCATTGCTCCATATCATATCTGCAAATTTCGCTTCTGAAGTCCCTATCCTTAACTCACTCATCCTCATTTCCCTTCTATGATTCTACATAGTGTAGTATATTTTCATACTACACTATGTAGAACGTATTGTCAACACATTTATCATTAGGTCGATTACTTTATCAAAATCATGCATCTACTCTTTTTACATATTCAGAAAAACAGTGAATATCAATGCTTTGTTCAGTTTCCGACCAGACTGGTAATCAATTGCTGCAATACTGACAAGCATACCGAACCAATCCTCGAACGGCATTTCCTCCACTCTTTTTACTTTGTTTTTTAGAAATCACTCTATCGGGGCAATTGATGACTTTCTAAAAGTAGGCAGCAAAAAAGCAACCGATGTTACTCGATTGCCATGCTGCCACTTTTACAAGACTATATATAGCATGTTTGAAGATGGAAAGGTTCGAAAATTATAAATATAAACAAACAGATGTATGATGACCATATCTGTCATGAGGCAGTTTTTTACTTCAACAACCGGCACTTCTTCGCCACCTTCACCAGCAGATATCCCTTCGGGAAGCTGCGAAGCTCCTGCTCCGTGATGCCCCGCATCAATATCAGCATGACAAAATAGACTACCGCAGCGATCATGATCGCCGGAATGACAGAGATCCGCATGGACTTCGTCACCATATACAGACCTTCGTAGATTGCCCAGGCTGCCGCTCCCATAAACGCGGAGGCGAACGCCGGAATGACAAAAGTCTTGACGATCTCCTGTCTATAGCCTACCGCTCTTCTTACCGCCCACTGGTTCAGCACACACATCATACCGGAATACAGCGTATTGGCGATGGCAATGCTGTACAGATCCAGACTCGTGAACATCAAAAGCAATACTGCTGCCACCGTCTGCACCACCAGCGAGATCCCCGCATTGATGATCGGGGTATTGACTTTGCCCAGCCCCTGTAAAATGGAACTGTTTAATGTCGACAATGCATAAAAGATAACCGACAGTGACAATGTCATTAAAAGAGCTGCCGCCAGGTTCAGTTCCTCTGCCGTCTTATTCGTGAACAGCAGACTGATCACCGGCTTCGCCAGTACAAAAAGTCCCACAGCGCAGGGAATCGAGATCACCATGGTAGTCTTCACTGCCAATCCGATCTTCTCTCTGGCTCCCTTCACATCCCGGGCTGCCATCAGCTGTGCTACGGAAGGAATCATAGCAGATGCCATAGCAGATGCAAAGGCTATGGGAATATTGGACATTGTCAGGGACTGTCCGGAGAAAATACCATATTTTTCATAAATAGATACCGTATCCAGATTACGAAGGGACGGATACCATTTGGTGTAGATACTGTTGTTGACCGTACTGCTTAAGTTATATACAGCCGTACTCAAAATAAATGGGGTCACCACCAGTGTGATCGTCTTGAATATCTGTCCGTAGGAATCCACATGTTCATGCCTGTCACGCTGCACTCTGCGCAGGATCATTCCACGATTCAGAGCATAGACTCCCGCCATAAAAAGCAGAGCCACTAACACTCCGACGCCGGTACCCAGTGCACTTCCCACGGCACCGTAGGTTGCTCTCATCACCTGCCCTGCCTGATCCGCCGGAACCTCCATCGTTCCCATAAACATTTGGATCAGAAGATATGCCGCGCCTACGCTGACTACCGCATTGGCGATCTGCTCCAGGATCTGTGATACGGAGGTCTGCGCCATGCTCTTATGTGCCTGGAAATATCCCCGCAGAACACCCAGGATACCATAGACAAAGATCGTCGGTGCAAAGGTACGCAGTACTGTGACTGCTGCTCCGGACACGAATAATCCCGCTCCGAAAAACAGAAAAAGGCTGGCTATACCGCCAACCACCAGTACATAGATCATGGCTCCGTGGAACAATCTGTGGGCGTTGCGATATTCCTTCTCTCCCAGCTTCTGTGCGATAGCTTTGGAAATTGCCGAGGGAATACTATAAGAGGAAATCAACAGAATGATCGTATAATAGTTATACGCTGACTGGTAATAACCAAGTCCCAGATTCCCAATGACACTCTGTAAAGGGCCCCTGTAAAGGAGCCCTATGATTCTGCTGATGATTCCGGCTGCCGCCAGAATTCCCGCCTGCATGATAAAATTGTTCTTGGAACTGTTCTTATCTGCCATATGTAATCTTACCTTATTCCAGTTCTTTATCCGATCAGCCAGTCATACATCTCCTGATATTTTCCGGCGGATACCTTCCAGGAGTAATCGGTGGCCATGGCACGATCCACGATCTTATTCCACTCTCTCTTCCTGTCATAGTAAATATGCTCCGCATAGCGGATCGTATTCAGCATCTCGTGTGCATTGTAATTCGTAAAGCTGAAGCCGGTACCGGTGCTCTCATACTCATTATAGGGCTGTACAGTATCCTTCAGTCCGCCGGTCTCTCTGACGATGGGTACGGTACCGTAACGCAGCGCGATCAACTGACTCAGACCACAGGGTTCGAACAGGGACGGCATCAGATAAGCATCACACGCTGCATAGATTTTATGGGACAGTGCATCCGAATAATAAATGTTGGCAGCCACCTTGTCTCCATACTTCCAGTCGAAATGACGGAACATATTCTCATAACGTTCCTCACCGGTGCCCAGTACCACGAACTGGATGTCATCCTGACACAGTTCATCCATCACATAAGCGATCAGATCCAGACCCTTCTGGTCTGTCAGTCGGGATACCAGACCGATCATCATCTTCTTATCATCTACGCGAAGTCCCAGCTCTTCCTGCAGGGCACGCTTATTCTTCACCTTTTCCTTGCGGAAATTCACTGCATTATAGGCTTTTACGATATTTTTGTCTGTCTCCGGATTGAACTCTCCATAGTCGATACCGTTGACGATACCACGCAGGTCATGACTTCTCGCACGTAGCAGTCCGTCCAGACCCTCACCGTAGAACGGCGTCTTGATCTCCTCCGCATAGGTATCACTTACGGTAGTCACCGCATCCGCGAATACGATACCGCCCTTCAGCAGGTTCGCATCCTTATAAGCCTCTAACTTGTCAGAGGTAAAATAATACTCCGGCAGTCCGGTAATGCTCTGCACCGTCTTCACGTCCCATTTTCCCTGGAACTTCAGGTTATGTATGGTGATCACAGACTTCATGTTGCGGTAGAAATCTCCGCCATGGAAACGTTCCTTCAGGTATACCGGGATCAGACCTGTCTGCCAGTCATGGCAATGGATCAGATCCGGTTGGAAATTCAAAAGCGGTAATGCCGACAGCACTGCCTTACAGAAATATGCATACTTTTCGATCTCATATCTGGGATCATCCCCATAAGGCTTGAAACCACCAAAATAGCTCTCATTATCAATGAAATAATAATGCACCCCGGCTTCTTCCGCTTCCAGAACACCTACGTACACATTCTGCCAGTTGAAATCCATGTAGAAATGTGTCACATACCTGAGTTTATCCTTCATCTCCTGCTTCATGCAGGTATACTTCGGAATAAACACTCTTACATCAAAATACTCCTTGTCAATATACTTCGGCAAAGATCCTACGACATCCGCAAGTCCTCCGGTCTTGATAAAAGGTACTCCTTCCGATGCGGCAAAAAGAATTTTTTTCATGTAAACCCTCCACATATGCTACGGCTTGTATTTCAAAACATAGATTGATTATACCATGTTTACGATTCATAGAAAAGAGGGCAGCGATAATTTACAAATCTTTTAGAGTCTGCGGTTTTGCCTCAGTTTCTGTAAGAAAGTCGGATCCTGTCAGCGATCAGCGCGATGAATTCCGAATTGGTAGGTTTGCCTTTGCCCGTGTCGATCGTGTAGCCGAACATGGCATCCAGGGTCTCCATGCGACCTCTGCTCCAGGCGACCTCAATGGCATGGCGGATGGCGCGCTCCACGCGGCTGGGTGTGGTCTGGAAACGCTTGGCGATGGTCGGATACAGGATCTTCGTGATGGAACTGATCATCGACGGATCCTCCACCGACATCATGATAGCTTCTCGCAGATACTGATACCCTTTGATATGTGCCGGGACTCCGATCTCATGGATCATATCCGTGACATCTTTTTCCAGGTCATGGATGACTTCCGGGGTCTGTTCCTTTTTTTCTGTCGCTTTTACTGTGCTGTCTTTGGCGCTTTTCGTAGAAGGAACCGTGATCATAATTTGAAATTCCTTGTTGGCATTCATCAGATCCCCCAGGATTTTGTATACTTTTTCATTATCCTTTGTAGTTGTAATGTTTAATTTTTCCATTAAACTACCTCCATGACTACAAAACTACTTTTTTCACGTACCGTTCTATTATAAATAGATATGCGTCATGGCTTCAAGCAGAACCCATCGCAAGATTTTTCCAAATTTCGCAGGCTAAAACGTTAAAAAAGGCGCCCGGAATGACCCGGACGCCAATAAGAGGGAAAATGTATAAGTAGAAAAACTACGAGTAAAGCAAATTAAATTAATGATGCTCTGCCAGGGTGTGAAGGGCTTCCTTGATGGCTGCCTTCACAGTCTCATCCTGTTCTGCATTCAGTCTGTGCAGCAGATAGGTCTTGGCATATTCGGTGCCGATGCTACCTAATGCTTTTGCTGCTTCGATACGGATCTTCGTATCCGGATTGTCGATCATGTGGGCAATGCTGTTCACGCTGTCCTCATCCTTGATCCGGCTCAGAGCTTCCAGTGCGGCTACCACCACGGTGTCATCGGAAGAACTCAGATATTTGATGATCTTGTCGGATTTTCCTTTCTCCTGTAATTTCTGAATCTTACTTAAATCATGTTGTTCCATAAACACGCGCCTCTTTCTTTCTGCCAGCGCGGGGGCGGTAAAATCGTCTCCGGATCATCACTGTATGTCGCCTGTGGTGATTGGCTTCTCTTGATAATGTTATGATAACACTTTATTTGTCAGAAAACAATTATAGCAAAATGAAGGATTTCTAAAAATTCTATAACCTGGATACACTATCCCGATTCCAACAAAAAAAGAACAAATATTTTACTATTTGCTCTCCCGAGTTTAAAATCTTCCACTTATATGGCAGGAACTCTCCCGATAATCAATTCCTTATCTATTAATCATTATATGCTTTCTTAATGAAAAAAGCAATGAGTATTTTAGCAGCACTTGTCCCATCACGTTTTTTATACTATACTGATATCATCAAATCGAAAGAAGGTACTCTCATGACAAAACAGGAAATCAGCGAGATCAAAAAGCTGTTCACCCCGAAAAACTGCTCTATCACAAGAATCTGCGGATGCTATGTGGATGGAGAGAAGAATAAAAAGACCGAATTAAAGCAGGCGTTTCTGGCACTGCCGGAGGAGGAAATGTTCAAGTATTTCGAGATTCTGCGGAAGAGTCTGTCCGGCACCATCGGCAAAAATCTGCTGAATCTGGAATTCCCGTTAAAGAGTGAAACGGAGGGCGGCACGCAGGAATTTCTCCTGCGTCTCAGAGACAGCCGTCTGAAGGACGATGCATTGCTTGAGCAGTTCTATGACCGTATCATCGAATCTTATGAATATGTGGGCAATTATCTGATCCTGCTGATCCACGATGCCTACGATGTGCCGGGACGCACCAGAGACGGTATCGAGATGGAGGATGCTTCCGATGAAGTCTATGACTATATCCTTACCTGCATCTGTCCTGTGGATCTGTCCAAGCCGGGACTAAGCTACAACGCAGTGGAAAACACCTTCCAGAACCGTATCCGGGACTGGGTGGTAGGTATGCCGGACGCTGCTTTCCTGTTCCCCGCGTTTAATGACAGAAGCACGGACCTGCACAGCACTCTGTACTATTCCAAGGATGCGGAGGAATTAAAGGAGAACTTCGTGGAACTGATGTTAGGCTGCCCTCTTCCTCTGTCCGCAGGCGGTCAGAAGGAGACTTTCCAGTCTCTGGTGGAGGAGACGTTAGGCGATACCTGTGCCATTGAAGTAGTAAAAAACATTCATGAAAAAATGAGCGAGATTGCTCAGGAGCATAAAGAAGATCCCGAACCTGTCATGCTGGATAAAAATGAAGTGAAAACGATCTTCGCCAGTAGCGGTGTAGCGAACGACCGCATGGACGTCTTCGATCAGTGTTTTGACGAGACTGCCGGAGAGAACACGGCTCTCATGATGAGCAATGTCTATAACCCCCGCAGTTTCGAGGTCAAGACACCGGATGTGGTCATTAAGGTCAATCCTGAGCGCACGGATCTCGTCAACACGAAGCTGATCGACGGCAGACAGTGCCTCGTCATCGAACTGGACGGTAATATCGAAGTCAACGGCATCGCCGTCCGGGCTGCCGGAAGCGGAGACAGCGAAGAATCTGAAGAATAAACCACCTGCCAAACGACAAGAATCGCACAATGAAAGTTTTCAACAGCAGCGTGATAAATAAAAACCAGGAACAGCCTTGCGAATCCAAACATCCGAAAGCTGTCTCTGGGTTTTATTTTACGCGAAATCAACTATTGAATCTTGAAGTACTGCATACTCTCGGCTAGTTAGTCAGCGATCTGCCAAAGCTCCTCCACTTCTTTCCTGACCTGTCCACAGGATTCGGTCAGTCTACCGGTGCTCTCTCTTATCTACAGAATACTCTGCATGAATCACTCTCATACTCCACGCTTTTACACTATTCCCTGCTGCTGTGGCAGGTAAAATAAATCACCTGATACTCTTTCGCGATCTCTGTAAGGAACCGCATTGCTCCCTTGGTCCGGTTCTCATCCAGATTCACAAAAGGGTCATCCAGAATCAAAAACGGCTTCTGTTCCTCATACATGGCTTCCACCAAAGCAAGTCTCATACAGATACCGATCAGGTCACGGTTGCCCAAACTCAGATATCCGATGTCTCGGGGCATATTGCCTTCAACCACCTGCAATCTGGTATTGGCATCCATCTGATAATTTTCGCATTCCGTTCCCGTGAGAATTCCGTAATATTTCCGGAACCCCTGCATGACAGGTTCTGTATATTTCGCAGTGAACGAACTCTTTGCCTGTTCCAACAGATTTTTCGTCATTCCAAGCAATTCATATTGTTTGAGTCCTTCCTCTGTCTTCTCCTGCAACGCTTCCAGCTCTTCCTGCATATTTTCCACAGTATCCCAGGATTCCTGTAAGTCGGAAAGTTGTTTCTGATAGCTGTCAATGGTCTGAAAACGTTCTTCCATACGCTCCGAAAGGACCTGCATTTCATCTGCCAGACTTTCCATGGATTCCTCTCCCTCCGGGATCTTCAGTGCCAGAAGTGCCGGAATGTCCTCTTTTGCTTCAAACGCTTTTATCTCCTGCTCGCTTCTCCGATATTCCTGTAACTCCTTCTCATAATCCTTTCTATGACTTTCCAGTTCAGCCAGCTGTTCTTCCGGGTGCTCCTCCGGAATCAGCTGCAACGACACAAAATAGTCTTTTACCTGTTCTTCCAGCGCTTCGTATTTCTGTTTTTGTTGTAAATATTTCTTTTGTTTTTCCAGTAAAAGCTGTCTCTGTCTGCACTTTCCCGCCAGTTCATGTAATGCCGCAAGATAATTTTGTGTTTCCGGTACTTCTCCGTATTCTGCCAAAAACTGCTGCAAATCTTTCTGCAGTGCGGCAATTCTCGCAGTCTTTTCATCCGATCCTGCCTGCTTCTGCCGCTCCAAAAGTGTCTCGTAATCTTTTCTCTTATTCTGCAGTTCCACAAGCCAGGAGGTCAGTTCCAATCCTTCCCGAAGTCCCCAACGAGTGCAGAAATCCTCAATCTGTCCTTCCGCTATGCTGACCTGTGTCTCAAGTTCTTCCATTTCCTGTTCCAAATAGGAAAGCTCTGTATTTTCTCCCGTTTGGACTTTGGATCTGCCTGCTGTAAACAACAGTGCCGCTGCCACAGTTGCAATTCCCAGTACGATCAGGACTCCTCCGATCACTCCCTGTCCCAACAGGATCACAGCAAAACCGCCAAGCGCTAAAAGAATGCCAAAAAGCAATAGCATTTTTTTCCTTTTACCTGCTTCTTCCTGCTCCCGTAAGCATCTGGCATCTTCCTGTGCCTGTATGGATTGCAGGGTTTTCCTCTGTATTTCTTTCGCCTGCAGAAGACTTTTTCCTTCATTGCGGTTCGTCCAGGCTTTTTTTACACTGTCGATCTCCGCCTCCTGCGGCATTCCTTCCGCAAAATATCCGGAAAGCTCCTCTAACCGTCTGCTCTCTTCCCCTGACAGGGCATTTTTTCTTGTCGCGCTTTCCAGGCTCTCAAGTTCTTGTGCCTCAGCATATTTTTCTTCCAACCGGGCATTGTCCGCCATGGGAAAATCGTTTCTTAACTGTGCCTGCTCTTCCTCTGTCAGGCAATAGATTTCCATTGCCTTGCGGACAGAAATCCCCTGATTGCAAATGGCTGTTTTTTCGCGTAATTCTTCCCCTTTTGGTATCACGCCGTTAAAATAGCTTTCCGCTTCTTTTAAAGTCTGCTGTCTCTGTGCCATTTTTGCACGCAGATCCAGGTACTTCTCTTTTTTCGCCTGTTGATCCTTATAAATTCCCAGTTTCTTTTGTCTCTCCTGCAGTTCTGTCAGTTCCGCAGAAAGCTTTTCTCTCTCCTCGATCGCCGCCTTTTTCCGGGTATCAATACTTTCCATCGTATTCTGTATCTCCTGCCCGTTACGGATCTGCGTCTTCAGTTCCGTAATGCGGTCCTTGCTCTGACGGAGCGATCCGGTCTTACGAGAGGGTGACATGCTGTTTAACAGATCGTTCAACCGCTTGTCCGCTGTCTCAAAATTATTGATATCATCCGTATTCTCCGCCAGATTCCCAATCTTGGCATTGATGCCGTCCGTAACAAAGGTCTCGCAGTCATTCTGTGAGATGAAAATCGTTCGTTCAAAGGATCCTGCGTCGATCCGGAACAACTCTTCTCCCAGATTTTGTGTGAAATCTCTGCATGGCAGATTTGTTTTCGTATCTGTCAGCTGAAATTCATCTTCTGCGCTTTTACTTCCGAAGGTTCTGCGGACAGAATATTGCTTTCCTTCACTTTCAAATTGCAGTTCTCCGCCGTAGACGCCCTTTTGCCAGGGACTGTATCTCTTCCTCTCATTTTCCAGCGGATCTCTCTTCCCTTCATTCCGGAATCCAAACAGCATAACGCGTAAGAATGCAGCCAGTGTGCTTTTTCCCCAGCCGTTTTCCTCACAGACGGTGTTGCAGCCATCTGTAAAATCATATGTAAAGTCACTTAGTTTTCCGAAATTCTCAATGTGACATTTGATCAGTTTCATGCGTCCAGGATCTCCTCTCCGGCCAGTGCCTGCAATCCGTAATGTATCACTGTCGCCTTGTCCTCTTCCGGCAGATCCGCTCTGCCCATGACAGTACGGATAAACTCTCCCTTTAAGGACTTATCCTTTGCAAAAGCAGCATAATCCACCAGATACGCAGAGTTGTCCTTAATCTTCACAAAATAAAAAAGGTGGCTGAACTGATGTAGCAGAAAATCAATATCCTTTTCACTTTCCACATCTATTTTCCCGACCAGTTCATACTTGATCAGACTTTTCTCCGGGTAACCTTTCCCGGCTGTCTCATCTCTCATCCGTTCCAGGATTTCCGTCGTGGATTCACAACCGGTAATATCCACCGGAATGGTATAGAGCTTCCGGGATGCGAAAGGAATAAAAGTACTGTCAATTGTACCTGTCAGCTCATCAATGTCAAGCATCACAAATCCATGCTCTCCGCATTCGTCAAACCCTCTGCCCTCCAGACAGCCGGGATAGCAATAGACGCCTCTCGCATCCAGACGCTCTTTTTTATAGCTGTGGATGTGTCCCAGGGCAAGATAATCAATTCCCTTATTTTTCAATGCCGTCAGATGAATGATCTCCGCCTTATCTCTCGCACTGTATTCCGATTCCTGCCCATGCAGGACTACAATGTTGCATTGATCTGCGTCCAAAGACAATGTATGATAGATGCTTCCGCTGTTTTCCGGTGTCAGTTCCACCCCGGTAACTGCAACTCCCTTACCGGAGGTATTCTCCGTCCCTGAAAGTTCATAGCTTGTCCAGTTGTTCCCGAATAGATGAAGATTCTCCGGAAGTTCCGAAAGACTGGACGTAAAGCTTCCTTCGTCATGATTCCCCTGTAAGTAATAAAAAGCTATATGGGGATGTCCCTGAATTAAGTCTTTTACCACATTCCGGGCGGTAGCGGATACGTTTTTCGTATCGAACAGATCTCCTGCGATTATGATCGCTGCCACGCCCTGCTCTGCCCCGTAGGTAACCATATTCTGAAAGGTGGTCAACAATTCCGTCTTGCGTTCTCTCGCTTTTTCTTTGGTCAGATTTGCACTCATTTTGGAATCCAGATGGATATCCGCACAATGGATGATTTTCATATTGCTGCCTCCTGTATTAACCCTGTAGCACCTGTTGCAAAAGATTGTAACGATGCAGAACCTCATTCGCAAAACTGCATCTTTGATGTTCTCGTTTTGCAGACATATTCATTATATACGAATCTTTGTTCGATTACAACAAAAACGTATCGGTAGTGAGACATTCGGTCTCGTTTTCCGATACGTTTTTTTAAGATGCTGAATCACCTGTGTTTATGACTATACCTGCAGTCTGCCGGCTGTAATGAGTTTTCCGGATTTTCTGTCAAATAACAGAATATCTTCTCCACCGATCTCGAACTTCACTTCCTGGCCGATCTTGTAGGCGGTATTGCCGAAGACTACGCCGGTCAACAGGAAATCCCCGATACGAAGCTTAATCGTGGATTCCATACCGGTGGGCATGGCACCGTAGATTACGCCGTCCAGTCCTGCGCCATCGTGTAATTGCAGGGCTTCGGGACGTACACCGATGACAAAATCCTCGTTGGTGATCACGGGAGCTTCCTGCAGTGCGTAATCGTCCTCGTTCACTCTGGCAATATGATACTTGAAGACTTCATCCTTATTGGATTTCTCCACAGCTTTCTTATCCTGCATTTTCTCTTTGTGACGGGCTGCCTCATCGGCTTCGTTCTTATCTCTCTCTGCAAACCATCTCTGCAGATCCAGATGTTCTTTCGGAACAAACTTTGCCTTTCTACCGTCTAAGATCGTCACATCCAGGCTGCCGTTTTCATTCTGCACACCCTTGGCTTCGATAAAATTAATGGAAGGATTTCCTACGAAATCAGCCACAAACAGGTTGTTGGGTCTGCTGTACACAGTCAACGGTGCTTCATACTGCTGCAGCACACCGTTGTTGATCAGGCAGATCTTCGTTGCCAGTGTCATAGCTTCCATCTGGTCATGGGTTACATATACGAAGGTGCTTCCGGTCTCTACATGCAGACGCTGCAGTTCATATCTCATTTCCAGACGGAGTTTCGCATCCAGGTTAGACAGTGGCTCATCCATGAACAGTACCTGGGGTTCCGGTGCCAGTGTTCTGGCAATAGCAACTCTCTGCTGCTGTCCACCGGACAGTTCTGCGGGATAACGGTTCATGAACATTCCGATCTTAACGATACGAGATACTCTGCGTACCGCCAGGTCTATCTCTTCCTTGGAATATTTTCTGACCCTGGTTACTACCTTGCCACCGGATACGACTTCGAATTTCTCGTTAAGCTCTTCCCCTTTTTCCTTATGACCTGCCAGGATGCTGTCCAGCTTGGCAGTCAGTTCCTGCTTCTTTTGTTTTGATGCACTTTCTTTGTCTGCTGCCTCGTGGAGTTTGTAATTATACAGCTCCTTTGCAGTATAGATAGAAATGGTATAATTATCGATCAGCTTCAGGTAGACCATATCCAGGTCTAATTTTCCCTTTTTATCTCTACATTCCTCAATGAGTTTTACCAGCTCTCCCGGATTCTCCAGTGCCTTGATCATGCTTTTTAAAGCTTTGGCATCCTCATCGATCACGGGAAGTTCTTCCTTGATATTGCCCAGTCCGAAGGAGATGTTCTGGTATACCGTCATGTTCGGCCACAGTGCGTAGTTTTGGAACAGGAATCCGACTTTTCTCTTATTTGCGGGAACATTGATTCCCGCTTCACTGTCGAATACCACCCGGTCTCCGATCTTGATCTGCCCGCTGGTAGGGGTCTCCAGACCGGCGATCATACGTAAGGTAGTGGTCTTGCCGCAACCGGAGGGACCAAGCAGAGTGATAAAGGAATTGTCCTCCATATCCAGACTCAGATCATCTACCGCATAGAATTTTCCCCAACGTTTTGTAACATGTGTTAATTTGATTTCCGGCATAGTTATTTACCTCCGATACCTTCATCCAGGCTGGACCCGGTCAGTTTATTTACTAAAGTATTAAAGATCAGGATCGTTACGATCAGGATCAGGTTGATGGCGCTGGAGAATGCATACAGTCCCATCTCATCGAAATAATCCAGTGTCGTGGAGAGGATAAAGCCCTGCGTACATAACAGTAAGAACAGGGACAGCTCTCGCAGACAGGTCATGAACGGAAGCATATATCCGTTGATAATGGAAGACTTCTGGATCGGAATGATGATCCGAAGCATTCTCTTGTACCAGGGAATATCCTGGATGATGGCCGCTTCCTCAATCTCTCCCGACAGCTGCAGCATGGAGTTCAGTGCACTTCTGCTGGCGAAAGGAATGTACTTGATCACGCCTGCGATGATCAACAATGTGTAAGTGTTGAACAGGTTGATCTTGTCATTGGAGAACAGGATGAAGAAAGCTGCGCCCACTGCCAGGGACGGCATCAGGTACGGCAGGAATGCCACACCGTTGACGTAATTCGCCCACTTGCTTCTCCGGTTCTTAGATACTGCATAACCGATCAGAGTACCGATGGTACCTGCGATCAGAGCACAACAGACAGCGACTAACATTGTTCCCTTGAATGCTCTCCAGATCAGCGGATTGTGGAGGATACCGGGCTGTCCGTACAGAGCACCGGCTCCGTTGTTATCCGTCAGCCACCACTTGGTGGTCAGAGCGCTGGAATCCATGGTGTACAGGAAACTGTAATCTCCCGGATTCGGAAGGAAAGTCTCCAGTGCGAAGGACAGGATCGGGAAAATACTGGTGAAGAAGGTGATAACGATCAGAATGACCGCGATCAGATATTTTCCAACCTTTCCTAAGTTGATCTTGGAGATCTGTCCGGATTTACCGGTAACCGTCGTATAATTCTTACGGCTCTTTAAGCTCATCTGGTTCATTAACAGGATCGCCACACCAAAGATCATCATGATGATGGCAAGAATACTGGCTTCCCCGGTATACTTGGAGTTCATGGAGATGTACTTGGTGGATAGAGTGGTCAGTCCCAGATAGTGAGGTACGGGATAACTTCCCATGGCGCTTCCGAATACCAGCAGGATCGTGGAAAGGATCGCCGGCTTTACCATAGGTAAGGTAATGCGGAACATGGTCTTCCACTTCGGTGTATCCAAAATCGTCGCTGCTTCCTCCAGATTGGCATCCATGTTGCGGAAGATGCCGCCGATCAGTATGTAGGCAAAGGGGGCGTAATGCAGTCCCAATACTACTGCACTGGGGAACAGCCCCAGGCACCACCATTTCGGCATCGTAATATGAAAAAGCGAAGCCAGCAGTCCGTTGGAGGTTCCGGTGACTGCATTACTGTTGAATACATTCTGCCATACCACTGCCAGTGTCCACTGGGGCATGATGTAGGGGAAAATAAAAATGGAGCTTAGATATTTTTTACATTTTAAATTGGTTCTCGTAATTAAGAATGCGAACAAACCGCCGAACAAAATGGAGATCAGGCAGGTAAAGACTGCCAAAAGAACAGTATTTAACAGCGGTGTCCACAGATTTGTTCTCGCCAGTTTACTGGTGAACAGATCCACATAGTTGGCAACGGAATATCCGCTTGCTTTTCCGGTAAGATGTGCATCGATGGTGCCCGGATGGATCTTGAAGGTATCCTCGACGATTGCCACGATCGGCGCCACTGTGGTAAAAGTAAGTACGATACCAAACAGAAGCAGAATGATATTTTGTGGCTTGGAGAAATACGTCTTGATCTTGTTCAGAACAATCACCATCTTGCTTGTTTTTTTTGTGGCACTCTGATTCATGGTTAACCTCTCTTCCCAATACAAGCTTTTGGTCCTGTAAACCATCCACCCCTGCGAATAAGAAAACTGCTACTTACATGCAGGCATGATGTAGCAGATTTTCTTATTCTGACAGGACAAATAGTCACTTTTTTATATCATATATCACTCAGCAGTATACTTCGGTAACAGCTCGATCCAGCTTCCTACCGTGAAGGATACGGATGCACAGTACTCAGGATCTTCCAGCACCAGTTCGCCATCGGTAGACCACCAGTCGAAGCCTCTGTCATTCTTGCTCTCGTATACAACATTACCGTTCTCATCATTACCGCCGGTGCTGTGCTGATAGGTAGCTTCGATTGCCTTTGCCACTTCAGGGTTAGCGGAATAACCGCCCATGTCTTTGCCCCATGCGCTGAAGCCGTCTTCCGTACAGGTCATGTATGCGATGAAAGCACATGCAGTCCAGGGCAGCGGGCTGTTATCGGTAACAAACAGATAATGGCAGTAACCGTAGCCACCAATTCCCTTATAACCATCCTGATAAGCGGCAACCTTGATATTGTTCACAGATACACCTGCGGATTCTTCTACGGAGCGCAGCTTACTGTATACTAACAGTCCACACTGATCGGTAGCGGAATCGGATACCAGCGTATTACAGATAGGTCCATCATCGGTCTGGGCATTGTAGCTGCCTACCCAAAGTTTGATCCATGCCAGGGCATATTTACCATCAGCGCCTAAGCCTAAATCATTTGCCTCGGATTCCATCTCATCAATCGTGGGCTGGAAGTAAGCCTGCTCATCAGCGGGTAATGCATTGAAAGCATCCTTTAACATGGCTGCGTATTTGTCTTCGGTCAGCATGTACAGGAAATTCTTACCTACAACCTCGGAATCAATATCCATGAACAATGCGTGAGTTCCTTCCGCTACGAAGTCCCAGCAGTTGTCATATACTTTATCTCCGGTACAGTTGTATTCGAATACCTTATTCAGCGTCTGTAATGCCAGATAACCGTCCACCGCATCGGGTGTGGTTCCGTTAGCCTCTGCCCATTCCTTGGGAATGAACGTATCCAGTATTCCGGTCTGTGTCATCTTGGATTCAATCTGATTACCATCCTGGATCAGGGTCATTGCGAAGGTTCCTTCCGGCTTCAGGGAATCAGCGGTCAGCTGTTCAAAGATCTTGTTGTTCTTAGGCTGCTGCCAGTCAAATTCCATGCTGTAAGAAGGATCGATAGACTGCAGATACTCGATGAACAGAGGAAGTGCTGCTTTACCACGGCTGGAATTACCTACACCGTAAAAGGTCTTGCCGTTGGATTCTTCGATGGCCTTCTGTGCCAGTTCCTCCATGGTCATTCCTTCTGCCTGTTTGATGATCTGCTGAGTTGCAGTAAGATTTGCGTCGTCGGCTACCTCCGGGGTCTTGGTCTCTGCCACCGTCTCGGTTCCGGCTGTCTGTGTGTTATCTGCGCTTCCAGTTGCCTGGTTCTGGGTCTCGCTGCTGCCGCATCCGGCTAACATACCAACACTCAGTGCACAGATCATAAGTAACGATACTACTCTTTTCTTCATATGCTGTCCTCCCTTGAAACATATAGTTTGTATAACCCTTCATGGTCCACTTACTTGGAATGGGATGTTTCCCTCTTCCGTTCTGATGATTCTATTATACGTTGGGAATTCAGCAATTTGTATAAGGCAAAACTGTTATTATTTTAATATTTCTGATACTATGTATAGTTTTTCTGATATTTTATCGTTTCTTTTGTGCATCTTTGTGGTTTTACATGCTTCTATCCTGGTATTCAGAGGGAGTAACACCAACAATCCTCTTAAAGCTGCTGGAAAAATGTGCAACATCACGATAGCCCACCTGCTCCGCAACTTCATACACCTTATTCCGGCAGTCATTCAACAGTTTCATGGCAGTGCGCATACGAACTCTGGTGATGTATGCCGCCACCGTGTAATCCGTCTCCCTCTTGAATGTATGACTCAAATGTCCTTCACTGATCCCCAGGTGCTCTGCGATCTCTGCCACACACAGTTCCGGATCCCCATAATGAGCGGAAATATAGTCTACGGCTGCCATGACATATTTGCTCTTGTCGCCTTTATTTAAGACTAGTTCGGGAAGCGGCTCATCCTTGCTGTTTTCCAATTTTTCCTGTGTCCTCTTACGTTTCTCCAGTGCATTGTTCACTGCCTGTTCCAGTTCCCCGTCTCCAAAAGGCTTTAACAGATAGTCACTGGCCAATAATTTCAGAGCGCTCTGCGCATAGGAGAATTCACTGTAAGCAGTTAAAAAGATCACACTGACATCATTGCCTTCTGCCCGCATTTCCTTCAGCATTTCGATGCCGTCCATTTTGGGCATACGGATATCGCAGATCAACAGATCCGGATGATATTTCCGCACGGCTTCCAGTCCTTCGATCCCATTGCCGGCTTCCGCCACGACGACACAGTTCAGTCCCTGCCAGTCTGTCTCCATCACGATTCCTCTGCGCACCAGCATCTCATCATCGATCACGATCACTTTGTACATCGTATTACTCCCTCCATTGTCTCTTCCCGTTTTCGGTATTTCCCCACTATCCGGTAAAAATTCCTCTCTGTCCGTTGCTCTGTATCGGTTCCTCAGGCTTCTCCGTATCTTACCGGCAATCGTAATGTCACTTTCGTACCGTGGACTTCGCCTTCCTCTTCTGTTCGCTGTCCGTCCATAGGGTTTTCGGCGTGTGAGGTAAGGCTCTCCATATGAATGCCGTATTCTTCCCCATAGGTCAGCCGGATGATGGTATCCACGTTAGAGACCCCGATATGCCCCACCAGCTGCTCCTGTCTTCTGTGATTGATGGCATCTATCCGTTCTTCGGGAGCGCCGCAACCGTCATCGGTTACTTCAATACACAGAACATCTTCCTGTCCTGTGATCCGCACAAGGATATTTCCTTCTTCACTCTCCTTTAATCCGTGTAGTACCGAGTTCTCCACGATGGGCTGTATGATCAGCTTGGGGATCACGCACTCTTCCAGTCCCTCCTGCAGATCCACGGTGTACGAGAACTTATCATTGAAACGAATCTTCTGGATATCTACATAACAGTTCACCAGTTCCAGTTCTTCTTTCAGATAGATGAACTGTCTCTTGGAGATACTGGTCCTAAGGATCTTCGCCAGTCCCGCCGCCATGGTAGCGATCTCCGGGATATGGTTGGCCTTCGCCACCCATTTCATGGTGTCCAGTGTGTTATACAGGAAATGAGGATTCAGCTGTGCCTGCATCATGGCAATATGGGAAGCATTGAGTTCCTTCTGCTTCTCCACCTTATCCTGCACGCTTTGCTCCAGTTCGTTGGCCATGATATTAAAGTTCCGGGACATCTGTCCCAGCTCGTCCTCTCTGTCGGAGACGATCCTGACGGTAAGGTCTCCTTCCTGCAGTGTACGCATGGCCGTATTCATCCGTTCGATAGGACGGGTCATATTTCTACCCAGCCGGGAAGCCACCAAAACACACAGAATGACACTGATGGTCAGCATCACGATCAACACACTGTACATGGAGTTCAATACTTCTGTTGAAAACACGCTGGGACAGGACAATGCAGTATACAATCCACTGTCTCCCAGCGGTTGGACCAGCAGTTCTCCGGCACGATATACTCCCAGCAGCTTATGACCAACCATGAGTTCTTCCCGGATCTGCTCTTCCTGCAGGTTACCATTATCATAAATGGTTCTCCAGAAGGGGTCCATGATTGCTACCTCCACTTTGGCATTTCCCTTATCATGAAGCACTTTTTCAAAATTTTCTGCGCGCATGCTGATCACAATATAACCTTCCGGTATACCGTCTTTTCCCATAAGTTTACCCGCTGCATACAATAAAATCTTGCTGTCATTAGTATCTGCACGCCGCAGCACCAGCGTCTCTTTACTATCCTCGACTGCTTTCAGGATGCCCCAGTATACCGGCAGATCTGTCTTGGCACTTCCCTGTGCCGTAGTGTAAATACATTTTCCGTTTTTATCATACAGATCAAATTGGGCATATTCTCTGTAATCAGCCACTTCCCGATAGAATTGCAGGTAAATCTTGCTCTTCGACCAGGTGTCATCTTCACCTATCTGTTCCACGATCCGGGTGTTAGCATTTATATTCTCCACTACCATCTCGAACTCCTGAAACAATTCCAATATGCCGGCATCTATCTGTTCCGCCTGCTCTGTTACTTTTTTCTCATAATCGCTGTTGATCTTGGTCTCCATAGTCTGGATCAGGAATACCCCAAAAAGCAATAACGGCAATAACGCAACTACACCGAAGCAGACCAGCAACTGTCTGTGAAACGACTTTTTAATCCACTTTTTCATCTGTTCTCCCCTGTAACGTCTCCCATGTGTTCAGAATTTTTTCCTTTTCCTGAGAAGCCCAATGAATATCATAATCGATCGTTTTTAATTTTGTCTGCTCCGGTGCTGCATACTCTTCCATATCATTGCGGACAGTTCTCCGGAAAAAGACTTCCTCCACCAGTCTCTGTACATCACTACTTACGGTAAATTCCAGAAATAATTTAGCATTTTCCATATGCTTTGCGCCCTTGACGATCGCTGTAGCGTCCGGTATGGCACTGGTGCCGTCCGTGGGGTAGATCACTGTAATATCTGCCCCTTCCAGAATCTTTTGTCTCGCCATTCCCTCCGTGGTAATACCTACCAGTCTGGTTCCGGCATTGACTTCCTCCAGTACTGCTACAGATGAGGGTGACAGGTAACCATCCAGTGCACCGGTAAAATCCTCCAGCGTCTTCTGCGCATCCTGATCCGATACCTGAAGCATCGTACAGAGTGCTGTATAGCTACTGCCGGATTTCGTGGGATCTGCGAACGCGATCTTTCCCTTCCAACGATCGGTCTGCAATTCCTCCCAGGTTCTCGGAGCCGCTACGGGATAGACCAGTTTATTGTTATAGATAAATACAGTCGGTAACACAGAAAAGGGCGTATAGGCATCTCCCTCCGTGCGATACTGTTCCGCAATTTGGTCGATTTCGCTGACCTTATAAGGTTCCAGATAGTCTCTGCACTCCTCAAAATTTTCAACACCTCCACCAAACATGACGTCAAAGGTACCGGGTGCATCCTGTTGTAATTCATCAAAAAGTGCCAAAGTATCTCCTGCTTTGAGCTCCACAAAAATCCCTGTACGTTCCTCAAATTCCTTGATGATCGGTTCGTATACATCTGCTTTGTGAGCGGTATAGACGATCAGTTTTCTGTCCTCCGGGATCTGATAGACCGTCTCTTCGGACTTGCTGCAGCCAGTAAGTATCAGGAGCGCCGCAGTCAGTCCGGACAGAACAGATATTCCTACTTTATGTTTTTTACTATACGAAGTCCTCATAACTTTGCCCTTATCTTTTTCGTTTGTTTATTTTCACTGTATTGTTTCTGTTATCTCTCTGGTTTTTCGATTTTGCTCCCGGCTGCTGTCTGTTGCAGTCTCCGCATCCGGTCGTACTGCCCATACATTTTTTGCACTTCGTTCTCCAGGATGTAGTAGTAGCGGATGTATGGAATCAGCAGGATCAGGATCACTATGGGGAGTAATAAGGTAAAAAGGCTGTCGGAGATCACACTTATGACGATCGCCAGCATCTCTAACAACGCAAAAGTCACCGTAACGATCAGATGGATCAGACGCTCATGCTGGAAAAATCCCACCTGCACAAGATGCTCCTTAAGCTTGTCCTGAACCATTTCCTGCATGGTCTGTTCCTCGGTATCCGTTTTCTTTATGTCAGTTTTCTTTATGTCAGTTTTCTCTGTGTCAGTTTTCTGTGTATGCGTCTGCCTCTGTACAGCCTGCGTTGAGTATTCACCATGCTGTGACAATGTCTGCACGTTCTGCTCCATTTCTGTCAGCCATTCATCTATCTGTTTTCGATATTGCAAAATGCGCTGCTCCATTATTTTCCCCACCTTCCCGGTACTTGTATTACTCCATCATAGCTATTCTTTCGTTTTTCGTCAATGTGCCATAAATACAAATAATTCCAAAAGATAAAAAAACGCCTCTATGCATACGCATAAAGACGTTTTCCTTCATTTCAAACATAAAAATGGGGCCTATAGGGCTCGAACCTATGACCCTCTGCTTGTAAGGCAGATGCTCTCCCAGCTGAGCTAAGACCCCACATCAGTGTTTTGTCTGTTGGCTTTTTATCTGTATCACCAACCGACTTCGTTAGTATAGCATTCCACCCGCCAAATGTCAACACTAATTTTCAAATTTTTTCGATTTTTTTCAACTTTTTCTCCCGCCACTCTTTCAGGTACTGCTCCTGTTCAAGATCTTCCCGTTCTTTCTCCCATCCTGCCGCCCGGCAGAGCGTCCATGCAAGCAGAAGAAATACGGCAAAAATCCCCGCCAGACAAACGATTCCCATCTTTTCTGACCGCCTTTCCTGTTCTGATTCTGCTAAAAAGCAAAGGATCTCCTTACTATTGTATCCGGAACGGCGGCGCTTTATTCCCTTTTCAGAACAAAAAGACAAAGCCGCCAGATTTCCCTTTCACCGGGATTCTGGCGGCTCCATTTTACTCAAAATTAAAATTCACATTCACGTTACGCTTCGTCAATCGCTTTTCCAATATCATGGCGGTAATATTTATTGTCAAAGTCAACCCAGTCAACAGCCTTATATGCATTCGCACGTGCCTCTTTCAGGGTATCGCCAAGTGCTGTCACGCCGAGGACACGGCCTCCGTTTGTCACGATCTCGCCGTCTTTGAACTTCGTTCCTGCATGGAAGCAGTAATAGCCCTCATGCTCTTTGAACGTCTCGAGTCCGCGGATCGGGAATCCTTTTTCGTAGGAAACCGGATAACCGTTCGAAGCCAGTACGATGCAGACACACGCATTATCTGCAAACTGCAGGTCGATCTGGTCGAGAGTTCCGTCGATGCAGGCTTCAAATACATCAATGATGTCTGTCTTCATACGAGGAAGCACAACCTGTGCCTCCGGATCGCCGAAGCGGGCATTGTACTCGAGCACTTTCGGTCCGTCCGGTGTCAGCATCAGTCCGAAGAAGATAACTCCCTTAAACGGTCTTCCCTCAGCTGCCATCGCATCTACGGTCGGCTGATAGATATATTTCTTACAGAACTTATCCACTTCTTCGGTATAAAACGGACTCGGGGAGAAGTTGCCCATACCGCCGGTGTTCAGGCCGGTGTCGCCGTCTCCTGCTCTCTTGTGGTCCTGTGCGGAACTCATCGTCTTGATCGTCTTTCCATCCACAAAGGAGAGAACGGAAACCTCACGTCCCGTCATAAACTCCTCGATGACCATCTCGTTTCCGGCACTGCCGAATTTCTTGTCGAGCATGATCGTCTTGACACCCTCTTTTGCTTCCTCTAAGGTATTGCAGATCAGAACGCCTTTTCCAAGAGCCAGACCGTCGGCTTTCAGCACGATCGGGAATTTTGCAGTCTCGAGATATTTCTCTGCCGCTTCCGGATCGGAGAATGTCTCGTATGCCGCCGTCGGGATATGGTATTTTTTCATCAGGTCTTTGGAGAACGCTTTCGATCCTTCCAGGATTGCCGCATTCTTTCTTGGTCCGAATACGCGCAGTCCCTCTGCCTCAAACGCATCGACAACACCGCCGACCAGCGGATCATCCATGCCGATGACGGTCAGGTCAATCTCTTTTTCTTTCGCAAAAGCAACGAGCTTGTCAAACTCCATCGCTGCAATATCGACACACTCTGCGTACTCCGCAATTCCTGCATTTCCAGGAGCGCAGTAAATCTTGTCTACCTTCGGGCTCTGTGCCACCTTCCAGGCAATCGCATGCTCTCTTCCGCCGCTTCCTACAATCAGTACTTTCATCGCTCTTACTCCTTTATCTTTACGTGTCCGTCTTCTACCGTTACTTTTCCGTTTGCAATCAGATCAATCGCACGCGGCATGATGACCCACTCGGCCTCTTCCATGACGCGCTGCTGCAGTGCCTTCGGTGTATCGCCCTCGTGCACTTCGACTGCCTTCTGCAGAATAATCGGGCCGGTGTCTGTTCCGCCGTCCACAAAATGAACCGTCGCTCCCGTCACTTTGACGCCGCGGGATAATACGCCCTCGTGCACTTTCAGTCCGTAATAGCCCGTTCCGCAGAACGACGGAATGAGGGACGGATGAATGTTGATGATCTTATTCGGATAAGCATCCACAATGCTCTGCGGGATCACAACCAGGCATCCTGCGAGCACAACGAGATCGACGTTGTACGACTGCAGTTTCGCCAGCAGTGCCTCGTTGAATGCTTCTCTCGATGCAAAGGTCTTCGGGGAAAGGCATACCGCATCAATCTCCTTCTTTTTCGCACGCTCCAGCGCATACGCTCCTGCATTGTTGCTGATGACAACAGAAACCTCCGCGTTTGTGATGATTCCCTCGTCAATCGCATCCAGAATCGCCTGCAGGTTCGTGCCGCCGCCGGAGACGAGAACTGCTAATCTTAGCATAACTGTACTCCTTTTTCTCCGTTTTCAATGTGGCCGATCACATATGGCGTATCTCCTGTGGAACGGATGGCTTTCATCGCTGCGTCTACATCTTCCGGATCAACAGCCAGTACCATACCGATACCCATGTTGAAGGTGTTGTACATCATCTGCTCGTCGATATTGCCTTTCTTTGCCATCAGATCAAAGATCGGCGGTACGGTGTAGCTGTCTTTCTGTACAACGGCTACGGTGTTGTCTTTGAGCATACGCGGAATGTTCTCGTAGAAGCCGCCTCCGGTGATGTGGCTGCATGCTTTTACGGTTACACCGGCATCTTTGATGGCGCGGAGTGCTTTTACGTAGATACGGGTCGGTGCAAGCAGGGTCTCGCCGAGGGTTGCGCCGAGCTCATCATAGTATGTATTTAAAGAATCTTTTGTCATATCGAAAACTTTGCGGACAAGAGAAAATCCGTTGCTGTGAACGCCGGTGGAAGCCATGCCGATCAGTACGTCTCCGGCTGCCAGATTTTCACCGGTAATCATGTCTTTCTTGTCACATACGCCGACAGCAAAACCTGCCAGATCGTACTCATCCTCCGGCATCAGGCCCGGATGCTCTGCGGTCTCACCGCCGATCAGTGCCGCATCGGACTGCAGACAGCCTTCTGCAACGCCTTTTACGATCGAAGCTATCTTCTCCGGATAGTTCTTTCCGCATGCGATGTAGTCGAGGAAGAACAGCGGTTCTCCGCCGGCACATGCGATATCATTCACACACATGGCAACGGCATCAATGCCGATGGTGTCGTGTTTATCAAGAATCATGGCGAGCTTCACCTTGGTTCCGCATCCGTCTGTACCGGAAAGCAGCACCGGCTCTTCCATTTCTTTGATTTTTGCCAGGGAAAAAGCGCCAGAAAAACCGCCAAGGCCGCCTAATACCTCCGGGCGCATGGTTTTCTTTACATGCTCTTTCATTAATTCTACTGATTTGTATCCAGCTTCAATATCTACTCCTGCGTTCTTGTAATCCATGGTGAACCTCCCTTGTCCTTTGTTTTTATTTACTGTAGTTACGGTATCCTGTTTCCTGCAGTTTTGCGTCTTTTGCCTCAACCTGCTCTTTCATTTCCTGTGTATATGCTTTCAGTTTTGCAAGCAGTTCCGGATCGGAAGTTGCAAGAATCTTTGCTGCCAGGATTCCGGCATTGGCACCGCCATTGATGGCAACGGTTGCTACCGGAATGCCGCTCGGCATCTGTACGATGGAGTACAGGGAATCACGACCTCCAAGCGATGTGGTATGCATCGGAATTCCGATGACCGGCATTGGGAAAATAGCTGCGCACATACCCGGCAGATGAGCTGCCATACCTGCGCCTGCAATGATAACCTTGAAGCCTTTCTCCTCTGCGGTTTTTGCATATTCGAAAAATACATCCGGCTCGCGGTGTGCGGAGATGATTTTCATCTCGTACTCAATTCCAAATTTTTCCAGCATGTCGGCTGCTTTGCTCATTACCGGCATATCAGAGTCGCTGCCCATCACAATTCCTACTTTAGCCATGTTGTTCTCCTTTTCTGATTAACTGTTCTAAGCGTTATTCATTAGTTATGCTTATATTTATGTTTTAATCATTCAGTTCTGCTTATAATATACTAAGCAGGCGCAGAAATGTCAACCCATAATCAGCCAAAAGGTTCATTTAATTCTTCCGTTCCCGGCAGGACGAAGCGTCCGTCCTCAATGAGAGGGATCGTCGTTCCGTCTGCTTTTTCGACCGCAACCGACTGCAGTTCGCGGTACGGAATCGTGATGTCCGTGTGGCATCCGAAGTATGCTTTCGACGGATCTTCTTTCCGTTTTGCCGAAACCTCGTTCTCGCGCGCGATTACTTCTTTTCCGTCCGGGTTGTACATCGGGCTGTCCTCCGCCCAGGCGTAGCAGGTGTCGCCCATCGCAAAATGCGGGCCCATCTTCTCTGCAATCAGGATCGGCAGTTTTCCGGCGATGCCGTACTGCTCTGCCATCACGTACGCCGTCGTGTTCGTTCCGATGGCAAACTCACCGATCGGCAGCGTCCTGTGGTGATACAGCAGGTTTTCTTCTATATAAGTACGATTGTCCTCTTCTTTTTCGAAGTTTGCGCAGTCATACGCGGTGATCATGCCGTCGGTCAGCGTCAGGCAGAGATCGCGGTAATACAGCTCGTTCAGGTAGACCCCCGTCACATGGAGCACGCCTGTCGTGCCGGTAAGACTCGGGGAAGTAAAGACCTCTCCGACCGGAATATTGCAGTCGGCAACACAGTTCTCAAAATTCGTCTCTTTCGCAGGATCGTTCAGATGATGCAGCATCACGCGCAGATCCGTTCTGTTCTCTCCTTTTCCAAGCACATGCACGGAAACACCCTCGTCGAGCGCATCGATCAGGTACTGCTGGATGCGCTGGTATTTTTCGTAATCGAGCGTGTTGATCTTTACGATCTCACGGAAAATTTTTTCGTAGCGCGGATCGATCTCCGGCATCGGGTAGGCGATGATCGTGTAGCCGTACTCGTCATCCTTGATATAGCGGTTTACAATCTGGCCCGCCTCGTTCTGGAAACCGACACGGAGCTTTTGCTGGCGCTCGTTTAAGTGCAGTGCCTGTTTTTTATTTACTGGCTCAAACGGAACTTCGCCGAAGGTTTCCACCACGGCAGGGCCGGCATAGCCGCCCGCCAGTTCTTTGTACTCGTCGTATTTCACCTGCATCGCGCGGAGCCGTCTCTTCACGAGATCCTCGTTGAGATACAGCGCCTCATCGTTCCGGTGATCGTAGTCATACTGCTTATTCGCAGACGCACCGGCAACCCACGTTCTCCGCGCGCCGCGGGAAATCACCGGCTCGAGTCCCATCTCGCGGAACTGTAATATTGCCGCACGGATCATGCGCTCAAAACCGATGTGGAAGCGGATGCTGACTGTCTTCTTTTTCGACAGATCTTTTCGCGCCACGAGAAAGCACTTGCGGAAGCCTTCTGTGTAGGTGCGTGCCATCGCGTCGATTTCTTCCTGGCTGAACGTATTTAAAAAGCGGGCTGTACCCTTCTCATTTTCGGTGATATATTCGCCGTACTGGTACAGATACCGCAGATCCGTCAGATCAGATTCCATCACAATATCCTTCACAAAGTGCAGCGACGGGTCGACGATTTCGCGCACCTGGTATTCCTGGCGCTCCTCGGCGTAATCGCTCACATACCAGTAAATGCTCTCTTTTACATACTGCGCGGACGGCAGCGTCTCCTCCTCGAACATCGCATACAACTCGAGATACAGCTCCATCGCCGCAGTCAGCTCCAGCAGGCGGTCCTCATAGACCCAGACAACAGCATTTCCCAGCTCCCGGTACAGGCAGCAGAGGCTCCTTCCATGCGTTTCACCAAGTGCCCGCACGGCAAACGCCGGGTTTCCGTAGGAGGTCTCATACCGCTCCCCGATCACATCTTCATACGGCTCGCGGTTAAAAACAGCCAGCTCTTCCTCGGATGCTGTTTTTAGATATCCTTCTGCGATTCTGCTCCGGATCTGGTCCATTTTGCAGAGGTACTGTGCCATCTGTGCAAAAAAATCGCGGTACGGCTGCGGAACGCTTTTTTCCGCCGGAATCTGGCGGATCCGCTCAATTGCAAGCGCATACCGCTCGTTTAATAATTCATCCGTCATAAAAAAATCCCTTTCTGTTTCTCTTTAACTGTTACGAGGGGCAGATCTGCCCCTCATTCTTCTTAACTTATTCCTGTTTTTCTTCCCGGTCGTCAATAATTTTTCCATCCCGGATACTCTGTTCGAGAATCTCTTCCATATAACTCCAGATCTCCTCGGAGCCGGTCGCCGTCTTCTCGTTTCGTTTTAACGGCTGGGAAATCCGCACATTGTGGCTGGTCCAGTCTTTTCCATCGTTCTCATGATTTAAAAGCAGCGGCTGGAAATTGTCCATCACATGGGCAAAGCGCGCTTCCGGTGTCTCATACGCTTCGAACTCGAGCCAGAGATCCATCAGCATTTTTCCCTGATCCTCCGGCAGCAGGCCGTAGATGCGCTCGGCCGCTTTGTGTTCTCTCTCGTCTTTTGTTTTGTTTGCCTCCGCGTCGTACGCATACGTGTCGCCTGCATCAATCTCCACGAGGTCGTGGATCAGCAGCATGAGCATCGTTCTGCCGATGTCGATTTTCTCATTCGAATATTCCTGCAGCAGAAATGCCATCACCGCCATGTGCCATGCGTGCTCCGCGTCGTCCTCCTGGCGCGAATAGCCGCGGATGTGCGTCTGGCGCAGGATCTGTTTTTCTTTATCAATCTCCAGAATAAAATTCAGCTGTTTTTCAAAACGTTCGCGATCCATCTTTTTCCCCTTTTCTTTTATATGTACTCCCGGAGTCTTTCTGTGCTTGATTTTACGAGAGTACATTTATCTCACACCGATCAGAAACAATGCAAGCCATGCGACCAGCATGCCGCCGCTCGTAATCGAGCCGAGAACCGACATTCTGTGGCTGACCTGTTCTTCTTTAAAGCTCTTCATTCCCACATAGAAGCCGTATCCCGACAGAAGGAATGAGAACAGTCCCGCTGCTCCGAGAAAAATGCCTCCGTTTCCGCGGAATGCAAACGATACGATCGAAGCCAGCAGAAACAGAAAGACCGAAGCACCTGCCATATAGAGAGCTTCCTTTCCGCCTTCCGACGGCTTCCGGACAAAATTGTAATTATACTTCTTCCTCGCCATATTTCCATCTCCTGAATTTATTGCAGATCAGGAATGCGCCGCAGCCGATCATGGCTCCAAGCGTATTCAGGATCAGATCATCTACATCAAAGCAGCCCACCTTCGTGATGAGCTGAATCGTCTCCACGCAGAGGCTGAACATAAAACCAAGAAGCGATACTTTCCAGAAACTCTCCATTTTTTTGTGCATCACCGGAACGATAAAGCCGAACGGCAGAAAACCGATCACATTGCCCGCCAGATTTAAAAATGCGGCAAGGAATCCCACCTTTTCGCGGTAAATCCAGAACCGTCTGATTTCCTGAAACGGCACCAGATTGTAACGGTAATCCAGTTCAAAAAAGTTTCTTCTCCCGTATTCTTCTGCAAAAAACAGAAAATAAACGAGCGCAAGAAGATACACCAGAAATAAAATCCGTCCCACAACGCGGATTCTGGCTTTCGTCTCCTGCTTCATCTTCGTTTCCCCTTTCTGCGTTGTTCTCCCCTCTGCTATCAGAAACGCCGGCATACCTCATCGGCGCACGCGCTTCCGAAATATCCCGGCATTTTTTCTTTTTGAAAGGCGCTTTTAGAACATGATTTCCCCGCGTCGTTTCAGCAGGCCTGCCCCGCTTACGATCATCAGAACACCGGTTGCCACGCCAACAACAACCAGTACGGCGCCCATAGCGATATTTCCGCCGCCGACACGTCCCATGGTTTTATAAATCTTTTCATTCATAGCGCAAAACTCCCTTTCCCGGTGTACCGCATCTTATTTCACGCCGTACTCCTCATAATATGCATCAATGGCAGCCTTCATCTTGTCATCGATCTGAATTTTGCCCTGGCATGGACGGTTGTACAGATACGTGATAACGTCCTCCATGGTTACAATGGCATTTGCCGGGAAGCCATAGGTTTCCTGGATTTCCTCGAGTGCGCTCTTATCGCCTTTTCCGCGCTCCATGCGATTTAAGGATACCATCAGTCCTTTGATCTCCACATTGCCCTGTGCCTGGATGATCGGGAAGGTCTCCTCGATGGATTTTCCGGAAGTGGTTACATCCTCAATAATGACAACGCGGTCACCGTCTTTGATCTTGCTTCCAAGCAGCAGTCCTGCATCTCCACCGTGGTCTTTGGCTTCCTTCCGGTTGGAGCAGTAGCGTACTTCTACACCGTAGAGATCATGAATCGCAATTGCTGTTACAACACTGAGCGGAATTCCTTTGTATGCCGGTCCGAACAGAACGTCAAAATCCAGCCCGTAGTTGTCATGGATTGCTTTTGCGTAATACTCGCCGAGACGTTTTAACTGGCTGCCGGTTACGTAAGCGCCTGCATTCATAAAGAACGGGGATTTTCTTCCGCTTTTCAGGGTGAACTCTCCAAATTTTAATACCTGGCTCTCGACCATGAATTCAATGAACTCTTTCTTATACTGTTCCATCTTATTTTCCTCCATATTTTCAGGGGAAGGCATCGGTTCTCGCATGCCGCCCGTTTTTACTTCTATTCTGTTCTATACTACCATAAACGCCTCTGTTTTTCCAGTCCAGACACAGGATTTCGCATAAAAAACATAAAATCCACACAAATAAATTTCATTCTCTGACGCAAAAAATCCCTCCGCCCAGAGAACGGAGGGATTTTGATATGTTTTCTTTTTAGAAATCTACTTCTGTATCATAGTAGCAGCATTTCAGCAGTTTTTCCATCTCTTCAACAGATGGCTGTCTCGGGTTGGATCCGGTGCAGGCATCGGCGATGGCATTTACAGCGATGTCGTGCAGTCTCTCCAGGAATACGTCTTCCGGAACGAAGCCCTGCTCGGTCGGATAGCTGTCTTTTCCGTAGTTCTTGATGCAGTGCGGAATGTTCAGTTTGTCGTTCATGCCGCGCAGATAGTCAATGAGGAGTTTTACTTTCTCTTCCGTTGTCTCGCCGCCAAGTTTCATCTCGTCAGCGATCACTGCATAACGTTTTGCTGCAGTCTCGTCTTTTGCGTTGAACGCGATAACCTTCGGCAGGTACATAGCGTTTGCTGCGCCGTGGATCAGGTGAGCGCCGTAATCAGCGAATGCTGCGCCTGTTTTATGTGCCATGGAGTGAACAATACCAAGAAGTGCATTGGAGAATGCCATACCAGCGAGGCACTGTGCGTTGTGCATGCTGTCACGTTTTGCCATATCTCCGTTGTAGGAATCTACCAGGTCTGCCTGAATCATCTTGATTGCATACAGTGCCAGCGGATCGGTGAAGTCACAGTTCGCTGTGGAAACGTATGCCTCGATTGCATGGGTCATAGCGTCCATACCGGTGTGAGCAACTAACTTTTGCGGCATCGTCTCTGCCAGATCCGGATCTACGATTGCAACGTCCGGCGTGATTTCGAAGTCTGCCAGCGGGTATTTGATACCTTTTTCATAGTCTGTGATAACTGCGAACGCGGTTACCTCGGTTGCTGTTCCGGATGTAGAAGAAATTGCACAGAAATGAGCTTTTCTGCGGAGTTTCGGCATTCCGAATACCTTGCACATTTCTTCGAAGGTGATGTCTGGATACTCGTATTTGATCCACATTGCTTTTGCTGCGTCGATCGGAGATCCGCCGCCCATTGCTACGATCCAGTCCGGCTGGAACTCTTCCATCGCTTTTGCTCCGCGCATAACAGTCTCGACTGACGGGTCAGACTCGATTCCCTCAAAAAGCTGTACTTCCATGCCGGCTTCTTTCAGGTAGTCTACTGCGCGATCCAGGAAACCGAAACGTTTCATGGAGCCGCCGCCTACACAGACGATTGCACGTTTTCCTTCGAATGTTTTCAGTGCCTCTAAAGCACCCTTTCCGTGGTATAAATCTCTTGGTAATGTAAATCTTGCCATTGTTCAGAACCCCTTTCTTGTTTTGCTTCTGATGGACAGCTCCGGCAGATCAGATCAGCAGAATTTCTGTTTTTCCTACTCTCTGTTTGAGCCGCCTTTTGTCTTTTGTTTTCGACTTTGTTATTATTATAACAAACTTTTTCAGGGATTTCCAATACAAAAATGATATTTCCTGATGTCAATTATATATGTCTTATTTACTCCCGTGCCGCATGCAATGCCTGTTTTTCACGGTACATCGCTCTTTTCCTCCAGCTTTCCGCTTCCAGATATTTCACGAAAAACACTCCCAACCACTTTCAACGCCTCCGCCAGATCCTCCCGAAAATCCTCATCCCCTCTCCGCAGACTATTCACCCTGCACCCAAACACCCTCTCATGCCCCGTACAGTGCAGATACCTGCCGTCCCCCAGATACATCCCCACATGCCCCCTCCAGAACAGCAGATCCCCGGCCTTCGCCCGTTCCTCCACCAGACACATCTCCTCCCCTTCTCTCCAGATCGCTTTCATCGGATACCCTTCCCTGATATCCGCATCCCGCCAAATCAAAACCCCATTCATCAAATACACCATAAACACCACACCCGAACAGTCAATCCCATCCGCCGCCTTCCCGCCCCACCGGTACTGGCATCCAAGATACCCCTTCGCACACTCCACAACCTTCCTCCGAAACTTCTCTTCCGACCACCCCTCCGGAATCCCCTGCTCCACAAAAAACCTCTCTTCCGATTTTCCCCACAAAAACCGATCCGAATCCAGTCTTTTTCTTAATGCCACCTCCGGCACAAACCCACTGATCCCATTCGCCAGTTTCACCCTGCAATACCCATTCTCCGTCTCCTCCATTTTCTCCACAAAACACCCCCGTCCCAGCGTCTCCAACATCCGCGACTGCACCCGCGCTCCCCTCATCACATCCGCAAACCCGCGTGTCACCACATACGTATTCCCTGCCTTTTCCCTCTCCTCCATCCACTCCCGGCTTTTCTCTTCAATCAAATTCCTCTCCATCCACCCCCGATACCCATAATGCGTCCAAACCTCAATCCACTCCCCCTCATCTTCCCACATCACGCTCCATCCAAAAAACACCTCATCCACCACATCAACCCCATTCTCCTCATACAAAAACGCCCGCTTCACTTTAATGATCCCATACTTCATCTCACATACCACCTTCCATTTTCTATATACTATGCACCCACCACAACACTCTCACGCCGATCCGCCCCCGGCGGATCCAGACCTACTTCGTTTCAGCTCCACACAACCAGACCTCACTGGAATTTGCGCCTGCCGTGTGGCGGGCATAGAAAAAGAGGGCAGAAACTGTGAGCCCGGAACAGGTGCAGGAAAATGGGATGGTTCCCGTTTCCCTGTGCCCATTCTGAGCCACAGTTCCGCCCTCTTTTTCTCGCCCGCCGCACCGCAGATGCGAAGCCGCTCGAGGCCGTCCGTCTTATCTCACCGCCCCGATCAGCGAATTAATATCGTCAACCTTATGCCTTCTCATATACTCTTCGATACCGCGAACCGTTTCAACAGTCGCATACGGATTAAAGAAATTCGCCGTCCCAATCGAAACCGCCGTAGCCCCCGCCAGAATAAACTCCAGCGCATCCTCCGCCGACGCAATACCGCCCATACCAATAATCGGCACTTTCACTGCCTGCGCCACCTGATACACCATCCGCACCGCAATCGGCTTCACCGCCGGCCCCGACATACCGCCAGTCTTATTCGCAATCGCAAACTTCTGCCGTTCAATATCAATCTTCATCCCAGTAAGCGTATTGATCAGCGACAGCACATCCGCCCCGCCGGCTTCCGCAGCCCGCGCCATCTCCGTAATATCCGTCACATTCGGGCTCAATTTCATAATAATCGGCTGCTTCGCATATTTTTTAACTTCTCTGGTGATCGCCTCCACCGCCTTCGGATCCTGTCCAAACGCAATACCGCCCTCCTTCACATTCGGGCACGAAATATTAATCTCCAGCAGATCCACCGGCTCCGAAGTCAATCGCTCCACAACCTCACAGTAATCCTCCGTCGTCCGTCCACACACATTCACCACAATCTTCGTGTCAAACTGTTTCAAAAACGGAATATCCCTCTCACAGAACACATCAATACCAGGATTCTGCAGTCCGATCGCATTCAGCATTCCGCCGTAAACCTCCGCAATACGCGGCGTCGGATTCCCCGGCCACGGCACATTCGCAACACCCTTCGTCACAACCGCGCCAAGCTCCTTCAAATCCACAAACTCACTGTACTCCGCGCCGGAGCCAAACGTACCAGATGCCGTCATAACCGGATTCTTCAGTTCCACACCCGCCAGATTCACACTTGTCTTCATCGCTTTTTCTCCTCCTCGCGTCACTTACAGCTCAATTTCCGTACTTAAAAAGACCGGTCCGTCCTTGCAGATCCGCTTGTTGTGCACATGTGAATGACCATCCACCTCAGTCGACTGGCAGACACACGCAAGACATGCGCCAACGCCGCACGCCATCTTCTCTTCCATCGAAATCCAGCATGGAATTCCCTTTTCCAGACCGTACGCCTTAATCGCACGCAGCATCGGAGCCGGACCGCAGGCAAAAATTACATCTGCTTCCAGATGATCCTCGCGCACCGCATCCATCACATTGCCCTTCACACCGGCACTTCCGTCCTCCGTTGCAATATGAAGATCGCCTGCCGCAGCAAACTCCTCATTTAAGAACAACTCATCGCGGTAACCACAGCAGATGATCGTGTCCGTTCCAAGATCCTTCGCCGTCTGCAGCATCGGCGGAACACCGATACCGCCGCCCATCAGCATCACACGTTTTCCCTTACCTTCCTCGATCGGGAATCCATTTCCAAGCGGCCCTAAAATATCAACCTCATCCCCCGCTTTCAGATGCGAAAACTCCTCCGTTCCTGCACCTGCCACACGGTAGACAATCCGAAGTCTTCCTCCCTCTCGGTCGATCTCACAAAGAGAAATCGGACGCGGCAGAAGACGGCTGCCGTCTTTCGAAAACAGAGAAATAAACTGGCCGGCCTTCGCCTCTTTCGCAATCACTTTCGTGGAAATCCACATGCTGTAAATTCCTTTTGCAATGCACTCCTGACTTTCCACAGTACAGCATTCCTTGATTTTCATAAGCTGAACACTCCTTTTATTTTCTTGAATCGGCGAAAAGCCCAAAATATCCTCCGGCGGACATAACATCTACCCGGCAGACCTTCTGAGCTTTTCACCCTGTATTCTTATTTTGCAGCAGCAAGCGCCCCGCTGATATCCTCAACCATATCCTTTACAGCTGCTCTCGAAGCATCCGCAAAGTTCTCAGTGCCAAACTCGGCATATTTTTCCTGTTTGTAAGCAGCGATAATACCTCTCGAAGAGTTTACGATTGCACCCAGTCCGTCCTCATTGAAGAAGTGAACGAGGTCTTTTCCTTTTCCGCCCTGTGCACCGTAGCCCGGTACCAGGATGTAGGATTTCGGCATTACTTTACGCAGCACCTTGCCCATCTCCGGGTACGTAGCGCCGACAACAGCTCCCACATAGCTGTAATCATCGCCCATGTGCTCCTCACCCCACGCGGCAACCTGCTCTCCGACCCACTCATACAGCGGACGTCCGTCGATGATGCGGTCCTGGAACTCGCCGCTGGACGGGTTCGAGGTTTTTACCAGAACAAAGATACCTTTTTTCTCCTCTTTGCAGACCTTGATGAACGGTTTTACGCCGTCAGATCCAAGATACGGATTGACAGTTGCAAAATCCTCATGGAATCCGGCGTAGGATTTGCTTCCCACCTGCACGTGGCCGAGGTGGCCGACTGCATACGCCTCAGAAGTAGAACCGATATCGCCTCGTTTGATATCGCCGATGACAACGAGACCCTTTTCCTGGCAGTAGGAAACGGTCTTCTCATACGCTGCCATTCCCGGAACGCCGAACTGCTCATACATGGCAACCTGCGGTTTTACAGCCGGAATCAGATCGTATGTTGCGTCGACAATCGCTTTATTGAACTGCCAAACGGCCTCTGCAGCTCCTTCGAGTGTCTCTCCGTACTCGGCAAATGCCTTTTTCTGTACGTGCTCCGGCACATAGTTCAGCATCGGGTCCAGACCTACGACGATCGGTGCATTTGTTTTTTTAATGTTTGCAATCAGTTTGTTAATCATCTGCTTACTCTCCCTCTTCTGTTTTTTCTTATAGAAATTACTCAGCTTCGTATACAATCTTGCCGCCGCATACGGTAGCCATAACTTTTCCTTTGACTTTCTTGCCGCCGAACGGAGTGTTTTTGCCCTTGGAAACAAACTCCTTCGGATCGATCACATACTCTGCTTCCGGATCGATGATAACCACATCGGCGTCCATGCCAGGTGCAAGAGAACCTTTCTTGTCCAGGTGCAGGATTTTTGCCGGATTATAGCTCATCTTCTCCGCCATCTGCATCGGGGTGATGATCTCGGTATCCACAAGTTCGGTGATGGTAAGAGCCACGCTCGTCTCCAGTCCGACGATGCCGAACGGAGCTTTCTTGAAGGACTCCTGTTTCTCGGTCAGCGCATGCGGTGCATGATCGGTGCTGATGACATCGAAGACATCGTCTTTCAGACCCTGGCGCAGTGCCTCGAGATCCTCTTTCGTACGGAGCGGCGGATTCATCTTGTAGTTGGTGTCGCCCTTTACGATGTCGTCGCTGCAGAGGGTAAAGTGATGCGGGCAGACCTCGGCGGAAATCGAAACGCCGGCCTTTCTCGCCTCACGCACCATATCCACGCTCTCTTTGGTCGAGCAGTGGCACAGATGCAGGTGTGCACCTGTCTCTGCGGCAAGTACGATATCTCTTGCAACAATCGTGTTCTCTACGGAGTTTGTGATGCCCGGCAGATGCCACTCTCTCGAGTTTGCATCCTCATTCATGCAGCCGCCGTTTACGAGGTTCTTGTCCTCGCAGTGAGCCAGCACCGGAATGTTTTTCTCTGCGGCAATCTCCATGGCCTCTTTGTAGAGCAGCGCGTTCATAACGGATTTTCCGTCCTCGCTGATCGCCGGGATGCCGGCTTTTACCATGCCCTCGATATCGGCGAGCTCTTCACCCTTCTGTCCTACTGTGATGGCGCCTGCCTGCAGTACATTAATCGGAGAAAAACGGTCTGCTTTGATCGTTACATAGTTGACGCGGTCCGGGCTGTCGATGACCGGTTTTGTATTCGGCATCGCTACCAGCGTTGTCACGCCTCCTTTTGCTGCTGCTTTCGAACCGCTTTCAATATCTTCTTTATATGTCTGCCCCGGGTCGCGGAGATGTACATGCATATCGATGATGCCAGGCATTACATAGCAGCCTTTTGCATCTATTACCTGCGCATCTTTTACGCGGATTCCTTTTTCAACCCGTGTAATAACGCCGTTTTCGATCAGAACATCACTGATTTCGTCTTTTTGGGTGGCCGGGTCGATGACCTGTCCATTTTTGATTAAGATACTCATCTTACGTTCTCTGATCCTTTCTTTTCTTCTGGCCGTCGTCCGACCATTTATTCCTTTTTATAATACACGAAATCTTTCCTGAAATAAAGAGTTTTTTCTTGACTTTTTTGATTTGCAAGATTATAATGGTCTCAATCGAGAAGATGTTGAGATGTAATACGTGGTCACTAGCTATTAGAGATTATATTAGCATTCACCTTCAATATAATCTGTAATAGCTAGTGAATTTTTTTATCAAAAGTTCACTCGCTTATGGGGGAACATATGCATTCCCACATCATGCTTATTTTTTAATTTTATGGAGGTAACTCACAATGAACAAGGGAACAGTGAAATGGTTTAACGCAGAGAAGGGCTATGGCTTCATCACAGGCGAAGACGGAAACGATGTATTCGTACATTTCTCCGCTATCCAGGGTGAAGGATTCAAAACTCTTGACGAAGGTCAGGCGGTTACTTACGATCTTACCGAGGGTGCTCGCGGAATGCAGGCTTCCAACGTTGTTAAATGCTAATTAACCATAAGCGAAAGGCCGGGGGATGTATGTCCTCCGGTTTTTTAATTTACGCGGGCAACGAGCCAAAGTCCGTGCCTGCACGAGACCTTGGCGACTGCCGCGATAACTTGAGAAACTCGCGGAGCGTGTTTCTCATAGTTTCACAGGAAATTCCAAATCAGAGGTGAATGAAATGGGAGTTATTTCCTATATCAAAGAAGAAATCAAAGTAGTAAAAGAACGAGATCCGGCAATCAAATCGGATATAGAAGTATTTCTGTATCCAAGCTTTAAGGTAATGCTTCATTACAGGATCGCACATAAGCTGTATCTGAAAAAACATTATTTTCTGGCACGGTGGGTGTCACAGCGTGGTGTCAGAAAGACAGGAATTGAGATCCATCCGGGAGCAACCATTGGAAAGGGGCTTTTTATCGACCATGGAAGCGGCGTTATCATCGGCGAGACTGCAATCCTGGGTGATAATATTACACTGTATCAGGGAGTAACCCTGGGTGGTACAGGAAAAGAGCAGGGTAAGCGCCATCCAACGCTGGAAGACAATGTTATGGTCAGTGCCGGTGCGAAGGTCATCGGTTCCTTTACAATTGGAAAGAATTCCAAGATCGGAGCAGGATCTGTTGTTATAGAGGAAGTACCTCCGAACTGTACCGTTGTCGGTGTCCCGGGAAGAATTGTCCGCATGGGTGACCAGAAAGTTCCGAGTGCTGACCTGGATCAGATCCATCTGCCAGATCCGGTATTGAATGATATCCGTCAGCTTCAGACTGACAATATCCGTCTGAAGAAAGAACTGAAAGCATTGAAAGAAAAACTCGCGAAAGAAAAAATAATCGAGGAAGCATAGAAAAAAGAAGGAGTAGCTTTATGAAAGTATTTAACACACTTACGAAAAAGAAAGAAGAATTCGTTCCTCTGGAAGAAGGAAAGGTAAGAATGTATGTCTGCGGACCAACCGTATACAATTACATCCATATCGGTAATGCAAGACCGATGATCGTATTTGATACCGTCCGCCGTTATTTTGAATACAAAGGATACGATGTCAATTATGTATCGAACTTCACGGATGTTGATGACAAGATCATCAAAAAGGCAATCGAAGAACAGGTATCCGCGCAGGAAATTTCACAGCGCTATATTGCAGAGTGCAAAAAAGATATGGCAGGAATGAATGTAAAGCCTGCAACCAAGCATCCGCTTGCAACAGAAGAAATCTGCGGTATGGTAGAGATGATCTCTGAACTGATCGACAAGGGTTATGCTTATGAAAAGAACGGAACCGTTTATTTCAGCACAAGAAAATTCAAAGACTATGGAAAATTATCCCACAAGAATCTGGATGATCTCCGTTCCGGAGGACGTTCTCTTCTGGTAAGCGGTGAGGATGAAAAAGAAGATCCGCTGGATTTCGTACTCTGGAAGCCGAAAAAAGAAGGAGAACCTTTCTGGAAGTCACCTTGGTCAGATGGACGTCCGGGATGGCATATTGAGTGTTCTGTGATGTCGAGGAAATATCTTGGTGAACAGATTGATATCCATGCAGGTGGAGAAGATCTGATATTCCCACATCATGAAAATGAAATCGCACAGAGTGAAGCCGCTAACGGTAAAGAATTTGCAAGATACTGGATGCACAATGCATTCCTGAACATTGACAACCGCAAGATGTCAAAATCACTCGGAAACTTCCGTACGGTAAGAGAGATCAGCGAGCAGTATGACCTCCAGGTGCTTCGTTTCTTCATGCTGAGCGCACATTACAGAAGCCCGCTGAACTTCAGTGCAGAGCTGATGGAAGCATCCAAGAACGGTCTGGAGAGAATTCTCAATGCAACCGATAATCTGAAACATCTTATCGCTTCAGTGGCAGCAGAAGAGATGAGTGCCGAAGAAAAAGAAGCATTTTCAAAAACTGATGCATATGTAGAAGAATTTGAAAAAGCAATGGATGATGATTTCAATACAGCAGACGCAATCGCAGCAATCTTTGAACTTGTAAAATATGCAAATACCACTGCGACAGCAGAAAGCTCAAAGGAATATCTCCGGGGATTACTGGACAGAATCGTAAAACTCGGTGATGTCCTGGGACTGATCCTGGATAAGAAGGAAGAACTTCTGGATGCAGATATTGAGAAACTGATCGAAGAGCGTCAGGCAGCAAGAAAAGCAAAAGATTTTGCAAGAGCCGATGCGATCCGTGACGAGCTTCTGGAAAAGGGAATTATCCTGAAGGATACCAGAGAAGGAGTACAATGGAAAAAAGCGTAGAATTTGAAATTGCTGACTATATAAAAGAAGTGCTTGAGATGAAAGAGGTGGAGCCGGAAGGCTATTCACCTCTTACCCTGGCTTATATAGGGGACAGCATTTATGATCTGATCATTAAGACAAAGGTGATCAGCGAAGGCAATAAACAGGTAAAAAAATTACATCAGGAGACAAGCAGTATGGTGCAGGCGTCTGCCCAGTCAGAGATGATGCGTGCCCTTCAGCCATTGCTTACTGAAGAAGAGCATGCTGTTTACAGAAGAGGACGAAATGCTAAATCAGTATCGCCGGCAAAGAACCAGTCACTGACCGATTACCGACGTGCAACCGGATTTGAAGCGTTGATGGGATGGCTTTACCTGAAAAGAGAATGGAAAAGAATGGCAGATCTGATCAAGATCGGTCTGGATCACTTAAGCGAATGCGAAGAAGAAAAGAAGCAGGAGAAATAGAATGGAAGAAAAAAAGATGAACAGTCAGCAGATCGAGGGAAGAAATGCAGTAATGGAAGCATTTCGCTCCGGGAAACCGATTGACAAAGTATATAT
>ERZ835541.199-NODE-199-length-78473-cov-6.795532_pt1 | contig 78473 bp, 75 predicted proteins | sample MGYA00519945_ERZ835541 | MGnify/ENA primary metagenome ERZ835541 (study PRJEB31850, sample SAMEA3708780) | human gut metagenome | biome: human gut; feature: human-associated habitat; material: faeces | place: China | collected 2014 ...
CCACTTCCACAAGTTCTACCACAAGTACAACAACCACAAAACCTACTACGACTTCCACAAGTTCGACTACCAGTATGACAACGATAAAGCCTACTACGACTTCAACAAGTTCTACCACAAGCACGGCAGCGGCAAAACCTACTACCACTTCAACAAGTTTTACTACCAGCACGACAACGACAAAGCCTACCACCACTTCCACAAGTTCTACCACAAGTACAACAACCACAAAACCTACTACGACTTCTACAAGTTCAACTGCTAGTACGACAACAACGAAACCTACCACTACTTCGGCAAGTTCAACTACCAGTACAACAGCAACAAAACCTACTACCACTTCAATAAGTTTTACTACCAGCACAACAACGACAAAGCCTAGCACGACTTCTACAAGTTCAATTACCAGTACAACAACGAAACTTACTACGACTTCTACAAGCTTAACTACCAGTACAACAACAAAACCCACCACCACTTCAACAAGTTCAACTACCAGTACAACAACAAAGCCTACCACAACTTCTACAAGCTTGACCAACAGTACGACAACCACGAAACTTACCACAACTTCAACAAGTTTAACCACTAGTACAACAACGACAAAGCCTACCACAACTTCTGTAAGTTCAACTACCAGTACAACAACAAAACTCACTACGACTTCTACAAGTTCGACTACCAGTGCAACAACCACAAAACCTACTACGACTTCGGCAAGTTCAGCTACCAACACGACAACGACAAAGACTACCACAACTTCTACAAATTTAACCACCAGTACAACACCTACAAAACCTACTACGTCCACAAGTTTGACCACTAGCACAACAACGACAAAGCCTGCCACAACTTCTGTAAGTTCAACTACCAGCACAACAACCACAAAACCTACCACAACTTCCACAAGCTTGACCACTAGCACAACAACTACAAAACCTACCACAACTTCCACAAGCTTGACCACTAGTACAACAACGACAAAACCTACCACCACTTCAACAAGTTCAACTACCAGTACGACAACAACAAAACCTACCACAACTTCCACAAGTTCAACCATCACCAACACAACCACAAGCTCCACCGCCACGTCCGCAACTGCAGCAACCACCACCACACTCCCGGAAGAATGGCCAAAACTGATCGGCGACGCCGACCGCAACGGCAGAGTGGACACCACAGACATCTACCTGGTCATGCTGTACTGCGCCCACCACGGTGCCGGTCACGCAGACTACACCTTTACGGAATATCCCGAACTGGAAAACGCTCTGCTGGAAAAGCTGGATGTTGACCACAACGGTAAGCTGGATTCCACAGATGTTTTTCTCATGATGTACTATGTTGCCTGCAACGGCGCCGGCATTCCGGTTCACTGGGAGGATTTGATATAACTTTTTCCTATTTCCAATATAATTTACAGTATAAAAATAAAATATAGTATATATAGAAACGATTTATTATTACACAAACAAGTCAAAAACGTGTATAATAAAATAAGTTGTACATAGACACGGTCTGTTCCGGTTGCCCGGACAGGCACAGCACAAGAAAGGACAAAAGAAAACACATGAAAAAATTGATTACCGTACTGCATGGTTTCTGTATGGCGCTGGCGGACAGCGTGCCGGGTGTTTCCGGCGGCACGATCGCATTTCTGATGGGCTTTTATGACAAGTTCATCGGCTCTCTGAATGCGCTGATCTCCGGCACAAAGGCGGAGCGCATTGATGCGCTCAAGTATCTCGTAAAGCTGGGCATCGGCTGGGCGGTCGGCTTCTGCTCTTCCGTTCTGGTTCTGGCGAATGTCTTTGAGTCCCAGATCTACCGGGTCTCTTCCCTGTTCATCGGCTTTATCATCTTTGCGATTCCGGTAGTTGCCTATGAAGAACGAAAGGTATTGAAAGAGCGCTGGAAAATGTGCTTTTTCGTTCTGATCGGTGCAGCGCTTGTGGCAGCGATCACCTATGCAAACACCTTTGTAGGCGGCGGCAAGGACTTGAGTCATCCCGGCATCGGAATGTATCTGTACGCTTTCGTCGTCGGCGCTGTTGCCATCTGCGCTATGGTTCTGCCCGGTATTTCCGGCTCTACCCTGCTGCTGATCTTCGGCTTGTATATTCCTATCATCGGCGGCATTCACGATCTGCTGCATCTGGATTTCCATATGCTGCCCATTCTGATCGTATTTGGACTGGGCGTTATCACCGGCATCATCAGCATCATCAAGCTGATCCAGAACGCACTGACCAAACACCGTGGCGCAACGGTCTATCTGATCCTGGGCATGATGCTCGGCTCGCTCTACTCCGTTTTCATGGGTCCCACAACGCTGGAAAAACCGCAGGATGCCATGAGTCTGCACACCTTCAGCATCCTGTTCTTCTTCATCGGCGGCGTGGTGATCCTGGGAATGCAGGCGCTGAAAATGCTCTCGGAAAAGAACAGCGACACCACAGCTGTAACAAAAGAGAATTCGACAAAATAAACCGGATATGTGATTTTGTAGGGGGCGATGCCCACATCGCCCCGTATCCCCAAAAAGGGAAACATTTCGCATCGGGCGGATGTGGGCATCCGCCCCTACATAAACCTAACACAAAAAGGGCTTACCGAAAAAACGGTAAGCCCTTTTTTAGAAATGAATGCAATATATTTTGCAAGGGATTCTTCCCTTACGAGATCTTCTTGATCCAGCGCAGAATATCTGCCTCCGGTGTCACAAGGCGGTCAGAGTCGAAGTGAATGTTCAGTCCGCTCTGCACCTTTGCGCCGGAACACATCTGCGCAATATCCTGAAACGTATGTCCCAGCCAGCCGCCGTTTGTGGCAAACGGGTAGATCACCTTTCCGGAAAAATCCTGGTGCGCCAAAAGTGTGCGCATTGCCGGGGCAAATGTATACCACCAGACCGGTGTTCCCAGGATAATGGTGTCATACTGGCTGAGGTCGGCGGAAATCGGTTTCAGTTCCGGTTCAAAACCGCTGTTGACCTCACGCTGTCCCTGGTCTACGACTGCGTTATAGCTGCCGGTATACGGAGTGACGGTCTCGATCTCGCACAGATCGGCGCCTGTCTCCTGCTGAACCAGCTTTGCAACACGGCGTGTGTTGCCGCCGTAGGAATAAAACAGTACCAGTGCCTTCATGCCTCATAGACCTCCTTTGCCATGCGGAACGCTGCCCATGCTTTCGGCCAGCCCACATAGAAAGCGGCGTGGGTGATGATCTCTGCCATTTCTGACGCCGTGATGCCGTTCTTTTTGGCGGACTCCAGGTGATAGCGGAACGAGTTGTCTGTCAGTCCCATGGCGATCAGAGAGACCACGGTGACCAGGCTGCGGTCACGCAGAGAGAGTTCTTCCTCTCTGGACCACACCTCACCAAAGAGGACATCGTCGTTGAGTTCTGCGAATTTCGGTGCAAATTCTCCCAGGGCATCTCTGCCTGCGGTTTGTTTCACTGCCATAAAATCAAATCCTTTCTCTTCTCTTATCTTAGAGCGCATTGTATGCTTCGTCGCTGACCGGCTCGCACCATTCATTACTGCAGTTTTCGCCGGGGCATTCTACTGCAATGTGGCTGAACCAGCTGTCCTTCTTGGCACCGTGCCAGTGCTTGACCTCCGGCGGAATGGTAATGACCATGCCCGGTTTCAGTTCCACAGCCGGCTTGCCCTCTTCCTGATACCAGCCCTCGCCGGCAGTGCAGACCAGGATCTGTCCGCCGCCTTTGGTGGCGTGGTGAATGTGCCAGTTGTTCCGGCAGCCCGGCTCAAAGGTCACATTTGCCAGAAATACCGGTGCTTTTCCCGGTTCGGTCAGCGGTTTCAAAAACGACTGTCCGACAAAATACTGTGCATATGCGTCATTGGGTGCGCCGATGCCGAACGCATCTGCGGTTTCAAACTGTGCTTTCTCTGTATATTTCATGAGCGTTTTCTCCTTTTAATCATGCACTTTCAGCTGGTGCAGCATTTTCACAAAATCCGGGTTATTGTGATCCACGATCTCGCTGTGTCCGATGTCCAGCTTTGCGATCTCTGCCATATCCTCTTCCGACAGGGTGAAGTCCCAGATGTCGAAATTCTGTGCCATGCGCTCTGCCTTGACAGACTTCGGAATCACCACAACGCCACGCTGTACATTCCAGCGCAGTGCCACCTGTGCCGGGCTTTTGCCGTACTTTTCGCCGATGGCGGTCAGTACCGGATGGGTGAAAATGCCGTGATTCCCCTCTGCGAAAGGTCCCCATGCCTCCGGTGTTACGCCGTATTCCTGCATCAGTTTCAGCGCATCCGGCTGCTGGAAGAACGGGTGGAGTTCCACCTGGTTCACTGCCGGAATGACCGAAACAGTGGCGCACAGGTCTGCCAGGCGTGCCGGGTAGAAGTTGCTGACACCGATGGCACGGAGTTTTCCGGCATGGTATGCCTCTTCCATGGCACGATATGCGCCCACATAGTCTCCCATGGGCTGGTGGATCAGATACAGATCCAGATAATCCAGTCCCAGCTTTTTCAGCGAAGTATCGATGGCTTTCTTTGCACCCTCATAGCTTGCGTCCTGCACCCAGAGCTTTGTGGTGATGAACAGCTCTTCCCGAGGCACACCGCTTTTGGCAATTGCCGCACCCACTGCCTCTTCGTTAAAGTATGCGGCAGCGGTATCGATCAGCCGATAGCCTGCGGCGATGGCATCGGAAACTGCCTGCTCACAAACCGCAGCGTCCGGCACCTGGAACACGCCAAAGCCTTCCAGCGGCATTTTTACGCCATTGTTCAACGTTACAAATTCCATTTCGGTTTCCTCCTATGTCTAAATTTATGCCTGCTCCGGTTTCAGCAGCCCGTAGAAATACGATGCTGTTGCGCCGCCGTCCATCAAAAATGTGGAACCGGTAATAAATGCGCCCTTCCAGCTCATCAGCAGTTCTGCTACATTTGCCACTTCATCTGCCGTTCCCGGTCTGCCCGCCGGACACTTGGCGAACATATTCTGATAAAATGCGCCACGCTCTCCGTGGAATTCGTCTATGGCAAGCGGTGTGACAATAATGCCCGGCGCAATGGCGTTGATCCTTGCGCCACGTTCACCCCAATGCACCGCCTCTGCCATGACACGCTTTTCATTGCAGCGCTTTGCCAGCTGGTACGCATGGAGCGTATCCCGGATTTTTTCCGGCTGGAGCATCTCCAGGGAGAGCAGTTCCTCTGCCGGTGTTTCGGCGAGCAGTGCGTCCTCTTCTGCGGTAAGCTGGGGCATCCGGAAACCGGACTGACTGGAAATCGTCACGCCGACACCGCCCTCTGCAATATGTGTCCGCATCTCTTCCAGCAGCATTGCCGTACCATAAAGGTCTACACGCAGAATGGTTTCCACGGATGCCTGGCTGGGTGAAACACCGGCTGCATTGACCAGCATCTGAATGCTGCCGTACTGTTCCGCAGCGGCAATGGTCTGCCGGATGGATTCCCGGGAAGAGAGATCGGTCTCCATCGGAACGGCGTCAAATCCGGCATCGCACATGGTTTTGGCGATTTCCCCGGGCATTTTCCGCACGCTTGTCTCCGATGACGATTTTCATGCCATAGCCCATCCGCCGGGCGATCGCCATACCGATCTGTCCTGCACCAATCAATAGTAATACGTTTTTCATTGGCTTAGTCCTTTTTGCTCCACTTTTCCAGCGCCGGCTTTGCCTGGTCTACGCTGCTGCCGTAAATGGAAAGTCCCCTGGCAACCAATGCGCCCTTTGCCGCACGCTGAATGTCCTTTTCCGTACCGCTCAGTCCGCTGCCCTCATGGGTGCAGAACGGATGGATGGTCTTTCCGGAAAAATCGAAATGCTCCAAAAATGTATACACTGCCATGGGCATGGTTCCCCAGTAGTTGGGATAGCCCAGGTAGATCTCGTCGTATTCGTCCAGGCTGTCCGGCAGCGTCACCAGCTCCGGTCTTGCGCCAGCCTGCAAATCTTTCTTCGCCTGTGCAATGCAGGTGTCATAATCTGCCGCATAGGGAACTTTCTGTTCGATCTGAAACAAATCTGCCCCGGTCAGCTCCGCCAGCATCTTCGCCGCCTTTTCTGTGTTTCCCTCGGTGATATAGCGGCGCTGTCCGCCGAAGTAGTTTTCGTCTGCTCCTTTCTGAATTGGCTGCCGCAAAGCCGCTTTTCCGGCTCTGCCCTGCCCGGTTATCTTATCTCTTATTTATAGTATACCGCAAATCGCCTTGACAGGGAATCCCCGATGTGTTATAATCATATTAACCAAAAGTTTATACGAGGTGATAGTCATGTATAATCCCCTGCTGACGGCGTTCGTTTGTGCGGCGGACTGCGGCAGTTTTACCAAAGCGGCAGAAAAGCTGTACCTCTCGCCCACTGCCGTCATGAAACAGATAAACACCCTGGAATCCCATTTGCAGTTACAGCTGATTTCCCGCACCAACCAGGGCATCCGACTCACACCGGCAGGAGAATCCATCTATGCAGACGCAAAGTTTCTGTTTGACTATTCCGCCCGTGCCGTGCGCCGTGCCAGACAGCGGATGTCGGACTATGAGAAAACATTTTGCGTAGGGACTTCTATCCTGAACCCCTGCAAGCCTTTTGTAGACCTGTGGAGCCGTCTTTCCGCCCATTTTCCGGGATATCGGCTCAACATTGTGCCGTTTGAGGACGAACACACCACCATTTTACAGGAGATATCTGCGCTGGGCGAAAAGTTTGATTTCCTGGTGGGCGTATGCGATTCCGCAAAATGGCTGCTGCACTGCCACTTTCTCCAGCTGGGAACTTACCGGAAATGCGTAGCGGTGCGCACCGGGCATCCTCTGGCATCCAAAGAACGGCTCACTATCTCTGACCTCTACGGGCAGAATCTGATGATGGTACCCCGTGGAGACTCTGCCATCAACGACAAGATCCATCATGACCTGGAAGTCTGTCATCCGCAGATTCACATTATCGATACGCCGCAATATTATGATATGAGCGTATTCAATCACTGCGCCCAGACCGATGACGTCTTGCTGACCATCGAGTGCTGGCGTGACGTGCATCCCCTGCTGGTGACCATTCCGGTGGACTGGGACTATACCATCCCATACGGCATCCTCTATGACGTACATCCCCCGGAAGATGTAATGGAACTGATCGAATTGGTAAAGGCACAGATGCAGCAGTAAGTGCCTTTGCCGACAGACTGGAGGCAGACAAATGAATCTGGAAATTTTCCGTGGAATCCTGATCCCGTTTCTGGGAACGACGCTGGGTGCGGCGTGCGTCTTTTTTATGAAACGCTCGCTCTCCAGCAGCATTCAGCGTGCGCTGACCGGCTTTGCCGCCGGCATTATGACAGCCGCCTCCGTATGGAGCCTGCTCATCCCGGCGATGGAACAATGCGCCTCAATGGGAAAGCTGGCGTTTCTGCCGGCGGCGGTGGGCTTTCTGGTGGGTATCTTTTTCCTGCTGGGGCTGGACCATCTCATCCCGCACCTGCACATGAACAGCAGTGAGGCAGAGGGTCCGAAAAGCAAGCTGAAAAAAACCACCATGCTGGTGCTGGCGGTGACTCTGCACAACATTCCGGAGGGCATGGCGGTAGGCGTGGTCTACGCCGGCTGGGCATCCGGGAATATGTCCATCTCCGCCGCCGCTGCGCTGGCGCTCTCGGTGGGCATCGCCATCCAGAACTTCCCGGAGGGTGCTATTATTTCTATGCCCCTGCGTGCAGAGGGCATGGGAAAGGGCAAGGCGTTTCTGTACGGGACGCTCTCCGGCGTGGTAGAGCCGATTGGTGCAGTGCTGACCGTACTGGCGGCAGGACTGGTGCTGCCGATTCTGCCCTATCTGCTGAGCTTTGCCGCAGGCGCTATGATCTACGTGGTGGTGGAAGAACTGATCCCGGAAATGTCCGAGGCGCCCCATTCTAACGTGGGAACGATTTTCTACGCAGTGGGGTTTGTGCTGATGATGACACTGGATGTGGCGCTGGGATAAGCAGCACTTGAAGAGAACAGCCGGCTTTTGCAGGAGTGCAGAGCCGGCTGTTTGGTTTTGCGTCATTGGGATTGATCTGACTTTTGTCCGGGCGAACACGCTTTTTGACAAAGCCGGAAAAATGTGCTATACTAAGGGTATTCCAAAACCGTTCTTCCCGGACGGAAATTCAAAAAGTCAGGAACGTGATGCAAATGAAGCGCTTTCAGCAGAACATCCGCAAGGTTGTCCCCTATGTGCCGGGCGACCAGCCGGATTTTCCCGATATGATAAAACTGAACACCAACGAGAACCCCTATCCGCCTGCACCGGCAGTGCAGGAAGTTCTGGCACAGAGCCAGGCAGAACAGATGCGGCTCTATCCCGACCCCACGGCACACCAGCTGAACGCTGCTATTGCCAGGGCTTACGGCGTAGAGGAATCCCAGGTGTTCACCGGCGTCGGATCAGACGATGTGTTGGCGATGATCTTCCAGACCTTTTTCAACAGCGATCTGCCCATTCTGTTCCCGGACATCACCTATGCGTTTTACCCGGTATGGTGCGACCTGTTCCGCATTCCGTATGAAGTGCAGCCGCTGAACGACAAGCTGGAGATCGTGCCGGAGGACTACAACAAGCCCAACGGCGGCATTGTGTTCCCGAACCCCAACGCACCCACCGGCATTGCCCTGCCGGCAGCCACTGTGGAGGAGATCATCCGGCACAACCCGGAATCGCTGGTCGTGGTAGACGAGGCGTATGTGGACTTCGGCGGCGAGTCTGTTCTGCCGCTGCTGCAAAAGTACGATAATCTGATCGTGGTGCAGACTTTCTCCAAGTCCCGTGCCATGGCAGGAGAGCGCATCGGCTTTGCCATCGGCTCTACGGAACTCATCAAGGCGCTCCACGACGTGAAGTATTCCTTCAACTCCTACACCATGAACCGCTCTGCCCTGGCAGCCGGCACAGCATCGGTACAGGACAGCGCCTATTTGCAGGAAATCACGGCAAAGATCGTGGCAACCAGAGAACACACCAAGCAGGTGCTGGCGGAAATGGGCTTTCAGTTCCCGGATTCCAAGAGCAACTTCCTGTTTGTGACGCACCCAGACTGCGATGCACACGAGCTGTTTGAGGCACTGCGCCAGGCACACATCTTCGTGCGCTGGTTCGACTCCCCACGCATCCGGAACTATCTGCGCATCACCATCGGAACAGATGCACAGATGGAATCCCTTTTCGCATTCCTCCGGAAGTATCTGAACAAGTAATTATAGTATAAGAGCCTGTTCCATATCTTTTATGTACGGCTTTTCGAGCATGATTTTGTCGTTGGCAAGGAAAAAAGCCATAGGCATACTGTCGTATGGCAAGGCTTTTTGACGCAGTCAACGGCAAAATCTGCCGAAAAAACGTGCGGAAAAAGATGTGGAACAGGCTCTAAAATAACCCCGTCTCATCCTGGTTCTTTGTGTGAACCGGGGTGGGACGGGGTTTTGTTTATTTACGGACACATCACACGCCGCTGTGCTTTCCACATATTTTCTACTTTTCCTCCAAATACTGCTGCAGCCCGGAAAAAATCGTAAACGCCACTTTCTGCTGATACTCCTCCGATTCCAGCAGCGCCGCCTCGTCCGGATTGGACAGAAAGCCGCATTCCACCATGACCGTGGGATTTTCGCTGAAATAGCAGAGATACAGCTCCTTGCCGCACTGCTTGATCTCCCTGGCATTGTCCGGCTGGAGCTGGGTCACAAAGGCATTTTGCAGGCACTGCGCCAGAGTGCCGCTGCGCTTTACGTTGTCCGAATAGAACATCTGTGCGCCGGAATACGCCGGGTCGGTGAACTGATTCTGATGCACCGAGATGCACACCGCATTGTCATACTGGTTGAACAGCGCCAGGCGGTTATCCATGTCCGAACTCTTCTGGTTGGCGATGCCCTCTACGCCGTCATCGTGGATGCTCTTGTCAGAATCCCGTGTGACCTCCACGGTGTAGCCCTCCATACGCAGCAGATCACGCAGGCTCAGCAGAATATTCAGATTGATGCCCTTTTCCGGCACGCCGTTTACCGAGACACAGCCGCCGTCTGCACCGCCGTGTCCGGCATCCAGTACAATTACCGGCGGTTCTTTCTCCGGGGATGTCATGGTCGTGACGGCTCGCTGTATCCTGGTGCCGCCGAAATAGACCGCCGCCACACTGACGGCGCTGACTGTCAGAACAATTCCTGCCCGTTTCCATATGGTTTTCCAAGTGCATTGCATACCGTGTCCTCCTGCAAAAGCAGCACTGCACCATCACTGCGGCAGGACTGCTGGTTTTGTTTTGGTACACTTTATGCACAGGAACTGCGGAGTATGCCCTACGCCTGTTCCGCCCGGTGCAGCCGCCGCTGAAACCACGCCAGCAGTTCTGTTTTGGACATGGCTTTCTGGTGCGCCGGCTGTGCCATCTGGAATTCCAGCGGTTCCAGTTCCCGAATCAGCTGCCGCAGCTTTGCCGGACGCTCATGCCAGGTGTCCACCACCAGTTCCTGGTACACCGCATCGCCCAGAAACACCATTTGCTCTTCCTGCACCCAGACGATCACCGTATCTCTGGCGTGAGCGCTGGTCACGTGCTGTAACACACAGGTGCAGTTTCCCAAGTCAAGGGTCATCTGCTCTGAAAAGATTACCGTGGGCAGCACCACCCGGATCTGTTCCGGTTCGGGGAAATGCGCCTGGATACGTGGCACGCACAGCTGCGGCACGATGCCTTTCCGGACGTTTTCCGCCAGGGCATCCGGTGTCCAGCGCAGCCGGGAGACCATCTCCAGAGACTGTCTCGTCTGCACACAGGCAATGGACGGGATCGACAGGGCAGACAGCCCGAAACAGTGATCCCAGTGGGAATGGGTCAGCACCGTAAAATCCGGCTGGGGAAATCCGGCGTTTTCCACTGCCTTTTGATAATCCCGGACGTGTTCCGGCGAGTTGCCGGCATCCACCATCAGCGAAAACCGGTCGCCCCGGATATACCCCAACGCCGGACGGTCGTTTTCCTGCGAAAAGGGCAGCTGATACACTCTGGGGGTCAGTTGTTCCAGTTCCATCGGCAATACCTCCTGTTTGGTCTCTTTTCCGTGTTTGCTTTTTCGTTTATCCGTGTCCCAGCACCAGCAGCTGAAACAGTGCCATCCATTCACGCACCCAATAGGTCGGCACATACAGCGGATTGGTCCATGCGCTTTCGCTCTCCGATTCCAGCCCGGCACGTTTCGCCAAAAGCGACGCCCGATACTGGTGAAAGCCGTCTGTTATGATGACAATGCGGTTGTCCAGTCCCTGCTCCTGCAAAATGGCGGCGGCGTGTTCCAGATTCTCCTGGGTGTCCTTTGAGGTAGTCTCTGCCGTGATGCGGCTTTCGGCAATGCCGTGTTCCACCAGCCAGGTTTTCATCGCCTGTCCCTCCGGGATATCTTCCCCTGCGCCCTGTCCGCCGGTGGTGATGCAGGAGACCTCCGGATTTTCCTCCAGATACTTCTGCGCCGCCTCCAGCCGCCGGAGCAGCATCCGGCTGGGACGAGTGCCACGCACCTTACAGCCCAGCACGACCACGGTTTCCGGCTGTGCAGGATGGCGCAGGACAGCCCGTGTCATCTGCACAGACATCACCGCAGAAAACACCAAGCCAGCCGCCATCAGCACGCACACCGCAGACAGTCCGATCTTTCCGCCCAGGTGTCCCCACAGGTGACGGATCCACTGGGCAAACACCTGCGGAAACAGTGTCACAAACAGCAGAAACAGGCACACCAGGATCCCGGCAAGGTTCCCCGGATTGCAGATGCGTTTGAAAATGGGAAATACAAAAAAGAAGAGCAGTACCAGCTCCGGCAGTAGGAATAGATAACGCAGTTTCATGTCAGTAGTTCCTTTCTGATATTTTGTGCAGTATGGTCATCTGATATTCTATAGTATAGCATATCTGCCGGGATGTGTCAATTTTTTAGATTTCTCGGAAATTTTTATCGGCTTTTTGTTTGACATCTGTTAGAAAACATGGTATAATAAAAGCTGTATTTCACCGGATTTAAGGAGGATTTTATGAAAAAGGAAACAAAAACAGCGACCCAGACGGCTGTGCCGGAAAAACCGGCAGCACCGGAACGGGTACATGGACTGGACTTGATCTCGAAATATCGTGGAGCGATCATGGGCTTTGCCGCCTTGTGGATTTTATTTTTCCACGAGTGGGTGACTCTGTTCGTCAACAACCAGGTAGGCGTAAACATTGAGGGATATCTCAAGCGTATCGGCTTTTGCGGCGTGGATATCTTTCTCCTGCTCTCCGGCATCGGTCTGACCTTTGCCATCCGCAAGGGCAATGTCCTCACCTTCTATTATCGCCGCATCAAGCGCATTCTGCTGCCGTTTCTGGTCATGGCGATCATCCGATGCGCCCTGGAGAAATGGCCCATCATCGAATTCTGGAAAAACATCTCCGGCATCAACTTTTACACCAAAAGCATCTACAGCTTTCTCTGGTTCGTTCCGGCGATTCTGACGCTGTACCTGTTCTTCCCGTGGTACTACAAGCTTTTCACCAAAACGAAAAAGCCGGTACTCTTTTTCCTCTGCTCCCTGGAGGTCTGGCTGGTATTTTCCCTGTTTGTCCGGGAAACCATGCGTGGCGACCTCTATGGTTTCACAAACCGCATCCCGGTCTTTCTGGCAGGCGTTCTGCTGGGCTGGCTGACACAGCAGAAAAAGACCACCTTTACCAAAGGCACATGGTGCCTTATCGCCATTACCTTTGTGACAGGACTTTATCTGGCATACATCACCAACTACAAAGACTATTATCTCCTGGTTCCCACCTCGAACTGCTGCGTTCCGAACTTTATGATCTCCGTTTCCCTGCCGTTCCTGATGGCAAAGTTCCTGGATATTCTGAGCCATGCCAAGTACACCAAGCCGGTAGGCATCGGGCTGACAAAGGTTCTGTCCTTTTTCGGCACATTCAGCCTGGAATTTTACTGCGTCCAGGAATGGCTGGGCTGGAAGATCATGGGCAAGATGTTCGAACAGCAGCGCCCGGGCTGGCTGATTAATCTGGCAGTTCTTCTGGCGATCACAGCCGTTTCCTTTGCCGCACATTTCCTGTTCCAGCAGTTCTGGAAGCTGGTGGACTGGCTCATCGGCATGATTCCCAAGCCTGGCAAAAAGGCAGCCGCAGAACAATCCAAATAACCCATCCCCACAAACACAAAACCGGTCATGCAGACACACATCTGCATGACCGGTTTCTTTTTTCAAGGCGTTACCGCCGCACCAGCGCACCCACGGCGCTGCATCCCAGGAATACCACTAAATCGGCAATGACTACCGTTGCGCCAACCGGCGTGGATGCCAGAATGGAGATCAGCAGCCCTGCCACAGCGCAGACCACCGAGATCACCCCGGCACAGCAGATCACGCCCCGAAAGCTCCGAAACAGCCGCATTGCCGAAAGCGCCGGAAAAACGATAAGCGCCGATGTCAGCAGCGAACCCACCAGGTTCATGGCAAGCACGATGATGACTGCGGTCACAACAGCGATCAGCAGGTTGTACATTCTCGCACGGATGCCTGTCGCCGCCGCAAAGGTCTCATCAAACGTCACCGCAAATATCTTATGATAAAACAGCAGGAAAATTGCCATGACCACAATGGACATTCCCACGCAGACCCACACATCTGTTGTGGAAAGGGTCAGAATCAGCGTAGAGCCGAACAATGTACTGCAAACATCTCCCGAGATATTGGCGGAAGAGGAAAACAAGTTCTGCACCAGATAGCCCAGCGCAAGAGCGCTCACGGACAGCATGGCAATGGCGGCATCGCCTTTGATCTTTGCGCTCTGATTGGCGCACAGCAGTATCACAGCACACGCCACCGTCACCGGCATGACCAGCAGCATACTGTTGCTGAGCCGCAGCACTGTGGCAATGGCAAGCGCACCAAACGCCACGTGCGACAAACCGTCACCAATGACGGAAAAACGCTTCAGCACCAGTGTTACGCCCAGCAGAGACGAACACAGAGCGATCAGCACGCTGGCAATCAGCGCATACTGCACAAATGAAAACGACAGATAGCCTGTCAGTTCTTCCCAGATACTCATGCCTGTACACCTCCTGTGTATGCCTGTCCGATCCTGCTCCGGAGATAGTCTGCCTTTGTGCCGAAAAACAGCGGCGTCTTGCTGATGTGCAGCACATGGGACGCATATTTGACAGCCGCCTCCATGTCGTGGGAAACCATGAGGATGGTGATGCCGTCCTCCCGGTTCAGCTTTGCGATCAGTTCGTAAAGCTCCGTCTGCGCCTTGGGGTCCAGCCCGGTCACAGGCTCATCCAGCACCAGCATTTTCTGGGTCGCACCCAGCGCCCGTGCCAGCAGGACACGCTGCTGCTGACCGCCGGAAAGTTCCCGATAGCACCGTTTCGCCAGATGGGTGATGCCCAGCCGTTCCATGTTGTCCAGCGCCAGCTGCTTTTCCTGCCTGGTGTAAAACGGCCGCAGTCCGCTGCGGTTCAGACAGCCCGACCGGACGATCTCCAGCACCGATGCCGGAAAGTCACGCTGTACTGCAGTCTGCTGTGGCAGATAGCCGATCTCGTCGGGTTTCAGTCCGTCTCCCGTTTCAATTTTTCCTGCCATGGGAGATTTCAGCCCCAGAATGGCTTTCATCAGCGTACTCTTGCCGGAACCGTTCTCTCCCACAATATAAAGGTAATCTCCGGCGCTGACGGAAAACGACAGATGCTCCATCACTGCCGTTCCCTCATAGCCCAGCGTCACATCGCTGCATCTCAATTGTGCCATGTTTCCCTGCTCCCTTCGTTCAGCGCCTTTTCCAGCACGCTGTAGTTTTCCTGCATCTTCGAGAGATATGTTGCCCCCTGGTCGATCTCGCTCTGCGACACCGCCTGCAGGGACTGCAGCGTCAGAATGCTGCCGTCCGTGCCAGCGTTTTCCAGGATCGTCTTTGCCAGCGAGTGATTGCTGCCCTCCATGGTCAGCACACAGGACAGCCCCAGCGATTTCACCTTGTCCGACAGAAAGACGATGGTCTCAAAGCTTGCCTCCGTCTCTGCGGAACAGCCGGGAAAGGCGGCGTAATAGGTCAGCCCGTAATCCTCCGCCAGATAGCGGAACGGAAAGCGATCTGCCACCACAATGGTGCTGCGCTCTGCCGTTTCGGTCATGGTCTGATACTCGGCGTCCAGCGCCTGTAACTGCCCGGCATAGGCGGTATAATTCGCCTGGTACGCCTCTGCGTGGCTGGGGTCAGCCTGGCACAGGGCATCACGCATTGCCGCACACGCCAGCTGCGCACGCCGCAGAGACAGCCAGACGTGTTCATCCAGCTCTGTTTCCTCTTCTGCGTCATGGTCATGGTCGTGATCGTGGTCATGATGATGGTGGTCATCGTCCTGCATTCCCTCTGCCAGGACTTCCTCGTCGGCGTGCGCCGCATCCACCATAGAGACCAGCTTTGCCGTATGATTCTCCGTGGTGTCCAGCACATCATTGACCCAGGTGTCCGAAACGCCGCCCACGTAGCAGAACACATCCGCTCTGGAAATGGCGGCGATATCCTTAACTGACGGCTGGTAGCTGTGCAGGTCTGTCCCATTCTTCACCAACAGGGTCAAATCTACACTGTCCACGCCCTGGGTCAGCTGTCTCGCCCAGTCATATTCCGGAAAGATGGTGCAGACCACCTGCAATTTGCCGTCCGGTTTCGGCAGTGTGCCGCCGCAGCCGCTGAAAAAAACGCTCCATCCGAAACAGAGCGTCAGTAAAAATGCCAGTTTTCGTTTCATCTTGTTCTCACTTCCATATTGCCTGTGCAGTTCCACAGTCTGCCTGCCATGCGTTCTGCATCTCTGTTTGAAATTGAAAATGATTTTCATATTCAGATTATAGCACATATTGAAGCACTTGTCAAGCCCGTTTTGCAGAAAAAGAATTCCAATTGAAAGACAGACCTGTTTTTTTGCAGTTCTGCCCTCATACTATCATAAGTTCCGTTGCCTGTGCTTATTCCACCGCACACGGGAATTAAAAAGAAAATCGTGCTGCCATAAGAATTTTAAGGAAACACTTGACGAAAAGAGAGAAATGTAGTAAAATAAAAATGATATGACTCGGAAAGGAGCAGTGAAAAATGCTGACAGAGAAAATGACCTACACGGTTTCTACCATCACCCCGAACACACAGGTTGGTGACATCGTCTATGTAAAGTCGCTGGATTCCGGTGCGCACGCCATCGGTGAAGTCGATCACGTTTATGCACACGGCATTCACGTCGATCTCTATATGGCAAAGCCCATTGATGAGACAACTTTTGAGGTAACCCGAAAGCTGTACCCGGAATTTGTCAATATTCATACATCCACCAACAACAGCACAACACCTGCAAACGCATAAGAGCGTCTGCGGACAAGCGAAAAGCTGCCGGCAATTTTTTGCCGACAGCTTTTTTCATGCGTTCTTTTGTTTTTGCCGTTTCCAGACCTGCTCCAGCAGCATTCCGATCAGAAACGCTGCGATATCGCCAAAGGTGGAAATGATCCGCAGGGTGACGGCGTACAGCATAATGGTATTCATATCCAGAAAGCTGCCGCACATCATTATCATAACCGCCTCACGGATACCGATGCCGCCGGGCGCACCCGGTGTGATAAAGCCCACGATCCAGGAGAACAGGTATGTTCCCAGGAACAGTCCCAGTTTATCCCCAGGCACATCGAACAGGAATGCTGCCGGAATGGCATACATTGCCGTGGAGATGATGTACTGCACCACGTACAGCAGGAACACGCCCAGCACACGCAGCAGGATCTTCCGGTTCAGCAGTTTCCGGTACTTTTCAAAGTAGCGCTGCAGCGGCTCCCGGAACTTCCAGCGCAGCACCAGGAACAACAGCAGCAGCACCGCAACGCCGACACCCAGCACAATGAGGAAATTGTTCCGGTATGTGCGGATCAGTTCCAGCATATTCTTTCCCATAAGCACCACGATCAGCAGCAACGGCGTCAGCATGGAGCAGACGATATCCAGCACAGTGGCACAGGCTACGTCCACGTGGCTGATATGAAGGTCGGCGGCAAGCTGGTTTCTGCCCACATACTGAAAAACATTGCCCGGCACATATTTCATCAGATTCGACTTGGTATACACCGGCAGTGCATCTTTCATGGGAATATTTGTCCCTGACAGGATGCGGACGAACCGCACCCAGGGCATGGACATAAACAGAATCACAGCCGTCTGTATCAGCACACAGCCGGTAATCATTGCAATCAGCCTGCCCGACGCAAACATCGACCAATCTACATCCATGGTCACGATCTTCTTTACCACAAACACCAGGGCGATCACCGTCACAATCGTCCCGATCAATTTATAGTACTTTTTCAAAAAGCGCATAGAGAATCCTTTCTGTTGTAAATTTTAGGCGACACCGCACAAAGCTTGTGCGTAAGATGCGCAGCCGGATTTTTCGGCAGATTGCATAGAAATTCCGCAGCCATACTGTCATATGACAAGGGATTTCTGTGTGATATGACGGAAAATCAGCAAGCAGATTGCGTGCAAAGCTGCCAAGCGTGCTTTGTGCGGTGTTGCCTTATAATACAGTTTATTGTACCATATAATACAGTCTATTGTACCATGTTTTCCGGGGATTGTCAATTGTGGGAAAAGAGAAACAGCCGCTCTGCATCATAATGTGCAGGACGGCTGTTTGGATTCCAGTGTGAAATTTTTATCTCGGCTTGTGCGCACGAACGGTTTCAAGCGTTGCGTTGGGATTGCTCTTTTTGAAGATTCCGAAGGCATCCTCGTCACTGATTCCCGGGTTATCCTGGTAGATCTTCTTGATTTTCTTGTCGTCTCCCGGTGTTGTCGTTTTGATGTTATTGTTGCCGCTGCGGGCGATCACATTTAATTCGTCATTGGTATAATTATTTTCCGGTCTGTGCGCACGAACGGTTTCAAGCGTTGCGTTGGGATTGCTCTTTTTGAAAATCTCGAAGGCATCCTCATCGCTGATTCCCGGATTGTCCTGGTAGATCTTCTTGATTTTCTTGTCGTCTCCCGGTGTGATCGTTTTCATATCATTGCCGCTATGGGATGCAATTGTATTCAATTCCTGGTTGCTCAGATCTTTGCTCTTACCGCTTTCTCCCGACTTTTTACTCTGACTCGCCGTATTTTTCTTGGGTTTCGATTTGCCGCTTGTCTGGCTGTTGTCGGCGATGAGGTCAATGCCCTTGGAAATGTTATTCGCCGTTTTGCTGTCGGACGAAGTAAAGAGAACAATTGCGATCAAAAGCACAATAAAAAGGGCAAGGGGCAGCACGTTCAGAATTGCCGCAACGACCAGCTGAAACATGGGCTTGCCGTTTTTCTTTTTGAAACAAGCGACACAATACGGAAAGAAGGAGCTGTCTTCCTTGGCGCTTTTCTTCTCCTTGACGATCTGTACAATGGTGATGATCTCAAAGATCACGCCCGAAATAATCGACAAAATTAACGCAAAGTTATTGCCGTCCGCCGAACCGCTGGCAGCGGCGGCAAACAGAATAATCATGCCGATCAAAAATAAAACCATATTGACAATGGAAATCCCAAAAAGGATGGTGCTCTTTTTCATAATATACCTCCGTGTACCTATCTCATAGTTTTGTCGGGACACTGGCTTTCATCCTGCCTGCCCCGGGTTGTTTCTGCCCACAAAATTGATGCCGCTTTCATCCTCCCTGTGCTGTTTTTTGCGCTGAACCGATTCACCTGCCATTTCGCATCGTTTTCACTTTTTTCTCTCTTACAATTGGATTTTTCCAGCAAAAACGTGTATATTCTTATTATAAGCTATATTTTTTCCGTTGTCAAGTCGTTTTTCAACTTTTCATCTGTTTACATTCAGAAACTGCTCCGATACTCTTAATAGCAGAGGTGATAACACATGATACTGGACTATCCGCAAATCGGAAAAAATCTTGCAAAGCGACGAAAGGAGCTGAAACTAAAACAGTACGAAGTCTGCGAGCGTGCGGAGATCAACGACAAATACCTATCCTGCATTGAAACCGCCCGCTCCATTCCCAGTTTAGAAGTTTTCCTCAGACTCTGTACCGCTTTAGAAACAACCCCGGACCGTATTCTTTTCGGCACTGTCCGCCAAACAGATTACACGAAAGACAGTACGATCCTGCTGGAAAAGTTTCAGCGGCTTTCTCCCAACAACAAACGTCTTTGCCTTGCATTCATGGACCTGCTTTCCAATGACTTTCAGAATATGTAGTCCATGCTTTTATTATAGTCAAAGAGCCAGACAGACGTTTGTCCGTTCAAAAACAATTTACAGCCAGACGCAAAAAACAGCCGCTCTGCATCCCGCAGAACGGCTGTTTCCTTTTCAAAGGATATCTTTTCTGTTTTTAGAATACTTACATCAAATCGCAGATACGGTTCGAGAATGCCACCGGATCTTCTACCGGCATACCGGCGATCAGCAGTGCCTGGTCATACAGCAGCTTTGCATACTCGTCCAGCTTTGCGGTATCGCTGGTCTGGAGTTCCATCAGACGCTGATAGATGGGATGCTCCGGATTGATCTCCAGCACGGTCTGTGCCTGGAGTTTCTGACCCTCTGTTCCTGGCATTGCGTTCAGCGTCTTTGCCATTTCCATGGAGAGTTCGCCTTCGCTGGACAGGCAGACCGGGTGGGACTTCAAGCGGCCGGACAGCTTGACATTGCCGACCTTGCCCTCCAGTGCCTTCTTCATTTCCTCCAGCATATCCTTGCTGGATTCCTGTTTCTCTTCCAGTTCTTTCTTTTCCTCTTCGGATTCCAGATCCAGATTGCTGTCCAGAACCGACTGGAACTGTTTGTCTTGATAGTTCTGCATCATGCGGACTGCAAACTCGTCCACATTCTCGGTGAAGTACAGGATCTCATAGCCCTTGTCCTTGACCTGTTCGGTCTGCGGCAGGGACTCGATACGTGCAACGCTTTCGCCGGCTGCATAGTAGATCTTGTCCTGTCCCTCCGGCATACGGTCTACGTATTCCTTCAGAGACACCAGCTTGCCGTCCTTTGAGGACGGGAACAGCAGCAGATCCTGGAGCAGATCCTTGTGCATACCGTAATCCTGGTAGATGCCGTATTTCAGCTGCAAACCGAAGGACTGGAAGAACTTCTCATACTTCTCCCGGTCGTTCTTCATCATACGCTGGAGTTCGTTCTTAATGGTACGCTCAATGCTGCGTGCGATCTGGCGCAGCTGTGCGTCGTGCTGGAGCATTTCACGGGAGATGTTCAGCGACAGGTCCTCCGAGTCTACCAGACCCTTGACAAAGCTGAAATAATCCGGCAGCAGATCCTCGCAGCGCTCCATAATCAGAACGCCGTTTGCATACAGCTGCAAGCCCTTTTCGTAGTCCTTGCTGTAATAGTTGAACGGTGTGTGCGACGGCACATACAGCAGGGCATCATAGGTGATCGTACCCTCGTTCCGGACGTGCATATGGCACAGCGGATCGGTATAATCGCCGCACTTGTCCTTATAGAAGCTGTTGTACTCCTCTTCGCTGATCTCGTTCTTATTCTTATGCCACAGCGGAACCATGCTGTTCAGCGTGACGTTTTCGATATAGTCCTCGTACTCGTCGGAATCCTCTTTCTTGCGGCTCTTGGTCATATCCATACAGATGGGGAACCGGATATAATCGCTGTAGCGCTTTACCAGGCTCTGGATTCGGTACTGATCCAGGAATTCGCTGTAATTTTCGCCGCCGTTGCCGTCCTCGTCTGCTGCCACATCGTCCAGCAGTTCCAGGGTGATCTCCGTGCCGACCGTATCCTTGTCGCAGGTGTCCATGGTGTAGCCCTCAACGCCCTCAGACTGCCATACATAGCCCTGTGTCTCGCCGAACGCCAGAGACTTTACTGTCACACGCTTTGCCACCATAAATGCAGAGTAGAAACCGACACCGAACTGACCGATGATCTGGTTGTCCTCTGCCAGGTTGTTTTCCTTCTTGAACTGGAGCGAACCGCTGTTTGCGATCGTACCCAGATGCTCTTCCATCTCTTCCTTGGTCATGCCGATACCATTATCAGTAATGGTCAGCGTGCGTGCATCCTTGTCCACTGCCAGCGTGATCTTGAAGTCCGACTTGTTCATGCCCACGCTGTCATCGGTCAGCGACTTGAAATACAGCTTGTCGATAGCATCGCTGGCGTTAGAGATCAGTTCCCGGAGAAAGATCTCCTTATGGGTATAGATAGAATGGATCATCATGTCCATCAGTTTTTTGGATTCTGCCTGAAATTGTTTCTGTTCCATATGTTTCTTCCGCATTCCCGGAGAAATGCGACTCCTTTCCTGTCAAAGTGGTTTGCAATCGTGCTGCTTTAGCACTCTTGCTTTTTAAGTGCTAACACTATTATAGCATATGTGCTAATTTCGTCAAGCGTGATTTTGCATTGTTTACAATTTATTTACAAAAGAAAAAGCGGAACACTTCCAAGTGAAATGCTCCGCCTCTTTTTTGTTATTCAGTTTTGGGTTATTCCGCACAAGGCAGCGTATCCACCAGATGAATCAAAAACTTCATCAAAGCGACCACATCCCGGCTGTCCACTTCGCCGTTTCCGTCGCAGTCTGCCAGCGTAACATACTGACATTGGGTGCCGGTCGTTACAATTTTGGACAGCAGCACAGCATCCGACACGTCAATCACACCGTCCCAGTTCACGTCTCCCGCATGATAGATAGCAGGGTTTACACCATAACCGAGGTATGTAAGCGACAAATCCACATAAACATCCGGATTCAGTACCAAAAGGGTTGCGATGATATTGGCGACCTTGCTTTCTTCCTTCCACAAAGTGATCGCAGGCAATTTATACTGAAATGTCGTATAGATGTCAAAGGAGCGATAAAGTGTGCTTGATTCGCCGTCAGTATTCACTTGATATGTCTCATCCGGAGAATGATGAAACTGAACCGCATCCACATATTTTCTGGGAATGCCCAATTCCGCACAAAAGGCATCCAGCGAGGCAGAATCTGCACTTTCTGCACTGTCCCCGTATTTTTCTACCATGGCATCACATTGTTCCAACGTCGCATAAGCACAGCGAAATTGAATGTTTTCATGGTACGTGTCGCATTCCTCAAAAATCTGCTCCAGTTCCGCATCAGGCAGCGCATAAAACTGGTCAAACGTGTAGTTCGCATAATAAGGGGTATCCGTTTTCTCATCCGACGCAAGGTCTTTAGAAGTATAAGCGGAAACCGGCAATGCTGTAGAAAACAGCATTAGTGATGCCAGAATGGCAGAAGATATCCTTGTCCAAATTTTTTCATCAGTGACCCTCCTTAAAAACCGTTGTCATTCTCCCACAAAATCGAAATGACACCTCGGCTTACTTTCAGTATATCATACCCACGGGAAACCGTCAATTCTCACTTCGCACAAATGCACACACACTTTTTTTTACAAAATGCACAAAATTTAAGATTTACAAATCTCCGAATTTCTCCAAGAACTTCTGCACGCCGAACAAATCAGACTGCACGGTAACTGTCAGCTCACGCAGTTCCAGATTCGGCATCACCAGATCCGGCACCATGATGACACGCAGATTTGCCGCAGCGGCGCTGCGAATCCCGTTGGGCGAATCCTCCACGGCAAAGCTCAGCCCCGGGTCTGCGCCAATGGCATCGCAGGCAATCTCATAAATCTCCGGATCGGGCTTGCCATGTTCCACCTGTTCCCCGGTGATGATCGCATGAAACAGATCCACCATCTTTGCCGATTCCAGGTGGTGCATGGTACTTTCCCGCCCGGTAGAAGTCGCCAGAGCCACACGCCAGTCCTCCTGCCGCAGCCATTGCAGTAATTCCACCGCACCCGGCTTAATTGGCATCCCATCCGCCAACATTTCCGCCATAATCTCGTGATTGCGCTTGTGAAATGCAAGGTAGTCAAAGTCCGGGTAATTCTTCTCAAAAAAAGCCCTGGTGTCATTGCGGTTCAGCCCACGGCACCGGAAAATGGCATCGTCTATCTGTGCAAAGCCCATTTCCTCCGCCGCCTGCCGCCATGCCTGATCGCCGACACGCTCCGTATCAAACAAAACTCCGTCCATATCAAAAATAATCGCTTTCATGCTGTTCCTCCCGTTAATAAGAATTCCAATACCTTTATTATAACCGAACCGATGTTGTTCTGTCAATATGAAAAAAGCCGCCGGTGCATGAAAACACTGGCGGCTTTGCAATGTCTTGTGACTATAAAATAGATGAATAATACATCTAAGAGATAGAAACAAAAAAATGCTAATTTTCTAATGCTTTAAATATACGATAATATCTTTTTTCAAGCGCTTCCTTTCCTCCCTCCATAACATTACATATTCCATCTCTAACTGCATGATCTTGCAACGCACCACTACAAACAGTGACAATCTGTCCATTTACATAGTCCAATTGGATAACTTGTTCGGAATTTGTATTCACAACAATATTTGGATTATGTGTGACAATAATAATCTGCTGGCTTTTCTTTTTATTATTTATACTATTTACTACAATTTCGGTAATATTTCGAGTATCTAAATCATCTTCTGGTTGATCGATAATAATGGGCGTTTTGCTTATTTCAAAAATAAGTGACAGTATAGCTGATGTTCTCTGTCCTGGAGAACCAACATCCACAGGCTTATAATGCTTTCCAACTTTAATTTCAAGACAGATTTTATCATCGGGAATCCATGTGGTCAATTCATCAACACTCTCAATATGCTTCTCATATAAATTTCTCAACGATGAAAAAAATCTTCCTTTTGACTCTGATGAAATACCAAGAAGATTCTTTTTCTCAGCTTTTAGGTTAGAAATTGCTTTTGTGATATCACCATCATTCTGCGCAATTCTATAAATAATACCGTCTTCTGGTTCATCTGAATCAGCATTAGAATAAAGAATATAATTATCAAATCCACTATCTTTTCGAATGATCTCACGAAATGTTTTTTCATTTTGAGTAAGCTCTCCAAAAGGAAGCAATTTCAGTCTCAAATTCCCCATTTTATTCCACGTAGAAATTACCTGCTCTCTATGGTGATATCGTTCTATTACTAGATTGTATATTTTTTCCAAGCAATCTTGCAGTTCCTTCTTTTTTTCGACAATTTCATCCTCAATTTTCTCGTAATTTGCAGCTTGTAATTCCAATAATTTCTTTTCTTTTATTAAATCCGCATATTTGTCTACACCTTCCACACCGGCTTCACGCAATTCTTGCAAAATCTGTTTCATTTGAACATTGTTTTCTGCAATCAATTTCGTAAGTTTCAAGTTTTTCTCAAGCATTTCATATGAAATACAATATTCAGAGAAATCCCGAACTGCTTGTGATAGTACATCATATAGTTTACGCAAACTGGATGTCCAACGATTTAAAGTCTGTGCACTTTCCTCATCCAATCCATCAACCAAATCTATTTCTGCAGGTAGTCTTACTGCATTCACCATTTTTTCAATAGCAATAATAGGATAGTAGGAATCATATATTCTTTTTATTTCTTTTCTGTAGGAGTCAAATCTTTGATTTTCGTCCAAAATTTTCTGAGTCTTCGACGTTTCAAAAACTGAAATTTTGGAAACAACATCTTTGATAGATGCGTTCAGTTCCTTGGCTTTCTTTTTCTTTTCCTCTAATTCACGCAGCTCTTGCGCAGCTTTTTTATACGAATTTGTTTCGGTTTCAAATTTGACTTTCCAATTTGCATAATCCCATTCTCCATCAAGAAAATGAAAAAGCAAATATGGATTTTTGGTCATTTCAAAAAGCTGTTTTTGGTCAAATATTCTTACAGGAAATCGCTTGGTAATCGAAGTGGCAGGAACAAAGAAATTATTTTCTAAATCATACTCGAGAATATTCCCATTTTCATATTTCAAGGTATGTTCAACGCCATCTACAACCATGACCATTTCAATAGTTGTATCATTCGTTAACATTCCTTTCTCCTGTCTCGATGTAGAAATACAAGCAAATGAATCAAAATCTGATTTTAAATCTTCCGGTAATTCATCGCGCCTGTCTAACATAAATCGAATAAATTTTAGAATGCTTGATTTTCCTGCACCACGTCCGCCAATTATGTTGCTTAACCATGGGCTGAATGTAACAACATATGGTTCCTTTCTGCCAATACACTGTCCATTGCAAACTTTCAAAGATTTAATATATGTTCGACTTTGAATAAAATTAGGATTCCTAACATCTTCAATACTACGGATCACACCGTCTTCAGTATCAAATAATGCAAGTCTTAATGCCTCTATATTGGGTTCCCCCATTTTTACCCATGTAAACTTATCGGCAATCGTATCGGTACAATGAGAATCACTTCCTAACACATAGGAAAGATGTAGCTTGGAATCTGCATACTGCCCATTATGGAAAGCTTGTTCCACAACCTCAAATGCCAATAAGCCATTTGCAGACAAAGCGGCTCGAACATCAGAAGGAGAACTGGAAAAAAGACCACTCGGCTTGTCAACATGAGCCGGAATAGCAATTCCATTTTTTGAGGTTACAATTTCTATGATTTCTCGAATGGTTTTTGTAGTTGTATCAGTGTCAGCATCATAACCGATTAGCGGGAGCATACTTACTAAATCTTCATATGGCGTTTTGGGATCAAATACACATAATAAGTGTATATTTCCAATCACGTTTACTTCGAATCCAGGAAAAATTAAAAGTTCTCTGAACTTGCTATAATTCCTTCTTAGTTCTTCTAAAGCGTCCCTTAATTGAGGAATCCATCTTACAGTATTGTGATCGGTTATCACAATACAATCAAGTTCTTTTTCCATACAACAAATAAGAAATTCTTTTGGAGAAATATTGGCTTGTGATTCATCTCCATGTCCATAATCATACGAGCCTGGGGTATGTAAATGAAAATCAAATTTCCACCATTTTCCACCTGGGATATCAGTAAATGTTTCCATCGCTTTTCCTCCTTCTTATGCTTTACTACATAAATATATCCTAAAAATCGATCATTTGAACAACTTTTGATTCATATTGATTGTTCCTGAGACGATATCAGAGAATTACTTTTTTATATTTTTGCTCGTGATTTCAAATAAAACGGACAAAACAAATGGAAGTATTGCCGTAACTATGCTAATATACAAACTTGATTCAAATCGCCAACTAATTATCAAGAATATTATTGAGATGATAGTGGCAATAAAAAGTACAACATTATCGTAAAGTATTTTTCGTATATGAGCAAGTTTGCTTTTGTGCCATGCTTCTGGAACCTGTTTTTGAATTTCCTTATGCATTTGATGCACTTGATCACATAACAACTGGTATTGTATCTCACGCTCTGTCAATTCAATTATTTCAATATATTTCTCATTGCACACTTCATTCATGAAAGCTTTACTTTCATGAATTCTTAAACTTTTAGATAGCTTGTCCAAATCATTTTGTAATACTCTAGGCACAATGTTTGCATTGTATATAATTGGAAGAGTTTCCTTGCGGAATGATCTAATACGAATCAAAACCGCCCGTGCGTCTTTTTCGCATTGATTTCCCTCAATTGCAACTCGAAGTTCCACTAGCAATTGAGATAACTGAGTGGTCCATTGAATTTTTTCTGATGGAATAAAACGAAATGCTGTTAAATCTTCAACTAATCTGCAAAATTCAACATGCTGACGATTGCGAAAAAACCTCACAGATTTTGAAGTGAGTTCAGACCAAATATCGCTGCGCATAGGTGGATTATCTAAACGCAGTAAAAGAGAATTACTTTCTTCTTTATCTTCTGGAACTTTCCAGGCAACTAATGTTATCATGGGACTTGGTTTTATAATTCCCTCATCATCTCGAGCTGATAAAACAACTTTGATTTTCTTTTTTGTAGGATTGTTGAATGAAAAAAGAAGCATTCCATGCCATTTTGGATCTAATGTTGTAGATATACAGCCTACTCCTTGTGCTGTAATACGAACACGAGAATGAAATGAGCCTGCTGTGCATGAATCTGTTTCAATAGATTCATAAGATAGTGCCAAAACTGTTTCATGTGGATGTAAATAAAAAAATGTTTCTTGCACTTCACGACAAATTGGAACGAGACGTTTCTTTGAAATAGAATAAATCATTTCAGATAATGATAAATTGTATCCCACACCCTTTGCTTTTGATTTATCAAAAGGTGCAATAATAAGCCCACTTAATTCCTCCCGACATTTTATAATTTCTTTACTTGTTAAATGTACCTGACCATAATCTTTTGACAAAGAAATTTCCATTGGCTTTTCTGATTCATGAACTGACACGTGAATCATCTCCCCCACTCTTATCCAATTTTTGATTCTCATTTAAATTTTTGGACGTGATATTATCCATTAAATGAATGTCCATTTTGGATGTAAGCCACATTTCATTTTCATCTTTCTTAGGCAAAAGCGGCGTGTATAATTTCGTATATGCTGTTCCAATTGCTCCTGTAAACAAAATTAACTGTGGACGTCTTTCATACTTACCGATACTCATAACATGTTCCCGTGATATCCCAGCATATGGCTGTACATAATATATTTTTGAAACACCTAAATACATTGCTTTTTTTGAACATAATTCACACGGACTAGATGTTGTAAACAAAATACCATTTTCAATATGCATATTGTTCGCTCCAACGCTTAAAAATGCAGTTTCTTCTGCATGCAGTGAACGGGTGTGGACTTGGTTTTTTTCATAGAGAATAGAATTATAATAATCCTTAAAACAATAGGATGGTAATTTCCCCAATTTTTCTAGCGGTGATGATGAAGTATCCAATAACTCCTCCACCTGTTTTTTTATCTTTTCTTGAAGATGGAAATCATCATTATTTTCGTAATCACTATAATCATCGGGACTCCAATGATGGTATAACTCACATAAATCTCTATAAGCACATGGCAATTGTCCTTCAGGCTGTTGATTCCATCCAATCGATAATAAATGATAATCGTGATCTGTTAATGCTGCCCCAACTTGTCTGGAAATGCATCCTGAATTCAATTTAGCAGTATATGCAATTTGCATGCATCGTTCTATTTTTGTTGGCAAAACGATAGCCGGATTCATAATCAAACAAATATAACGCAACAGAATTTTTTTCAGATAAATATAAGATTGATTATCTGTTTTATTATTAATCAGGATATCGGCAGTCTCCAAACACCCAGGAACATTTTGAAAAATAAAAGGGGAAATATAAGGAAGACTTTTCAACAACTCACATTTTTTTATCTGATCATATATTTTTTTAATAAAAGCATTTTCTTTTTTAGTCTGACTTTCCGTATTACTTTGACTTTCTTTATATTTTAAGAGTTCTTTCTTTAAATCAGAATTGTTTTCAATGATATCTATAACATCAATTACTTCATCCGTTAGATGTTCTTTTTTTCTTAATCGTGCTCTTCGATGTTCTTCTTCTGTATAGATACCAATTAAATAGTAATTTGTATATCGCTGTCTTAAGTACATAGACTCATACGGATTTTTTATTGAATCAATGACAACTATAGTATATGAATTTGCATCATTATTAATCTTTGTATTTGGAGTGCATAATTGTGTTTCATCAGGAGAACAAATTGTTAATTTGTAAGCACGGAGTACCTTAATCGCTAAATTAATGTCCTCAGCCAAGCACGTATAGCCATCATCCTTAAAGTCATCATCCTTAAAGTCATCATCTGAAAGAAATGGTTTCTTTACAATTCGCAAATTATTCCCCAGATACTGTAAAGCTCTTATACGTACACTTTCTCCTATTTGCTCCCAAAACTTAGAAGATTCTTTTGGCAGAAAGTCATATAAATACTGTTTTAAGATTAAATACCAAAGTTTATTTTTAAAGCCTGACTTTTCTCGTCTTCGTTTCGCATAAAAATCAAGAAAATTAGATAGATTTTTATTTGAAATATAGCATCTTTTTTCAGCTGAATTATAACGAAATCGAATTTCTCCATCAAAATCAGTTCCTATCTCTAAATTAAAAGGATATTTTTCACTTTCACTTGTATTTTCAACGCTTGAATGCTCAATAGCATCGGCGGGCTGAGTAGAAATTTCTTCTGATATAACTTCCCGGGGCGCGATGTCGTTTTTGTTTTCTATGTATACTTTACTACGATACTCCTCTATGCTAAACGACATTTCACAATTGAAAAAAGATTTCACATGTTCTAAATATTTGTTCTTTCCGTCATCTTCTTGATATTCATTATTTGCTGTAATCCATGCAAGAAATCTACACATTTTATCTTCGCTTTCTGTAAGTATGTGCCTTGTAATAAGAGAACTAGTCCGAATTTTATAAATTTCCTTCCAATTTCTTTTGGCATATGCATAGAGAATACGATATTCATGTGCATCATATGAATCATGATCTTGGAATCCAGGTTGTGGAAGATGCAATTTTTCAAAGGGCTGTTCTAGAATTTCCGCAACTTCAGATACGCCAGACCCCACTTTACCGCAAAGGCCCAAAACGATAAATTCCTTTTGTGCATTATATAAATGTTTACTAATTTTATATGATGCAGATTCTTCAAAATCACAAATACTCATAATGCCCCCCTTGTTTCTTTATTACACATAGCAACCGCACAAAATATAATATACAATTATCCACTGTTGCCGACACTTACTATCATAATTATACAACGCCTCTATTATATTGTCAATTTGTTCGACAGCATTCGACAAATAGTTTTCACAAGCATAATTAAGCATTAAATAAAATAAAATATTTTTGACTGTCCTCAATATCTCTATAACCCAAGCACTTCTATAACGTCAGCATAACAAAAAAATTCCACATCAACCTTCCTTCACATAATTTACTCAATCATTCTCGCCATATTCCTCCAGCAGCCGCAAATACGCCTTTTCCTCGCTGTCAATCACATCCTTTGCAAATTGCGCCGCATCCTGCACAGAATTGCTCAAAATCTCAAACCCAACCACCGCCGTAAACACATCCACCGGGATTTCCTCTGCTCTATCAGAAAAAATCTCAATCTGAAAGCCGTCATAACAAACAATACTCCCGTCTTTTTTCTCCCTCTGAATCTTTCTCAAAGGCGTTATCTTCACATAAAATCCATGATACAGCATACTCACATCTCCCATCCCATCTGCATTTCTTCATCCATTTCCAATTTCTCCGACTGAATCGCCTCCGCCAAAGCCGTTTCCAGATAGCTTGTATCCAGACCATTTTCTCTGTAGCCTTGCTCGATTGTATCGTAATACTGTGCTGTAGGTGATTTTAGCGGCCTGTCGCCGTTCATGATGTAAACCATGGCTTCAACAGCTTCTCCGTTCAGTTCAAGAGTAATGCCTTCCTTGCGATAATATTTTGGAAAGCCCTCGTATCTGTCCAAAAAGCGTTCATCCTGTGCCTCTAATTTCCAAAGCAAAATTGGAACTTCCGCATCTGCATTCGGCTCAATCGTAGCATGATACCGGAATTGCAGCTCATAGCCTTTCAGCATCGCTGTTCCTGCAACTGTGGAATTCGGACAACGGTACGCCATCTGCTCCAGATTGATGTTGCTTCCGTATGCAGCATATAAAATTTTCTTACCCATAAAAATACTCCTTTACATCAACATTAAAAATCCCATGCTTTCTTCTTCCTCGTATTCCTCTTCAAAATCGTTCGTAACGGCTTCATCCGGCTCACCGGGTACGTTTTCGCATTGTTCCTGAACCTCGCTTACAGGCTCGACACGCTGCTCACGGGCGGCGATACGCTCCTGCTTTAATCTTTCACGCTGAGCAATCGCATCTTCGGGATGCCGCCACGAAATGCAGCCGTCCAGATGGGAAATCAGATGCTTGCGGCAATTTTTGAATTCGTCGCCATTTAAACCTAACGAGATCAGCCAGACCCTTGCACTGTAACGGAGATTATCACTTTCCGAAATGTGCGGAGAACAAAACTTTTTTGTCAGCGCAGCATTAGAAATGGCAAGCGCAAGAGTCACGTAAGATCTGATCACACCGGCGTGCAAAGAACTGTTGCACGCTCTCATCTCCCAATGCCCATTGGCGAAAAAACTATGCAAATTACAAGCCTTATAGCGAGTTGAACTGTAGTGATGATGAACTTCATTCATATCGCCTCTGTACCACAATTTCTGAATTTCCTCAATGGTTTTCGGCTTCTGCTTGTTCAGCTTTTCCAGAAAATCTCTGTCCACCTTCTGGCAGTAAGTTTCTCTCATAGGCGATACCTGAAGCATATCAAACAAGAAGTTTTCCTTGCTGGCAAAAATGTTCACCAAGTTTCGCAAACTCTGCGCCGTATAAGGTGCACCGTCTACATGAATGTGAATACCGCAATTGTACTGTGCTCCGGTTACACCGCCAGCCCTTCTGACCGCCCGGACAATTTCCTGCAACAGTGGAATATCGCTATATTCCAGCACCGGTGTGACGATTTCCACGGCATACTCTCTTGACGCATTACCGCCGTTTTTGTCCACACGCCGAATGCTGGAATCATAAACAACTGCCCATTTTCTGTCCTTGCTATCACAAATATGATACTTATCGTAACTGCCGCCAAAGTGCTCCGGCACGCTGTCAAATACTCTGCCGATTGCCCTTGCGGCTGCGTTTCTCGTCAATCCGGTACACTCAATTTCCACGCCAAATTTTTGCGTTTTAATCCCGTCAAAATTTCCTGACAAATTCTCATCTCCCATGAAAAAACGACCTGCAATGCAAGCCGTTTTTCTTGATATTTCGTTATTTTTCCATCTGTGCTTTTACTTCCACGCCGCCCTTGAAAACGATCAGTAATTTCTCTTTCGACAGCACTTTCACGCAATCAATCAGCTTGCGGACAATCACATTGTCAAACACTTCAACCTGAAAGTTTTCATGTGCCAGCATTTCCATGGCAGAATCGATTTTATTCTGCGTATCCGTTGAAATCTCTGCATTCTTTCGGAGTTCCGAAAGCTTTTCATTTATCTCTTGTTCCTCTGCATGAATTTTTTCAAACTCGCAGTCCAGCTTATTCTCATCACATCCGCCGCCAGTAATCAGCGATATCAAGTCGTTTCGGGCTTTATCTAAATCCTTCAGCCGCTGTTCCAGATTCAAAATTTCCTGTTGGTTTTTGCACTCCAGAACCGAGCCGATATTTGCTTTCAAAATTTTTGCAATCTCATCTCCACAGCCGAGATATTCGTTCACTGCTTTCAGAATCGCTCTATGCAGCTTGTCCTCATGAATGGTCGGCGATTCGGAACAATACTTTTTCCCATGATCCAGACGGCTGATACATCGCCAGACAATCTGCTTTTTACCGCCAGCCGTCCATGTACACCGACGATATGGCGTGCCGCAATTGCCACATATCAAAAGTTCGGAAAGCGCATATTTACTGGAATATTTTCCTTGCTCGGTAGTCGTTTTATCGCTGATTTTACGCTTACTGGAACGCCTTGCAAGTTCTTGTTGAACACGGTTGAACGTGTCCCTATCAATGATTGGCGCATGATGGTTTGTCACCAGATACATGGGACGTTCGCCATTGTTTTTCACAACCTTTTTGGTAATGCAGTCAGCAGTAAATGTTTTTTGCAGAAGCACATCGCCCACATATTTTTCATTTTTCAGAATGCTTTTGATGTTGGATTCGCTCCAGATCTGATTGCCCATGGCAGTCAGTTTCCCTTTAGATTCAAGAGCATTCTTTATTCTTGTGAAGCTCAATCCGTCCAGAAATAATTCGTATATCAAATGGACTGTTTCCGCTTCATCAGGAACAATTTCCGGCTTGCCATCTGCACCTTTCTGATATCCCAGAAGCTTGGAATATTGAAACGCCACCTTGCCTTCTGCATAAGCTTTTTGCTTGCCCCAGCTGACATTCTTACTGATGGACTCACTCTCCGCCTGAGCAAATGAGCCGTACAGAGCAATCATAAATTCACTTGTCATGGTCATTGTGTTGATGTTTTCCTTCTCGAAGATGACGCCGATTCCAAGGTCTTTTAATTGCCGCACATACTCCAAGCAATCCACAGTGTTTCGGGCGAATCTTGATATTGACTTGGTAATCACAAGGTCAATTTTCTGCTTCTTACACAGCCGGATCATTTTCAAAAATTCCGGTCTTTTCTTTGATTGAGTGCCGGAAATTCCTTCGTCGGCAAATATGCCAGCCAGTGTCCATTCCTTTTTGCGATTGATCAAATCCGTATAATATGCGATCTGAACCTGGTAGCTGTTTTGCTGCTCCTCCTGTTCTGTCGATACACGGCAGTATGCCGCCACTCTAAGCTGATGATATTTATCCCTGTTTTCCGCAGTCTGCGGCTTGGCAGGAATTATCCTGACATTGGGTGCTGTGGTCATTTTGCATCTTCCTCTCTATGATATTTTTAATGGTGACACCGTTGATAAACTCAACTTCAACGGTGAAAAAATGACTTACTGAAATTCGCAAAATGCAGGATTTCAATAAGCCAATATCAAGTGTATTCGATTGTTCGGAGTTTTTCAGAATATCTTTTAACTGCGTGGTTTTCCGAGGTTTATCGTTATAGGTGCAGCAGTTATATTTCAGTTCTGCAAGCTTGCATATTTCTTCTTTCGCACTTTCAAAATCAACATCAGGAGTTTCCATCAAGCGGCTGATTTCATTCTGCTGACGGGTTATCTCAATACTCGGCGTATATCTGCTGATTTCTGCATCAGCATCAAGCAAATTGGGATTTGCAATCACTGTATTCAGAACAGCGACGATTATTCCAATCAGCATCTGATCTGTAATTCTGTGGCTGAATCGTGAGCATTCCGGATTGCGGCAGTCCCATTTTTCAGAGTGCGTATTGCCGCCGATTCTTGAAATCCGATGACCGCATTCCGCACAATATGTAAGACTGCGGATTGCCTGAAGCTCCTCAGAAATCTCGACGACTGTAGTCGATTTAATTTTCTTCCGCATATTTGCTCTGCAAAACATATCTTCATCAATGATTGCAGGATAGCCGTTTCTGCCCAGATACTTTTCATTTTCCAGAATCCGCTTTATCATGTTTTTGTTCCACACAAAATCGATGCCATTGTAAGGAATGCCTTGACTACTCATCCAATTTGCAATGGCAAGCAGGGAACTGCCGTTCAAGTAAGCCTGAAATATATTCTGCACGGCTTTACTTTCCGTTGGCTTTGGCTGAATTTCTCCGTTCCGCATCATGTAGCCAAATGGGATTGTTCTGTTTTTCATATATTTTACACCAGCCTTTCAGTAAATTTCAGACCGCCGTACAGATGGAATTCCAGTTCATTCTGGTTAATCACAATAATTTTCTCAACCAGACTTTCGAACATGATCTCATTGAATTCCGTCATCAGCTCCATGCCGTTTTCAATGATTGAAGCGATATCCTTGATTTGATCTATCATATCGTCCTCATCATCGGAGCGCACGATTTTATGCTGTTCACGGCTAAGTTTGTTAATCTTGGAATTGAGTTCAGCAATTTGCTCAAGGCACTTTGCTTCGTCCAGAAATCCTTTTGTTTTCAGCCGGGCAAGTACGTGATTCTGCTCCTTAAGTTTGGCGATTTCCTTTGCAATCTCCATGTACTGCTGATTGCCGCTGAATTTGCGGTTTTTCAGCTCCTGAAGCTGTGAAATTATAGGAGGAAAAATCATGCTGTATTGCGATTTCAGCTTATTGTAAACCCGCATAAACATTTCATAAATTTTTGATTCTGGCAACCGCTGTCCGCCGCACTTTTCCGCATTCTCATTGTGCGTTCTACATACCCAGTAATATTTTTCACGACAGCGTTTCCTTTTAAAAGTTGCACCGCAAAAAACGCAGATAAGCTTTCTGGACAGCGGATGTTCACAGCATGCAGATTGTGCTTTTTGTCCCCGAATCGTCAGCAATTCCTGCACTTTTTCAAAATCTAACTTATCCACAATGGCGTCATTGATTCCAGAAACATAATATTTTTCATACTCTCCATGATTTATTTTCTTCATATATGGCAAAGTTGTCGTTTTATACGTCTTCTGAAAAACCGCATCGCCAATGTATCTCTCGTTCGTCAAAATATATTTCACGCTAAAAAATGACCACGCCGATTTGCTGATACTGCTTGGAATTTTCAAATCATTCAGTATATTTGCGATTTTCGTAATTCCATAGCCGCTTAAGTACCATGTGAAAATATTTCTGACAATTTTTGCTTCTGTTTCATTGATTTCCAATCGTCCATTGCAGATGGAAAAACCATAGGGCGGACAGGAGATTTTATAACTTCCATCTGCCATGCGTTTTCGATTTGCCCACCGCATATTCTGGGAAATCGACACCGACTCTTCCTGTGCTAATCCGCCCATCAGCGTGATCATCATTTCATCTGAAATGTTCGCCGTATCGATATTTTCTTTCTCAAAAAGTACCGTAATTCCAAGTGATTTTAGTTCCCGCAGAACGGTCAGACATTCCTTGGTATTCCGTGCGAAACGACTTATTGATTTTGCTATGATACGATCAATTTTACCTCTGCGGCAGTCTTTGAGCATCCGCTGAAACTCCTCACGTTTATCCATACAAGTTCCGGTTATACCTTCATCAGCGTATACCGAAATCAATGTTTCCGTTTTACTATCAGCAAGGAAATTTTCATAGTACCGCATCTGCGTCATGAACGAGTTCAGCTGATCAGCGGAATCAGAACTGACTCTGCAATATGCTGCAACCCGAATTTTCTGTTTCTGTTTCGCTGTAATTGTCGGCTGAATTACTGTTACATTCGGATTCAAGTTAGCACCTCCATCTGATTTTTACACTACATACACAATACCACTTTTTCCTGAAAAATGGTATCACCAAATCCAACGAAATCACGCCGCCAAAGCTGTGCAGAACTGACGAAAGCAGCCCTCTTTGTTTAGCGCATTCAATTGCTTCAATTGTTCCTCCGTCAAAATTCCCTCGGCAAGCAGTTTCTCTGAAATCTGCTGCAGAATCCCATAGGCATATTCGGCTTGTCCGTATTTATTCATTATTTTTCTCCTTTGCACATTGATATCTGGAACACAAGATTTTTCCCGATCTTGTATCTGCCCAGACGCATTTACGGCAATTTTCACCGTAATGAAAATTTTTTCTTCTATGCAAAATCAGATTTCTGATTTCATCCCAACTTAATTTTTCTTTCAATTTACCACGCTCCAATTCATTATATATAACGCAAATGCAGGAAAAAATGCTCCTGCACTTGCGTTATATCCGCACTGATAGATTTGATTTGCCTTAGCAAAAAAACAGTGCGGTATAACTTTAACGTTTTGCCTTCGTCTGATTTCTCAGACGATTTCCCGTGATATTTGTCCTTAACACCCGTCACGGCAGAACATCGGAAACGACTGACAGCGTATCAGTCTCATGGAAATTTCATCCCTTCGAGGATCTCCCGAAGCTGCCCTCATTGCCTGATTCCCCGACCAAGGGGTGCTGTGACTGGACGGAAGTAGCATTATCCTCCTGCGTTTCATCGCCGTTCCGAAAAGCTATTCCGGATTTGGAAGCTGCATATTTCTCGCTCGCTCTTTTGAGGTCGTGGCGTATGGCTTCTGCGGCTGACGGGGTTTATTCCGCCCGCAGGATTCATGTATTCCCGATGCTGTGTATTCAATTTTCAAGATACATGAAATTCGATTTTTATCTCCTTTCGCTTGTATAGGGGAAGAAGTCGGGAATTTGATACCCCTTTATTTTATACTTTCTAAAAGTTTGTGCAGATTGCACAGAATTCTCTTTTTCTTTTTGTTGATATTTTTCTGGCTGATGCCATAGTATGCTGCGCATTCTCGTTCTGTTTTCCCCTCAAAAAACAGCATCTCTATCAGTTGACGATCTGATGCTGATAATAAATTGAGACATTCATAAAGCTTTTCCGTGAAAAGCTTACTTATCACCTCTTTTTCAACGCTGTTTTCAATTCTAAATTCTCTGAAATTCTCAAACGTACCATCATTGCCGCCAATTAACGCTGAAAACTGAATTTCATGCTTATAGAACGAATCATCATTGTCATCCATATTCCATTGTGACCTGTTGTAATATGTATAGACTTCCTCACTGACTTCAATGTCAACATATTCTTTTGAAATTGTATCATAAACACGAACTGTGCTTTTCTTCATTTTCTCACCTCCGTTTGATATATAAGGTTTTAAATCAAACGAAGGCTATGGATACTTGGCAATGCTGCACTGCCATACTTGAAAAAAGGGCATAAAAAACTCCATCCCGCTTTTAAAGCGGAACGGAGTTTTCCCGAAAACAAAAAAGAGTAGGAATCGACAATAGCTTCAAAAGCTGCTTGTCAAACTCCTACTCTATATTTTATATACGTGGTGTCTGTACTAAGTCAGAATATATGATTTTGATTTCTTGACGGCACTTCCAGCATTTGATTATAACCATGCAGGACACATGGTGCTGTGCCAAATTTTCATCTGTCACAATATCAAATAACCTACCATTACAAAACGGACAGCGTACCTGATGCTGTGATTTATGTTGCCTTTTTTTCACATTTGTTCGTTCACCTCGATTTTAACTGCTCAGCTAAAACTACCGCAATAATTTTGCGGATTGCTCCGCAAAATTATTGTTCATTTGTTCAGCTGTTCTATGAATTGTTTCCAATCTTCCTCTGTTGCATTGGCATCACGGGCAGTCCGCAGTGCTTGCCGCACCGTTTCACTGGAGGAAATATATACGGCAATATCAGGACTGATCTGCCTGCTTACCTTTGCATACAGATCGTACAATGTTTCTGTTTCAATTTTGTTCAGACACAAAACCATTGCGATTTTGTCCAGAAGCTCTGTGCTGGGATTCGTCCGGACACCTCGTTCCAATTGAGAAAGATAGGCGCCTGAAATCCCAAGCGCTTTTGCAAGCTCCTGACTTTCCATAGAATGCTTTTGTCTTTGTTCAGAAATGAACTGACCGAAGGTTAGATCGTTGGTCATGTTTTTCCTTTTGAGTTGATTCAATCGGTAGAATTCGCTTGAAGAAGCTGATCTTTCACCTCAGATTTGCGGCTAACTTGCGCTTATTGAACAAGTCACCGCACACATATTGTGAATCAACATGCCCCTTTTGACGTTTTCAGCAATTGTCCAGATCACCTCAGAATTGGAAGGCCGACCGAAGGAATGTGGAAAGAAGTGATTCAATTTGTTTTTGTCATAGGTGATTTCAATGGCATAACGTATGGTGTGTTCGATACTGGCAGCACTTTTGTTGTGCTTTTCTGCTATGGTTTGATACATCTGCATTACAAAAATGCTTGAATCTTGAAGTGCCAAAATGACAGCTTCTTCGATGTAGTGACCGCCTTTCAGGTGCATGGAGATTCCGAAGTCTTGGGTTATGATTTTTGTGATTAGATGTCTTTCTTCTTTCATGGGTTTCAATTCCTTTTTGTCACTTGATAAAGATTTTTGTTTCCAATTTATCAACATTAAGGACGATTGCAGTGTAGCAGTAAAAAAATATATAAAGTCATTAAAAATTTTGATTCATATTCTTTAATCTTCTTTTTGTTGGAAGAATGACTTTTACAACAATAATAATCGCCATTATAGATAAGAATGTAACAACGCTCAACAAAAATAACAAAACATTCCGGGCAGCATGATTGTTTTTATACACAACTTCTTCATCACCTTGCGAGTCCATCCTTGTTAGCATCGTTTTTTTCTCTAAGCAATAGGTATAGTCACCAATGGACTCTTCTCTTTCTTTCTCAAGTCGTGCTTCGACAATGGCATTATTGACCGAATATTCAAAATAATATGCAGAAACAATTGAACCATATTCATCTAAACCAAGAGCAGTATTTCCACGATTAAATTTCACAATCACTTCATCTTCCTGCCAGAACCCAATTATTGTTGCATTGTAAGTAGTGTCTATACGATAACGCAATGAAAGATCTGAATTGTAAACATGAATCGTATTCTCTTTTAATGTAACTATAATACTGCCATCAGAAGAAACATCATAAGATAGAATATTTTTACGATCTGCTGCTTCATGAGAAATATGTACGGATTGGATATAGGAATCACTTACTTCACTTAAGGGAATTTCCTCCAGTTCGTAAACATAATTCGTATGCCACTCGTTTTCTTCCGAAGAGGCATTTGCGACAAGAGGAGAGCACATCATCACATTGAAAAAGAATCCTATTAATGCTACTGCGATCAATTGTTTACCCACGTCATCACACTTTCATAAAACTCATTATATTCATCAAAAATATTATAAGAATCCGTGGTCACTGTAAATCCCATACTTCCATGTCCCTCGAAACCGGGTGTCCCTATTAATGTTGAACTTGTAATTCCAATATAGGGATATTTATCACTTGGTATAATATCAATATCTTTTCCACCACCAATTCCAAGTACAGGACAATTCGGTAATGGTGCAAGATAAGAACCGCCTATACTAAATCCAAATTCTTCAAGATTTTTGTAGGAGGGTGCATTTGATATTGAACGAAAACTTCCTAAAGAGAAACCTGAAAAAGATCCAGCATCTCCAGAAACCCCTGCCGATCCTGAAAGTGTACATTGCCTTGCAATGTTTCCTTGAGAATCAATTGTCCTAGAAAACGATCCAGAAATCCCTAGGTTGCCTAGGCTAATATTTGCAACACCGCCTTTAGAATAAGTAAAACTATGCTTTGTCATCCAGTTTTGTATTTTATCAACATCCTGTTTTTGGCTTGTCATAATTTTCCCGACAGTAGATTTAACATATGGTTCAGCTTTTTCCCACGTAGGTCTTACTACTTTTTGATAAACATCCTTTACACAATTGGGATCAATTATTTTCGGTGTCGGCGTCGGTGAAGGAAAAATAGGTTTAAGTAGATCCGAGATCTTATGTCCACTTGGATCTGTATAAATAATTGGGTTATTATAACAGTATGTATACAAATTTAAACTAAGCGGATCTGTATTTTTACCTTTATAGGAATCTCTCGAAATAAACCGTCCAATAGACGCCTGATAGTATCTCGCTCTGAGGTAGATCGTTCCGGTTTCTGTATCGAAATACTCTCCGCAGAATCGGAATGCATTTACATCTCCAGAATTAGGATCAACCTCTACGCCAAATGCATCATAAGTATACGATTTTGTAACTGCACCATCTTCATCCGTCAGATTAACAACATCGCCGTGAGCATTCTGCGTATAGTACTGATAATCCGTTTTGACATTGCCGCTCTGCTTGCTGAATTTCGCCAGCAGGTTTGTACCACGAACATAAACCTCAGCACTGTACCAGTCACTGTCATCCATGTCCACAACAATCTGCTTGTTGCCATCCCAGATATGATTGATTGTCTTGCCGTCGATTGTCTTACTCGTCCGCAGTCCATCTGCGTTATATTTATAACTCGCTGTTGTCTCTCCATCAGTAAATCCAATCAGCTGATTCAGGCCATCGTAAGTGTTTGTCTCTGTCTTACCCTCTGCGGTTTTTGTGATCTGATTTCCGTTGGCATCATAGGAATAGGCGGTTTCTTCTGTCTTTGCATCTGCAGCAGTACTTGTGATCAAGTCTGTCGGACTAATTGCTAATCCATCTGAGATTGTGGCATTGGAAGTTTCTTCAACTGTCTTGATTTCTTTCTGAAGCAGTGCAGTATACTTACCATTGACAGTATAATCATAGACTGTTTCATATTCTTCCGAACCATTAGCAACCATCTTAGAACGATTGCCATAATCATCATATTCGTATGAATACGTATCAGCTGTCTTACCATTAGAAATGGATTCCTTGGTCAATCTCTTCAAACCGTCATAATCATATGAGGTTGTTTCTATTATACCACTTTCATTGCGTACTTTGCAAGCATCAGAACCATCTAAATAGTACGAATATTCATACTCAGAAATCGTCGAATTACCGGATTTCGTCACAAGCTTTGTAATCTTATTGCAGCCATTGTAAGTATAAGTCGAAACCACACCGTTTGCAAGTGTTTCAGAAACCTTATTGCCATTTGCATCATAGGTATAAGTTGCAGTCAAATTACCGCTTTCCTTTACCTGAGCAATACGCATTTCAGCATCATATTCATACTGCGTGGAGGAATACATTGTTTGATGATTAATACCAACCAACTGTTCCTTCGCATACTGAGATATGCCCTCGTAGAAATAGCCCTTGAAAGATTTTTCACTAAGTTCCTGATAAACACGTCCAAAGATATCGTACTGATAACTTGTCTGTACACCATTGGCAGTTTTACTCTGTACCCTTCCCATATTGTCGTAAACATAAGATTTCGACACATTTTTGGAGGTATCACTGCAAACTGTATTCGCAGTCAACACACGATTCAGTGCATCGTAAGTATTGGTTGTTACATTGCCGTTTGCATCTGTAACAGTTAATACATTGCCGTTCAAGTCATAAGTAGTCGTGCCAGAATTGTAGCCCGTGCTGTCGGTGGTATTTACCAGATGTCCCCACGCATCATATGCGTAATTGGTGGTCATGTAGTCCGAATCATTTGCACTGTTCAGACCGGTTTCCATCTTGGTTTGAATACCGCCATTGCTGTAGAAATACTTGGTGATATTCTTTTCGCCATTTGCAGTGCCATCGCTCAACGTTACCTGCGTCAGTAAACCCTTTTAACTTTGTACATGGTCTGATTCGATTTCTTTTCGTCAGGTGGATTTGGAATTTTCACTTTTTAGAAATATGTTCCATTGAACACACATAAAATTGCGGAGCAGCCGAAGTTGCTCCGCAATGGAAAGAAATCCATTTCAAAACTCTAAATTATCCCATACAACATCGGCGTTAGCCCAACGTAGCGAAACATATCCAGCCCCAACAGGCACAATCCCGCCGGAAGAACGAAAAGGACACCATTGATGCAATACGCCGTGACAAGGCTCTTGCAATGAGAGGCAATCCATGTGATGCTGCATCCGGTAAGAGCTGCTCCAATTGTGCGGATTCCCATGACACCAATTGCCGCTGCACCAACGGAAATGCGAGCAGGACAAGTACTGTATGCTTCGATTCCGGCAAGCGGTGTGTTCCAGCCCTGCATTCCGTAATGATTCAAAATTTGCAGCAAGTAGGGCAATATCAGCACAGCGGAAAATAGTATGCCGTTCAGAATCGCAAAACGAAACATCTGCCGAAGGTATCCAAATCTCCCTATTTTCGTGGCGTGATAAATCTGCTTTAGATTGGTTTTACAATCCATAGATGTAGTGGGGCACAATAAAAGTGTCAGTGCAGCCGTTAAAAGCAGCACTTGTACCATGCCCTCCCGGTTGCCATCCAGTGCGAAATAGCGAACATATCCGGTGTCGTAGAAAATCTCCGCAGAATCGGGAATCTGTTCTACTCGCTGTGCAAATTTTTCAAAAGCTGCCTTGTCATTCAGTTGTGCGGTCAATTGTCCAATCTGATAGGAATTCGGCGATTCCGACTGTTCCAGCTCTGCGATCTGTGCTTCGATTTCACGATAGAAAGCTCGCTTTTCCGTGAAAAATTGTTCGGTTTTTTCTGTTACAACTCCGGCATATTCGTTACAAAAATTTTCGTAGTAAATATCCTCATTGCTGTAAGTTCGAGTATATGTTTTTGCCAAACCAACCGATAGGAAAAGCAACAGAAATACTACAAGCAAACCCTTTTGCAAAATCAAAATCCGATAGCAAGTGTACCAAAATTTTTGATGGACACGAAACCGAATATGCAATTTATGACGGAAAGAGAAGCTGCGGTATTGTAAATTTCCGGCGTGTGCAAACACTGCAAGGCTGCCGCCCATAAAAAGAAAGAGCCATAGTCCTATGACCACGCAAGCAGAAATTTTCAGAGAAATCGGATAGCCGAAACAGTTGACGTTGGTATAGGTTCCGAGAATTTCTTTGCCTTGTAAAAACTGGATGGGATTCCAGAAATGCAATAGGCTAATGGGAGACAAAACGGAAATTTTCGCATAGAGTAAGTAGGATATTCCAACAATGCCAATGGATGCACCGTATACCATAAGATTATTTTTGGCAATCGTACAGAAAAAACCGAACAGCACAGCAAATACGGCATAGGCAGCCATTTTGAACAGCAGATAGATGCTAATGTAAGTTCCGACAGAAACCGGAAGGTTGCAGGTTTCATAGCCATAGATGCACTGAATTGGACGGGAAAGGTCACCAAGTCCGTACAAGTTACAGGAAATCAGTGCAATTTCGCCATAAAAAAGCAGTATCAATCCGATGGCACAGAGCACTGCTATTCCCAGTTTACAGCTCATCAGTCGAAGTCTTCCGTTGGGCGTCGCATAGAGCAGCGGCAAAATGCCTTGTTCCCGATCCCGTAAAAAAATACGGCAGACGCAAAAGAATAGCAACAGCACCGCCAAGAAATCCGTCAAGGGACTGGACAGCAAATCCTCTACGCCAAGAGAGGTATCCAAAACCAGTGTGGTTCCAGCAAGGGCTGTATAGGCGGATGGCGTTTTTTGAATGTTCCGATAGGAAAAAGTGTCGGTACCGCCCCAAATAGAAACTGCTGTCATATTCTCTGCATTGGTTTGAATGCTCTCCAAATATGCCGGATAATTTTGCAATCCCTCGATAATTTCCAATGTGTCATAGTAGAGATAGCCGTTGTAGTCTGCATCCGAGTCCGGAGAAGCAGCCTCGATTTTGGCACTGACAAACGCATTTGCTTCCTGCAAAGACATCCCGTCTAACTGCTCGTATAAAGCGTTATATTCCGAAGGTGTGTAATACCGGTTGTAAGCATTTGTGATTTGGGAATAGCCATTGATGCAGAGCAGACAAAAGAGCAGAATCCAAAGGACTCGAAAGGATAGGCATTTTTTAAGCTCCGCTCGCAGCATTTGCCTCACCTCCATAGTATTGCAGATAGAGATTCTCCAGCGTCTTTTCGCCGGTCTGTACCTGCTCTATCAACTTAGAAACGGTTCCGTGCGTCAAAAGCGTTCCCTCTCGCAGAAGCAGAATTTGGTCTGCAATGGTTTCAATATCGGAAATGATGTGCGTAGAAATGAGAATAATTTTCTCTTGTCCCAAACGGTCGGTCAGATTGCGAATAATCACACGCTGTTTGGGATCCAGTCCGGCAGTTGGTTCATCCAGAATTAACAGAGATGGATTTCCGAGCAATGCCTGTGCAATCAGAAGCCGCTGCTTCATACCACCAGAAAAGCCGCCGATTTTTTGTGTTGCTTGCTCAGAAAGTTCGACCTGTTCCAAAACATCTGCAATCTGGTCTTTTGCCTCTTTTCGAGGAATGCCCTTGAGTGCCGATAGATACCCCAGAAAATCTCTTGCTGTCATATTGGCATAAAGCTCCTGCTGCTGCGGCATAAAGCCAAGGCACGCACGATAACTTTTCCCAAGTTTCCGAATCGGCTGTCCATTCCAGAAGATTTCGCCGCCGTCCTTGTCCGGTTTTAAGTTGTCCGTGATTAAGTTCATTAGCGTGGATTTTCCCGCACCGTTGGGACCAAGCAATCCATAAACACCCGTTTCAAAGGAAAATGTGAAATCTTTAAGGGCGTGCTTCTTGCCATAGTGTTTGTTGCAATGACGAAGAACCAGTGTCATTCTACTATGCCTCCAATCAAATCCGATTCCGGAACAGCTTCAAAATGAATGAGGTTGTTTTCATCTGTATAGTTAATAATGTATCTTTCTTTGTAATAGGCAATTACGGTAAGATTTGTATCGGAATATGTTTCGGATAAGACATGTGTTTCTCCGGTTTTCGGTTGAAAACAGGTGCTTTGCGGACCATCCCAAAAGATTCCATTGACAAAAGTTAGATTACGAGAATTATTTGCAGGAATATCTGCACTCACTGTCTCTGTTCCATCTGCATCCATTACGTGGTATTGCCCATCCATATAATAAATATATGTGTCGTCTTGAATCAAGTCTGCTGCGGGATATTCGCTTGGTTCTATGGTATCCGTTTCTAAATTGAGGCATTTGTTCACCCGATGCCAGGGGATTGCTGTTCCGGCATCCGACCAATCCGGACTATCCGGGTCTCCGGTGTTGACATAATCAATAATATCATTGGGATCATCTACATAGCGATAAGACAGATAAAGTTTATTTTGATAGATACCTGTCAATTCTACATCTGCAAACATTGCACCATTCAGTGTCCAATTGTAGGATGCAGTTGGTGCATCATTGATGAGACCGTAATTCTTGACATCCGCTGTATCCAGATTGATCGCATAAAGATACTGGTCTCCGATTCGAGACATTTCCGTCCACGATCCATCCTCTTCCTGATATGCACAATCACAGCCGATGATGTAGAGTGTGTGATTGGATATGACAAATTCAATGGCATCCTTCATGCTGACATCCGGAATTTCCACGAAGCTTTCTACTTCGCCCGTAGTCATATTCCCACAGTAGCATGTAGTTTGAAATTGATATGCTGTACTTCTTCCATCATCGGAATCCGTGATTTTAGAATCCGTATGAAACCAATACACCATACCTTGATAAACAAATGGCATGATGCTATCCTGAACACACTGAAATGCCAAGCACGAGGTGTCCTTGTGAGCACAATTTGGCTTATTACAAAGTGGAACAGCTTGCATACTCTCATAGTCTAAAAAGTAAGCTGCTGTGGAACTGCCCTCAGAACCGGTATAGATTACGCCATTCTGATAAGTATTCGCATGTGTGATATAGTGATTTTGCTCGAAGTTTTGAATGTTGCTCCCCTTTTGTATGCTTTCGCTTCCACAGGCACATAGATTCATTGTCAGCATGATAGGAACAATTAGCTTATGAATTCTACTCATATTTTGCACCTCTAAATTATGATTTTCTGTAACTATTCAGAGTCCTGAGCAAAGATAGACATAGAATTGCCCATAACAGCACGACGAATCGCATCAAAACAGGTAAAGCCGTGTTTGATTGCTGTGGAAACATATGACATGATTTTCAGGTATTCTTTTGCCCCGTCAACTGATCTGAAACAGCCGGACACTTTGGTTTTCACCTTAATGTTACGAATGTCTCTTTCAGCTTGATTGTTGTCAAAAGGCACATCGAAGTCATGCGCAAAAAGGCAGACCTCTCCCTTGTGTGCAGAAAGCCGATCTATAAGGCACAGCACCTTTCCGCGCTTGGTTCTTCCTCTCTGTCCCGGCTTTCGTTCCGGAAGCGGATTCTCCTCATAAGCTGCTCTCATGATCTCATCATAGAGGTTGGAATACCGCTTCAAGGTATTTCGATGTAGAGCGGTTTTACCTTTTGCAATCGCCTTTTCCTTTGCACGCTTAAGATTCAGCAGTAGAGTTGTGAATTTTTTAGCCCATGTTTGTTTTGGATGATTCTCCACTATTCCCTTCAGCTCTCGGAGCAAATGGGCACCGCAAAGCTGGTGCTTAACATTCGTAAAGCACCAATAACGAGCCCAGCAATCATGGACAAGAGTGCCGCCGCTATACTGAATGATACCCATTTCCTCCATAGCAATATGCCCTCTTTTGTCGTGAAGAAACAGAACTGTGTAGAGTTCGTTTGAAAGACAATGCGTCCATCGCGTTTTGCCGTCAGCGCGGCAACCAGTTTCGTCACCGTGCTTGTGGTGTGCTGATTTCAGCTTCTCAGCCGAGACAGTATTAGCCTCCTCGACTTTAGCAGCACAACGAGAAACTATGTTCTTTATCGTCCCGACAGAAATCGGAACGTTAAACACGCCGCTTAATATATCGTGAGTACGATTAAAGCTGACTGCGCCAATGGTGTTCAAAGCAACAGCGAGTGCTTCAAGGTTTTGTCCGTACTGAACGACCGCCTTAATTTCCGCAGGGAAAGAACCCGTTTTTGCTTCACCGCAAATCGGGCATACGGGTATTGTAATAAGCTCATGTTCGGTCACATCAACCTGAGCAATCATATCAATTTCGTGGCGAATTTCTTTCACCTCAGAATTCATCATGCAAATCTCACGCTTCGGGCAGTGCTGGCAGTCAGCGTGCAGATGATTAATGACATGGTCAGGCTCTGAAAGCACAGCAAGATGTGTGCCAGAATGACCTTTCTGACCGCCTTGTTTCTTCCCGCTTTTCTCACGCAAACTTCTATTCTTGTTGACAGGCTTTTTCTTAAGCCCATCAGATGACGGAGGTTTTTAGCTGTTGCTGGAATTCTTGCGGAGTTGTTCTCTCAGGTCACGGATAATATCGTTCTGCATCTCGACAATGCGCTTTAATTCCTCTACCTCTTTTTGAAGATTCTCAATAATCTGATCCTTATAATCCGGCATATGCTCACCTCCATGATAATGTCTATCTACATTATATCACGATTAAAGACATATCGCAAATGCACAGAATAATCGGTGTCGGCATATTGACGAATTGCGATCAACGCAGATTTTCAAGTGCTGATTTTTAGGGGCTTACAGCCAATAATAGATCGAGATTTTGTTTTCACTTCACTTGAACGGTTTCTATCGGTCTGAAAGGTAAATTTCTATTATGCATGTATACGAAATTCAGTCACGGCTATGGCGGGGTTCTGAATAGTTACGATTTTCTTAAACAAAATGTCTATTATACTCAAAAAGGGAGTGTACATCAAGTGAAATACAATCCCCTCATTTGATTAAAAATGGATTAAGTCAATAAACAGGCTTTTTAGAAATAAAGACTGAATGATGATGTTGACGCTGTTCTGTGCCATGATTGTGCATTCGTTGTTCCATTAGTGGCAGAGTTTTTGCAACTTGCATAGCCATATGAGTTTGCCCAACCTGAGGTTGTTCCACCGTGTTTTACTTTGACATAACACGTTTGATTACTGCAAGCTGTTGTACCGTATCCATACGTTGTATCAGAATAAAGTGTTCCTGTAACGCTACCAACAGTTCTGGAAACAGTAGGACTATATGCACTTGCACTCATACCAACAACGCTCGTTGCCATAGCTGCCGCCGCAAGAATGCCGGCTACCACTTTTTTAAGTTTGGTCATTTTGATTTCACCTCCTTTCATTCAGTCAGGCGAATTCTTATTGAAATCAGCAACAGATATTCGAATTTATTCTTCAAAGAAAAATTTTAGTAAGATAGAAATCCAAAAGCTTTTGTTGTCCTGTACAGTGGTTATCATCTTGAAAAATTATTTCTTTTAGAATCAATATAAAAGTGGATTAATTTATCGGCATATCTAAAAATACAGTGCCTCATCAATCCTTTTTCAGCATCTTCACTTCTTCCGGCTCTTCCGGCTGATAAGCCAACCATGCACAAGTTGAATTTGCTGTCATGGTAGCAACAACAAGTGCCAATGCTGCCATTGTACCGCCAAAACGTGTAATGAAAGAGCAAATCTTCTTTTTCATGTGAATGCACCACCTTTCCAATTTGATATTTAGGCCTTCATTTGGTCTGCCTACATTGTAACACAAAGTCAAGAAAAAAACTGACTTATGGCACGAACTGTATGATTTTTGGGTATGAAATGCACTTTTTCTCATTTTTTCGCTTGTACGCCATTCTTAATCATTCCGCCAATGAGCATGATGGACAACAGTATCCATGCACTAAAAATGCTGTAAGAGAAATTTATTAAGGCAAAATAATAGAGCATAGCAGATGCACATAATTCTACCATCAATATCATGAGTCCTTTTCTTCGATACTTTTTTCTGTCCTTTTCCGATAACTTTTTATGGATATCAGATACAGGCATCAAAACAACGAGACAGAGCAAACTCAAAGCTGTCAGCAATAAAAAGAAGGCAGTAAAATGAGAAACATACCGAACTATTAGCAATGCCGCGATTAAAAGAAAATTGGAAATAACCCAGCATCGAAATGGTGTTTTTGCATGATAGCCACCTGCGAATGACCGCAACGGAATATATGCGACTGTAAATACAGCTGTTTCCGGAAGCATTCGAAAAAGCAATCCGATTGCAGTAAAAGTTGCAATGTTGAAAAGGGTATCCAATATGTGTGTCATTCCCCATTTGCATACAACTTCTTGGTCTGAACTTATGATTTTGGTTTTGGACAGCCATACTGTAATCCGATTTGATGCTTCTTCAAACATCCCATGCACCTTCTTTCTTCGCTAATTTATGATAGCACAAATAGGACTTTTAAAACCGACTTATGGCATGAACTGTATGACTTTTGGGTATGAAATGCAAAAATCGGACGCTTTAGAACGTCCGATTTCTTCATTCTGTTCCATTGAACATGGTCACTGTTGTATGATATTTGTTGTTATCTTCTACATAGTGCTTCAGATCACCATGGTATTTTTCAAGCGTATGTGAAACACTTAGGAGACCAATTCCATGTTGTTTTTGATCCGCTTTCTTTTTCTGTTTTGGGTTGTAGCTGTTTTCAATATCAATTCGTACAATTCCACGAGTCAATTTCATGGAGAGCAGAAGCCGTTTGTTTTCTGACTGACGCAAAGCTTCTATCGCATTATCCAACAAGTTTCCAAGTATCACGGTCATATCAAAGGATGAAATATTCAATTCTGCCGGTAAGTCAATTCTGCACATAATTGCTGTACCTAAATCAGACGCTAAAGCCAACTCATAATTAATCAGGCTATCCACATCACGATTGCCTGTTTTCGAGTATTCTTCCTTCACAATAATTGCGTTCTCGATTGTCGTGAGATACTCCTGCACCTCCGCATACTCCTTCTCTTGCAGCATCCTACGCATGGTGTTCAAGTGCTTTTGCATATCGTGCCGCAAATACCGCATTTCTCTTTGGGAAGTCTCCATGATTTTAAGCTGATTTTGATAAGCATCATTTGATGCCTGAATCAATTCCACCATGTGTTTGTTTTTCAGTCGGTCTTGTTCCAGATGATACGTGTAAAAATTGATAAGATTAATAAGAAGCAGGATAATTGCAACGATGATGTCATGCTTGGAACTATCATTTACTGTCAGAATTCCTACTGCAATTGTTCCAAGAGAAACTAAAAGAATCAGCAAAAAATATGGAGACTTTGAAGAATACTCTATATGACGATGATATAAATGACGAAATAAGAAAGCGAGATCTAACAGAAGAACATATTGTAAAAAGCCGCTCTGCACAAATTGAGAATTACCTAAAATAGAAAACGCAATCCAATCTATAAACATTCCAACCGCACAAACCCATATTGCAGAAAAAACTCTTTTCTTCCAAGTTGCACGGTATAGAATAGAAATTAAGATGATTGCTGCTGTATTGATAACAAGATTGATATTCGTATTTTGTGATATAATCCAAACCAGACTTCCGATAAAATAATAGGATATATATGCAATTATTTTTATTATCCTTTTGCATTTCAAATTACCGAAGAACGAATCTAAAAAAATACTAATAGCATAAATGCGAATTACATTTGACACTAAGTATAAAGAAGTTTCCATATATACCTCCCAATTTTATAATTCAGACAATCGATCTCTTACAATGCTTTGCTGCCCTCGGCTGATAAAAAGTGATGTGCCGTCTTCCAATGTTACTTCCTTTGATGTTGCCTTAATGATGTGTTTTATGTTTACATAAACGCCTCTTGATATGCAAAGGAATTTACTACCGTTTCCCTCAATGATACTGCTGATTTTCCCATTCACGGCAAACTCTTCTGTTTTTGTGTGAAAAATCACTTTTTTCCCGTTAGATTCCAAATACGAAACTTCTTTCAATTTGATTTTATGCTTTGTATTTTCCGATATATATTCCAAAAAACTATCCGAATTACTGTAATCCAACATATAATCCTGCAAACATTTGCATAAGTCCTCATAAGTAATTGGCTTGATCAAGAAAGCAATCGGTCGAATCTTGAATAATTCCATGGCATAATCCCGAATCGTAGAAATAAAAACAATTTGCGTATCATAATTTTTCATTTGTCTCCGCAGCTGCAGCCCAAATTCTGTACCTTTCATTTCCGGAAACTCAATGTCAAGGAAAAGTAAATCATATTTTTCTCCTGCTTTGAATTTTGCATAGATATCTTCACAAGATGAAAAATATTCTACGGTAAAATCAAAATCATAAGCAATGATAAATCGATCAAATAGCTTGTGCATATCACATAACAGTGTTTTATCGTCATCAATTACAGCAATCCTAAGCATTTCATTTACCCCTTTTTCTTTTTATCATACCACACCCTTCTTCAAAAAGCAAGTAGCTATAAATGAGCATCCCAACACCGTTTTCGTGAAAATGCACAAAAGTGGTTAAGCAATATTCTCCAAAAGGGCAGACTTATCCCCACCGTTTTGAGCATAGTCAAAAATGAAAGAGATCTGCTCTCTTCGAATCGTTTGGGACAGCAAATGATATCCTTCCGAGAAATTGTACCGTTTTGATTCGAAGCAAGCGATCATGTAAGCAAGAGATGCAATGAGCCAGAAGTGTTTGATTCCATTTGCGGATCGAATCTGATACTTATCAACAGCAAGCTTCATCTTGCAATCACGGAAATAGACTTCAATCTCCCAACGTACAACATACAAATCCAGAATTTCTTCATCCGAAAGAGCTGCATTTGTGCTGATGAATGCACGCAGAGCTTTCTCTTTACCGAACGACTTTGCCGGATAAGATAACAAAACAACTGCATTTTCAATTCCGTTCAAATTGCCTTCATATCGGTAAACGTAGTACTTTCGCCCTTTCACGGTCACAAGGTGAAAGAGTTCCCTGCACTTTGCTTCTATCAGTTTTCCGGCAAATTCACAGACATTCATTTTTGTGCCGTATGGATATAGAATACGATTCGTCTTCAAAGCTCCGACAGTGTGAAAGCCTTTGCAAATGAACGCATTTACGACCTTTTCGCATACATACCAACTGTCACAAAGAAGATATGACGATGTCGGAGCCGTTGGAAGTTCTTCCGCAATTTGCTTTACAGTATCGATTTTGGAAACCGATTTATCATACATAATCATTGTGTAATTCAGCGTAATCCCATTACAGGAAAGCAGAACGCCTACCGCCTGATGATGTTGTATAATAAAACTTGACACCTAATCCTCAAAGTAATAAAATGAAAATAATGAAAACCAGGAGGAGAAAATGATGTCAAAGAACAGACAGTATGACAATGATTTCAAGGTACAGGCGGTAAAGCTTGCAAAGGAGATAGGCACGGAAAAAGCAGCTAAGGAACTAAACGTGCCGTCTAACACGCTGTATGGCTGGGTTAAAAAGGCGAAGGTCGGAGGGCTTGATATCGGTCTGGGCGAGCGAAGTCCTGAAGATGCACTGAATATCGCAGAAGAGAATCAACAACTAAAGAAGAAGATAAAAGCGATGGAAAAAGAAATCAAAAGACTTAACGAAATGAATGAATTCTTAGAGTGCTCCTGTTGCAATTGGCGGTGCTACTTGTTCTTCTGCAAAAGCATAACTTGGAAAAGCCAGCAATCCGGCAGCGATTACAATCAGACTGCCGTAAAAAAATGTCCTGTTGCTTTTCATTTTTGATTTTCCTTTCTGTTGTGCCATTCTGTATTTGTTCCTAACTATTTTATCACAATTCTGTCCCGGTGTCAATTTAGTGCATCACAGTGTTAGTGTCAAGCAAAAGTAGGCAGCTACTTTCAAAATCGTCAAAATGCACAAAATATTAGAAATCTGAATCCGCAAAACTCCAACCCAAAAATAAAAATATCCCCAATGGCCCACTATTCATGGGATTTAGGAAATTACTTGTTTGTAACTTCGTAAAATGGGTATAATACCCCCTTGGTAATGCAGATTTTCAAAAAAATTAAATTTCTGCGAATGCTTGATATATTCTTATAACTATAAATGAGCATCCCTAAAAAAGCACAAAAAGATAGGACAACAGTCCCAAAAAGAGTTATAATGTACTTGTAACCTACATTAACTCAAAGGAGTGTTGTCCTATGAAAACAAGTATACACTATTCTGAAGAAATTTGCAAGAGATTGGAAGCAAAAAAATTGACGGAAACCATTTATAAATGTACCCCATTTTTATAACTGCTTTGCGGACAGTTTCGTTCGCCACATGCAGATTCAGCTTTTCAATAATTTCGTCTATTGTAATATCAGGCTGTTCTTGAATTGCCTTATCAATATTTGATAAATCCGTAGGAGATAAAGACGGTTTCCTGCCTCGCTGATTTGTTCTAAGCTTGACGGAACCGGTGGCTTTCTTCTGCCGATTCAAACGATACACCGTACTTGTATCTACTGAAAAGCACTCTGCCACTTCTTTTGCTTTACCTGTTTTTTCATAAGCTTCTACCAGTAACTCTCTTGCTTCATTATGCAGCATTTTTTACCACCTCTGTCTATATTATACTCCCTTTGTCAACTCAGGCTCTATTTTGTGGGATTGCTATAAGCAGCTTGAACGTGTAACAAAAAAGTGGGAGAAAGATTATCCAAACGCTATGAAGAGCTGGCACACGAACTGGGACGTTATCTCACCGATTTTCAAGTTCTCAGCGGAGGTCAGAAAGGTCATTTACACCACCAACGCCATTGAAAGCCTCAACAGCGGCTATCGCCGTCTGAACAAGCAGAGAAGCGTATTTCCGAGCGATACGGCGCTGTTAAAGGCTTTGTATCTGGCAACTCATGAAATAGCGAAAAAATGGACTATGCCGCTGAGAAACTGGGGCAGAGTTCTTGGTGAGCTTGAAATCATGTATCCCGACAGGCTCGGCTGAGCGAGCCGCTGAAAATCAGCCTGATTCCATTGCGCTGTGCTCCATTCCATCAGGCTGATTTTCAAAAAGAACCTTGACAAATTACAGTATACAATGGATACTGTAATTTGTCAAGGGCAACACCGCACAATTGCCAAACGAGCAAAAATATGATATAATAGATATATGGAAAGACAAATGACGCTGGCAGAAATCAACGATGAACTTGGTGCAGCCAGAACCAATAAAAAAGAATTTTTAGAGAAGCTTGAAGCAATTATCCCATGGGAAACATTTGTTGAACTGATACAGCCGAGTTATTACAAAGGAGAACTTGGCAATAAACCATACCCATTGGAATTGATGCTGAGAATATTCATATTGCAGAATGTCTACAATCTCGCAGACATGGCAGTCATGAACGAAGTGATCGACAGCCGTGCATTCTCCAATTTTTGTGGAATCAACTCACCGAGCGAAGTCTCAAACGGTGATACGATCGGACGATTTCGTAATATCCTGACTCGCAATGGATTACAGGAAAAAATATTTGCTGCTGTTGTGAAAATTCTGATGGAACGAAAGCTCATCCTGAAAAAAGGAACGATTGTGGATTCCACATTTATCGAATCACCTTCATCCACAAAGAACCGGGAAAAGAAACGTGATCCGGAAGCACATTCTGCGAAAAAGGGAAATACATGGCACTTCGGGTATAAAGCACATATCGGAGTAGATGAAGAAAGCGGTCTTGTCCACACGGTAAAGGCAACTCCGGCAAACGAACATGATGTTACCGTTATGAGTGAATTGCTGCATGGAGAAGAAGAACGTGCCTATGGTGACAGCGGATATATCGGAGCAAATAAGAGACCGGAAGCAATCAAGAAAAACAAAAATGGGAAGAAGATCAAGTACCTGATCAACAGACGTCCGTCATCCATCAAAAAGTTATCGAAGAGTGGTCAGTATGCGCCGCTAAGAAAAAGGAACATTAGAAATCATCTGTCCGTTGTAAAGTGGAGCATGTCTTTGCAGTCATAAAAAATATTTTTCGATATCGAAAGACCCGATACCGAGGTCTGCGAAAACAGACTGCGAAATTGAATATGATGTTCGCATTGGCGAATCTGTATCTGGCTGCCAGAAAATCTCTGACGGTCTGATTCAGTGCGCCTTTGCGATGGAAAATGGAACATTTCTCTAACCACTCAGCATTTTGCTGGGTGGTTTTGCTTGTAGGTGGTGATTATGCGGTGTTGCCCTAAAAATTGACCGACCAGATCAGGCATGGTCAATTGACATCACCTATATCAAAATGGGGCGCAGCCATATGTATCTGACAGCGATTATTGATTGGTACAGCAGTTTTATCGTGGGCTATGAATTGTCTGATACGCTAGATACTGCACCGGTTTTAGCAGCAGTCACAAATGCCATGGAACAATACGGCAATCCTGAAATTATCAATTCTGATCAGGGCAGCCAGTTTACAAGCAATGACTATATTGAATTCCTGAAAGCGAAGAATATCCGCCAGAGTATGGACGAAAAAGCTAGATGGGTGGATAATGTGGTAATTGAACGCTGGTTTCGCAGCTTGAAAACGGAGTTGATTTATATCAATGAATACAGCAATCCCAGAGAGCTGCGCCAGCAGATTGGTGGTTACATCAAGGATTACAACAACGAAAGACCCCATCAGGCGCTTGGCTACAAGTTGCCTGTGCAGGTTTACCAAACCAAGTCTGTATGCAATGCTGCATAAATTTTGCTTACGTTTTTTGGATGGCTATACAAAGTTTTCGCTGTCACGATAATTTCTTTCATTTGTGTCTTGACAAGGGGGACATTATAAACTGCATCTTAACTGCATCTTGAAAATTTCGTGCCTAAAAATACGATTTCGTGCCAGATTTATAGACAAGCATAAAAATTTCTTATATACTTGTAGAAAAGGGGAGAATGGTATGATTAAGAAGCTAACTAATCATATATTAAGTTATCTTATTTCGTCAAATGCCATTGATGATAACGAAGAAACAAAAGATTATTATAGATATGGGATTGAAATAACAATATCGTCGTTAATAAATATCTTATTAATCATTATAATCGGCATTGTGTCCGGAAACGCACTTGAAAGTATTGTATTTCTTGCCTGCTTTATTCCGCTTCGTCAGTTTACCGGTGGCTTTCATGCAAAAACATATTTTTTGTGTAATCTTTCATTTGCAGTTTCATTTATAATTTTATTAATTGTATACAAATTTACAAATCAATATGTGACATCCTATATTGTGTTTTTAATAATAATATTTAGCTGTATAATCTTTTTTTCAGAATGTCCGGTTGAAAATAAAAATAAAGTCATTACAGAAGAAAAGAAAAAAATACATAAAGTTATTTCAGTTATTCTTTGCTTTTTATATGGAATAACTGGAGCAATCCTCATTATGTTTTCGTACAAAATAGGAGTTATACTATTGTACACTCTTATTTTAATATCATTTCTTGTAATTATTGCAACGTTTCAAGAGTTGGAAAGAAGGTGGAGATATGAAAAAGGCAAAGAATAAAACTGCCCATGCTATAAAGAGCATTGCCGAAAGAATGGCAAACATGGCGTGTGGTTCGGCATCAGCTTGGGGAATGTATCAGCCAAAAGAGCCTAAAAAGCTCGATAAGTCGAAGAAATGACTTCGAATACTTTTATCACCTTTAATGTTTATTCTTGTTGCAATTGGTGTTTAAGTCAGTTAAATGCTGAAAGAATGATTTTAATCAATGGTGATTTGAAAAAAATATTTGCAGGAGGTATTACTTATGAAAAAGTCATTCAAAAAAATCGCTGCTTCTATTATGGCAGTATCAGCAATTGCAGTTGGAGCAGTCAGCATGACGGCAAGTGCTTATAGTCCGACAATCACAAAATCCTTCGGAAGCAGTGCTAAAGCAACTTTATATGCTGACAGTAGTTATGCATATGGAACAACAACATGTTCTGGTAAAGATTGTACTGTTTCTGTAACTTACCATGGAACTACTAAATACGGTTCTGGCTACGGTTATGCAAATGCCAAAAATAGTGCAAGTGGCTCAGGAACAAGAGCAAGCTCATATCATACCGCAGGTGGTTATTCTACCAACATATCTTATTAAGTGTATTTAGAAAATTGAGAACTTATTCTCATTGAAATGATGTTTGGATTTTTTAATCAAATTTTCATGAGCACAAGGAAAAATGTAAAAATACTCCCGTATTTCAATTTTTTACGCAGTAAGTATAAAATTTTTTGAAAATACAAGCATTAACTTTTATGAGAACAAGTTTTGAATTAAATAAGTCGAAAGGGGCAATTAGCTTAAGAATTGCCCCTTTCACTTTAATCATCAAGTTCAGAGTCAAAAAATTATGCAGTAAAATCAAAATTTGAATCGTTTTATAAGTGACAAGGCCTTTAAGGAAGTGATGTTATGAACAGAAAGAAAATTTTTGCTGTAATAATTACAGTTGCTGCTGTAATCAATTCAACCGCTTGTCAATCGAAAGAAGAAAAGTACCACATCAAAACAAAAGATGCTGCTTATTATGATATGAGCTATAATGTGTATGAAAATGGTTTGCTTTACACCGTACCGAACGCATCCGGAACGCAGGCTTGTTTCTTGGATTATGAAACCATGAACGGCGTGCCCCTTTGCAACAAACCCAATTGTACGCACTCCGATTCTTCATGTGTGTCAAACTTATGTGCAGGTTCTTTTATGGTACCTGTAATTTATCACGACTATGTATATTGGTTTGCATCAAATTATGAAATCGTTGACAGTCAAGACGGTAAATCTCAGACTGCTGATATGCATACAAAATGTATGCGGGCAAGACTTGATACAGGACTTACTGAAACATTTGCCGAAATAGACGGCGTGTATATGCAAAATCAAATCGATTTGGCAATTGTAAATGATACGATGTACATTATCGGAAGCAAAGAAATTTATCAAGATGAAACCGATGGAACATGGGGCGGCTTCAGCAGAAGTGGAGAACAATACCTGTATTCCATAAATCTGGATTCTGCTGAGGTGCAAAATTATGGTTTGATAAATGACGCACCTACAGCAAAATACAACTGGAGTTATGGAGCATCGCTTTGGTCAGAAGTAAAAATGGAAGGTATATATCATGATAAACTTTATCTGTATTATCGCTATGTAAAAGACCCACAGATAATAATTGATTATCTGAATACAGATTGGGTAGAAAACGGCAGTCCGAGAAATGACATTCCATGGATAATCGAAAACAAGTGCCTTGATTTAAAAACCGGTGAAATTACAGTCAGTGATTTGCCGTATGCTTGGTGTATCGGTGAGAATCACTATATTTATGAAGAAAATGAAAAATTCTTCATTTTAGATGAAGACGGTGAAAAAACCGCTGTGGAAAATATGTATGACAACGAAACTTACGATTTTACCTTTGTAAATAACAAGCTTTGGAAAGGCTCTATCAATCAAGGTTTTGATGTCAAAACCGATGAAGAATTTTCTATCTCTGACAAATACGCTGATAAAGATGCTATGATTATGGATTTTGTAGACAATCAATATGTGGTGCGTTATGTGGAAAACAATGAAGTGAAATTTGACAGAGTATCCGAACAGGATTTCATCGGAGGAGCGAAATGAACAGTTTGGAACTGATAAAGCTGAATAAGCATTATGGCAGAAAACACGCTCTGAAAAATTTTTCATTTACTTTTACAAATGGTATTTATGGTTTGCTCGGTCCAAATGGTGCAGGAAAATCAACGCTGATGCACCTGATTACAGGAATATTACATCCGGATAAAGGCGGTGGCTCAATTAACTGGAACGGCAAACCGATACATCAATTGGGCAAGTCTTACCGTGAACATCTTGGATTTATGCCGCAGCAGCAGGAATTGTACAGTAATATGACTGCGGTGAATTTTCTCGGATACATCTCTGCATTAAAGGGTATTTCAAGAAAAACCGTGCCGACCGAAATTGAAAAAGTACTGGAACAAGTGGAACTTTCCGACTGTGCAGACAAGAAAATCGGCGGCTTTTCAGGCGGAATGAAACAAAGACTTTTGATAGCGAGTGCAATTTTGGGCAATCCCGATTTATTAATACTGGACGAACCTACTGCAGGACTTGACCCAAAACAAAGAGTGATTATCCGTAGGCTGATAGAACAGCTTTCAGAAAATAAAATCATTATTATTTCAACTCATATCGTTTCTGATATTGAAACAATAGCAAAGGAAATTCTGATGATGCGTTCGGGTGAAATACTGACTCATGGAACTGTTTCCCAATTAACAGAACAGGTAACAGATGCGAAACCGACTTTGGAAAATCTCTATATGCAGTATTACGGAGGCGGCAAATGAAAATTTTTTTATGCGAATGCAAAAAAATGATGTCATTTCGGATTTTTTGGATTATATTTGTCTGCTTGTTTGCCATAAACGGATATGTTCAAATTGACCGTATAAATGACCGTTATTACACGCCGGAATCTTACCGTTCTTTCTTTTCAGAAACAAAGGATATGTCTTTAGAAGAGATACAGGATTATACCAATGAAATGTTAGAACGTCAAAATAACGGGGAATATATAGAGTTTCCAATGATGCTTGTTTATGATATGTCGGAACTCTCAAAGGAATGTGAAAATTATCCCGAATATTTAAACAGCATAAAAGAACAGACAAATAATATGTCTGCCGTTTCCATATGGGGTGACAGTGATACCTTTTCTTATCGTAATATACAAAAAACACCATCGGCATATGAAAATTTACCGGCAGAGCCATTGCCGCTCGCTGCTTCATTTGGTCTGGAGAATACATTTACAAGTCCGATTACAGACTTTATGGGAATATTTTTGGTGTTTCTTGCTGTATGCGGAATTATTCTTAAAGACCGTGAACACGGCATAACTTTTCTTTTATCGTCTATGCCGAAAGGGAGAAGTTCCTTGATTTTAAGCAAGCTTTTTGCTGTTTCATTATTTGCTTCTTTTGTTGCCGTAATGCTGTTTGCGGAAAATCTGGTGATAGGCGGTGCATTATACGGAATTGGAGAATTACAGCGTCCCATTCAATCGGTATTCGGCTTTTATCAGTGTAATTTAGCCGTATCTGTTGGAGAATTTCTGTTGCTGTTTTTTATATTGAAAATTGCTTCGTATCTGTTGTTTGCAATGATATTCAGCCTGATTTGTACTGTTTCAAGAAATAATCTGATGATTTACGGTATATCCGGAGCAGTATGTACAATTGCATTTTTATGTTACAGATTGATACCGCAAAATTCGGTATTTCAACTTTTTCACGATTGGAATCCTATAAAATTCACACAGACTGCTGAAATCCTCGGTACATACCAAAATGTCAACTTGTTTGGCTATCCTGTATCTCTGAAAATTTCTATGATAATTATAATTGTAATTACAATTGTATCAGTAATTTTATGCTGTATATTTGCAGTAGAGAAACTTAATCACGTTCAATATCAATCAGTTCGTTTGAAAGTGTTCCACAAGAAAAAAATCAAGGCGCATGGAAGATTTTTTTATGTTTGTTATCGTTCATTGATATTGAATAAAGGTGTTATTTTGGTATTAACAGCACTATTTGCGGCGGCAGTGTTTTCGGCTTCATTTTCAAGGCAATACAGTAATGATGATATTTATTATGAAAATTTCACAACAGAATTAAGCGGTGAAATCACGACTGAAACTTTGAATTTCTTTACAGAAAAAGAAAAACAATATAATGAAATTGAAAAAGAAATTGAGAAAATTCAATCATCAGAAAATATAAACACATATCAATTAAATTTACTTAGTGATGAACTAAACGACCGTGTTGCTTTTGAACGTCTGAAATTGCGTGTAAAATCCATACAGGAAAATGAATGTAATGGAAAAATTTTTTACGATACAGGTTATGAACGATTGTTTCAATATGCCGGCGGCAATGAAAAAATGTTTTTTATTTTGTTTATGATGATTTTCTCGGTCCTTATACTTTCACCAATTGGAGCTGCGGACAAAAAAACAGATATGGTTAAAGTGATATTTTCAACGAAAAGTGGCAAAACCGGTTATTATAGAGATTTATTTTTATATGGTATTTTATGCGGGATTTTTTCGGCAACGCTGTTCTTTTTTCCATATATTTTCAATATTCTGAAAAAGTACGGAACGCAGGGACTATCCGCACCGATTCAAAGTATTCAGCAATTTTCAAATTTAGATATATCCATTTCTGTATGTGGTTTTATTTTGTTTTTCCTTTTCATTCATATAATCGGCTCTATAATATGTTCGGTTTCAATTGCAGGTATATCTTCACTTTGCAAAAGCCGAACATCAGCTTATATTATTAATACAGCTTTGTTCGTCCTGCCGGTAATTTTAATTCTGTTAAAATCCCGACTTGCATACGGTGTATAAAATCACGTAATTTCGGCAAATTGCTCTCTATACTTGAGTGATTTGGGATTTTCAAAAACCATTTTAATGATTTTCTCGACCTTTTCAAGATGGTCAGATGGTGGGTTGATCACGAATGAATACAAGTTAAGATAATTCTGCAAATCATCTCGACTAAACCCGCTATGTGCATTTAAGAACATTTTAAGCAGACAATGAATCCGGTTTACATAGGGTGAAGATTATTTTTCAAACTTCTATTTTACACATTTTTTCAGAAAAAGTAAATGCTGTTGCCGTGCAAAACAAACATATAAAACGATATTGACAATTTTCCTTGTATATGTTACCCTTATTAAAGAGGTGATGCAACTTGATTCGGATAGCTATATGTGATGACAATAAAAGCACATTAGTGCAGCTTGAAAAATATATTGACAACGGATTTAGACAATATACAACTGATATTAGCATAAGTTCATTTGATAACGGACAACTCTTGTTAACTGCTAATAATAGAGAAAAATTCGATGTGCTATTTCTTGATATAGATATGCCTAAAATCACAGGATTTGACATAGCTAAATCACTCAGAAAATCATTTTCTAATTGTTTCCTGATATTTATTTCAAGTCATTCTGATTTGGTTTATAAAAGTTTTGATTTTCAGCCATTTAACTTTATAAGAAAAAGTCCAATTGAACTATTTAAAAGCACATTAAATGACGTAATAAAAAAGCTGATGTCAAATATGAAACAAAATGAGATTATCGTTCTTGAGGACGAATTTTCAGGCAAAATCATAGCGTACTACCGCAATATAATTTACATAAAAAGTGATCGCCATTATCTATATTACTACCTTCAAAATCATGATAAGCCGATAAAAATTCGTGGTTCAATAAATGCTATTGAAAGTTGTCTTGAAGAATATGATTTCGCAAGGATACATCGAAGTATAATTATTAATCTAAAATTCATTCTTAGTATAGATACAAAAGTTGGTAAAATTCATATACAAGGTAATAGCGGGCAAACTACACTGTCACTTAGTAATAGTTACAAAGAAAGTCTGAATATGAAATATATTCTTTATCTGAGGAAAACGTTATGAAAAATGTAGCATGGAATCTTTTTGAAATTTTAATAAACATTTATCAAGGCATTGTAGCAATGTATTTTTCATTTAAGTATCTCAGCGGCAAATATTCTGATAAATTTATAAAAAATTTTGGATTGCCTTTTTCTCTTCTTCTTGCTTTAACAATATCCATATGTAATCATATTACTTTTTTTGAACATATATATGCTGCATTTTATGGTGCTTTGATTTTTGCTTATTCTGTATTTTGCTTGAAAGGCAATGTATATAACAAATTGTTTGTGTCGATATATTCTTTGATTGTGCTTTTATTAAGCGGTGTTGCGGTGGCTTGGCTTACATCCACACTATTTAATATACCAATTGAACAAATACTTATTGAAAATAGTGTGATAAGACTATTAGGCATTATCCTTACGCAATTTTTGATTTTTTATTTTTATTATTTTTCAATAAAGATTTTCAAGCACGATATGAAAGGAGAATCTTGTCTTACAGGTACAGAAGCAGTTTTAATATCAATCACGTTAATTCTAAGCATAGTTATAGTTCTTATTTTGTATCTTGTTGAATTTGAACAGAGCAATAAGCGAAACAGGCAACTTTTCACCGTAATCCTCATATGTGTAATACTCATAAATATAGTTACATTATATATTACCGCAGATTTAAAAAATAAAAATAATAGTGAAATTGAAAATGAAAAATTGAAGTTGCTTTTAACCTACAATAAACAATACATTGAAAATGCAGATATCGAATACCAGCTTATCAGAAAACTCAGGCATGATACAAAAGACGTCTATTATGTTATTGACAATTATCTTGAATTAAACGATATTCAGAATGCACGAAAATATATAAGACAAATGATTGATATTGCCGACGACCATATTATATTTGTAAACACTCAAAATAATACAGTCAATGCAATAATAAATTCTAAACTGACAATTGCCAAATCATTCGGAATAGATGCAACTTGCTTATCCATAAATGAATTTACCGGCATTGATGACATAGACTTATGCAGACTGTTATCTAATATGCTTGAAAATGCTATTACTGCAACTGCAAACATAAAACTGAATGCTAAGCAGATAAATCTGAAAATCATCTCCGAGTCAGAAAAATATACTTTTCTTATCAAAAATTCCATTGACCAGTCTGTTCTGAAAGAAAATCCGAAACTACATACGACTAAGACGAAATTTGATTCTCATGGGTATGGCATTAAAATTATTCGTGATATTGCAAAAAAGTATAACGGTCATTGCGATTTTTATGAAGAAAGCAATATGTTTTGCTGCCTTGTTGTTTTAATTCCGAATAAATAACAAAAATGTGTATCATTTAAAAATCGAGTTGTTTGGTAAGCGTAAAATAACCCGCGTTTATTTACAGCAGAAAAAGACCTCGCCGAAAAACACAGCGAGGTTAAGAGCGTATTAGTTTTTCCATGGCAAAAGAATTGTGCCATTCGGTTTTGAGAACAACTTGGTCAAGTATTTTTCAGCGTGACCCTCTGAAAAAAAGTCTGTAAAAAGTCAGTCAACTGTGGTAAAATAGAAATAACACAGGAGGCTGATTTTTTATGGCAAGAAGAAAAAGAGAACCAATGAGCGAGGGGAAGAAGAATATCATCGCAGAGCTGATCGAGGAGTATGATATCAGGACAGCAAAAGATATTATAATGTACCCTAGAAACTGAACACAAAATTGCCAAAACATCGTGACAGTGGTATAATAAAAGAAAGAAACAGGAGGACACGATAATGGCGAAGAGGAACACATACACACCGGAGTACAAGGCAAAAATCGTAATAGAAATACTGGAGGGAGAGCAGACGGTCAGCGAGATAGCAAGTCGTGAAGGCATCAATGTCAATCAGCTGAAAAATTGGAAAAAGGAATTTCTTGAGAATGCATCCCGTGCCTTCAATGGTTCAAAGTCAGAAAAGGAAGCAAAAAGAGCAGCTGAGAACGCAAAAAAGCGGGAAGAAAAGCTTATGCAGAAAATCGGTCACCTGACAGTTCAGGTGGACTGGTTCAAAAAAAATCTGAAGAAGTGCTCGGACCTGACTGGAAGGAAAAGTCTGGTTATGAAGAATGATAGGCTGACCATTAAGGAGCAGTGTGAACTGCTTGAAGTCAACCGCACTTCGATGTACTATCAGCCTGTTGAACCGGCAGAAAAAGCCTTGGAGCGTGAAGAATACATCAAATCACGTATTGACTACTGGCACACAAAATTCTGCTACATTGGTCATCGGAAAATCAAAGAAAAGCTTGTACAGGAAGACGGGATTGCAATCGGCAGAAAACTTGTCAGACGTTATATGACGGAAATGAATATCTGTCCAGTTTATCCGAAACCCAATCTTTCAAAGCCCGGAAAGAACAGTTTAAAATTTCCGTATCTGCTGAAAAATCTAAAAATTGACCGACCAAATCAGGTATGGTCAATTGACATCACCTATATCAAAATGGGGCGCAGCCATATGTATCTGACAGCGATTATTGATTGGTACAGCCGTTTTATCGTGGGCTATGAATTGTCTGATACGCTGGTATTTACAAAAAAACACTCTGCAATTTCTTTTGCATTGTGTGTTTTATTCCAAGCTTCAATAAGTAGTTTTCTTGCTTCGTCATGTAACATAATCATCGCCTCTTAACTCTATTATAGACCTGTTGTCAAGAGTATGCAATATTTTTTGGGAGCGCTATAGAAACGTATCTGCAGCATAGGCTCCAAGATCTGGTTCAATTCCACGAATAGCAAGGTTCATCTGTGCCATCTTCCATGTAGTAGGGTTTGAGTCCTGGCCGTAGATAGAAATGTTACTGATGTTAGCACTGTGATTCTCAACAAATTTTGCAGACTGAACAAACATACCGCCTGAGCCACAGCAAGGGTCTATTGCCGTACCGAAAGTGATACAATTTAACGCATACACGAAAATGCACCCAAGCGGTTGCATTTGTAGATTACTGGGTGCATTTGAGCGAATGATGCACCGATAAACTGTGAAATTTGTTATAAGTATATTATAAACAATTTCGCACATTTTTTCAAGATGTTTTTCTTAAAAAATACGGCAGCACCGTTGTTCAGGTGCCAAGCAAAAAATCAACCCAGTCAAAGCATATTCCGCTTTTCATCACATCGCACGAAAGATTCCTCTCCAAAGAGAAAAAATTATTTAATCTTCAGAAATATATCTCAAAAGCTTGACAAATTTATCTGATAGGTGTATACTGCTGAATAGTTTACATTGTGAACTATATTTTCTGGTAAAAAGGAGGCATGAGGTATGAAAGACATGAGCTGGATAGAAATGATGAAAAAAGCACAGGAAATTCGGCTTTTTACGAGTCTTCAAATAAAGCGTGCCCAAAAAGGCGGCATTACATCTGCGCAGGAACTGGATCTTCTCTCCCGTATTGTATTATCAGACGCAGAACTGACACCCCTTGAATTAACGGTACTGACAGGCTTAAGCAAATCTGCAGTGAGCCGGTTAATCGAACATCTTGAACGTAAAGAACTTTTACAAAAGAAATATAATTCAAATGATAAACGAAGTTATACGCTCCTTTGTACTGCCAAAGGAACAATGGAGCTGGAAAAGACATACCAGTATTGTCTGGAGCCTATTTATCGGCTTCGAAAAATCCTCGGAGACGAAAAATTCGAAGCCTTAATAAAATACATTAAAGAAGCTAATGATCTAATGATGAAAAATGGGAGGTAACTTATGAATTTTTATCAGGAACTTCAACTCAACCAGGCAGGTTCAAAATCGTATATTGCAAGTTTTAAGAATCCAAAAGATAAATGTAAGCATATTGCTGTTTATCTATTCAAAATTGCACTGGTTGTTGCTTTTTGTGTTTCCTTTGTCACATTATTTTCTGTACTTTTTGGCAATGAAAACAGCATTGCCGGTGTAGTTGTACTGCTTTGCGTGTTATCATTTCGATATTCCGACCTTGGAATCCAGAATTCTCAGGGCACACTTGGAATTCTTTTCATCTATGGTATTCTTGCATTTGGTCCGAAGCTGTCTAATCTCGCTCCCACCGGACTGTCATTCTGCATCAATCTCATCTGCATTTTCGCTCTGGCACTGATAGGATGTCATAACATTACGATGTTCAACCATTCTACTTTTGTGCTTTCCTATCTTCTCCTGTTTGGTTATGATGTAAGCGGAAAAGCATACCAGATGCGTTTGATCAGTCTTTTGATCGGAGCTGTTTTGACCGCCTCTATTCTATATTTTAAGCATCGCAAGGTGGAATATAAACGCAGCTTCATGGACTTATTTAAAGAGATTCATCTTTCTTCTTCCCGTACCAGATGGCAAATCTGTCTTTCTGTGGGCATTTCCAGTGCAATGTTAATCGCTGCACTTCTCAATGTTCCGAGAGTATACTGGATTGGTATTGCCGCAATGTCCGTTCTGATACCATTTCGTAAAGATGTCGAATATCGCACAAAGCATCGTGTTTTAGGCAATATATTAGGCAGTGCAATCTTTTTTATTTCATATTTGATTTTGCCGGAAGAAATTCGTCCTTGCCTTGGAATTATTGGAGGAATCGGAACCGGATTCTCTGCCAGCTATGTATGGCAATCTGCATTTAATGCATTCAGCGCAATTACAGTGGCTGTACCAACTTTTGGTCTTGCTTATGCAGTTTTACTTCGTATTTTTACAAATGTATTTGGCTCAATTTATATGTGGCTGTTTAATCGGGTATTTGACCCATTTCTTCTTTTTATCAATCAGATATTTGAAAGACCAAAACGCATAACCACTACCTCTTAAGGAGTCAAACAAAAAGGGTCTGCTACAGTACGCACATACTGCAGTAGACCCTTTATTTCATCATTCTCTTAAATCACACTTCCATCTCTGAAAGTAACCGTTTTTTCTCCGTTCTCATAAACCGTGATGTAATCAACCAATGAACCCCAAAGGTCGCTATCGAATTCAGTCACCTGTCCGTTTAAGGATTCCAGCGTTTCCTGAAAGTGGCGGAGATTCTGTCCTCGTGTTTCTATTTCTTCAATCCGCATGGCCAATTCGTCATGCTTTTTCTTTGCCGCCTCAAATCGTGCGGAAAGGACATCATTTTTCTGCCGGTACTCCTCCTGGTCGAGTGCGATACGAGCATTCTCCAGCATTGCCGCCTGAACCATATCCGCAACAAGGGACATTTCCCCGGCATATTTTTCTTTTTCGGCTTCCAGTTCTGATGTATTGGTCAGCTTATCACAAATCAGCTTTACGTTTTCTATCAGTTCATCCCGATTGGCAAGCAGCTTATTCAGGCTTTTCAGAAACACAGCCTTTACTTCCTCTTCCATGATGTGCGGTGTAGTACAGCGCTCATCGTTATATTTGTTGTTGCAGCGGTAGATAACTTTACGGTACTGGTCGGTGGAGTGCCAGACCTTAGCCCCATACCACCCTCCGCATTCACCGCACTTAATTTTACTTGAAAAGATACTGACACCGCTATAGCGTGATGTTCCTGTCTTTCTGCGTTCCATTTCCTGCTGAACCATATCAAATACTGCAGGATCGATAATGGCTTCATGGTCATCTTCGATATAGTACATCGGTATTTCACCACAGTTTTTCTTTGTCTTTTTGGTCAGAAAGTCCACAGTAAATTCTTTCTGAAGGAGTGCGTCACCTTTGTACTTTTCATTTGTCAGAATACGGCGGATTGTAGTTGCATTCCACTTATCTTTTCCGCCGGGCGTTTTAATGCCTTTCTCTGTTAAATGAATAGCAATCGTATGCGGTGTCATGCCTTCAAGAAACAGACGGTATATCAGCTTTACAATTTCGGCCTGTTCCGGGTTCACAACCATTTTTCCATCAGGGCCTTTGTCATATCCGAGAAACCGGCTGTAGGCAACACTAACCTTACCATCGGCAAAACGCTTTCTGTGTCCCCAGGTTACATTCTCTGAAATAGAACGTGCTTCTTCCTGGCTTATACTCGACATAATGGTAAGAAGCAGTTCTCCTTTGCCGTCGAACGTCCAGATATTCTCTTTTTCAAAATAACACTCCACGTTATTTTCTTTCAGAAGACGAATGGTTGTCAGGCTGTCAACAGTATTTCTTGCAAAACGGCTCACACTTTTTGTTATGATAAGGTCAATTTTTCCTGCCATTGCGTCCGATATCATTCGCTGAAAGCCCTCTCTGCGTTTGGTGGAACAACCGCTGATACCCTCATCAGTGTACACCCCAACAAACTCCCAGTCCTCACGTCCTTTTATGTATTCAGTGTAATAGCTTATCTGAGCAGCGTATGAAGTTAACTGTTCTTCGCTGTCGGTTGACACACGAGCATAGGCAGCAACCTTACGCTTGACAGGTGCATCAATCGGTGCTGATGTGTATCGGCTGATTGATGCAGGTATTTTCGTTATTTTTGGCATTTTTTCCTCCTTGGTATTGGCCAATGATCCGTTACAGAATGACCATCTCGAAAATAGAACTCCAGTCTGTCTTCTTCCACATCGATATGGTCAATTCTCTGTTCAAACTCCTCTTCATTAAATGCATCGATGCTGAGAACCTGTGCTGCCATAGTACGCAGTAAATCATCACGAAGACTTACGGAATTACATCCTTTATGTTCCGAACATCTCCAGTGACTAACTTTGTCGCCATTTGCAGAGGTGCGTGTGCCTTTCCGGAAATTACATCCGCACCTTACGCATTTAATCACTTTTGAGAAACAAGTCATATCCGCCCGATTCGGTCTTTTTCCATTTTTGCGTTTCAAGGAAGTGGCAGCCCTTCGTTCTTCCGTCCAGCAGTCCTGATGGCCTGTGTTTTTACACGCTTCCGTTACAACTGTTCCGTCTTTCAGATGAAACTCTAATGTTTCACGCTTCGGAACATAAATAACATCCACACGTTCAAGAAAAACAGCCTCATCAAATTCCTGCAATCCAAGTACTTTTGCACAGGTTTCCTGTAAGTGCTTATGATTGATACTGCCGCCGACAGTACAGCGACCGCCTTTTATCTTTCTGCTTCCACAAAGCCAGTATTCTGCATAACCTCGGTCTGTTCTGACTTCATGCATATAGCTTTTATGGCAGAAAGGACACTTGATTTTTCCTGTAAAGCAGCAGGTATTCAGTGATTTGTTTGCCAGAGGGCCTAACTTTTTCCTTCTTTCCATTTCCTCCTGCACCCACCTGAAAGTCTCCATATCTATAATGGCTTCATGCGTATTTTCCACATAGTATTTTGGCAGTTCGCCGTTATTCTTCTTTCGGCGTTTGGTAATCGGGTCGGTAATGTATTCCTTTTGCAGAAGCATATTGCCTGTATACGTGATATTGGTCAGAATAACCTTTATATTGGAATCTATCCAGCGATATCCTCTCTTTGTTGTGATACCTTCGGCATTCAGTTCCCGTTCCGTTTCCAGCCTTGATTTTCCGTCAAGGAAGTTTCGGAATATTCTCTTTACAATTTCTGCTTCTTCCGGGACAACGACCAGTTTGTCATCAACCCATTCATAGCCGAGTATTGGATTTCGATTGCATGGATCACCTTTTTCAAAGCGTTTCCGAATGCCCCACTTTACATTTTCAGAAAGACTACGGCTTTCTTCCTGTGCAAAGCTGGCGAGAATGGTCAGCATCAGTTCGCCATCACCCGACAAGGAATTGATGTTCTCTTTTTCAAATCGTACTTCAACACCGATATCTTTCAGATGCCGTATCGTTTCCAGAAGATCCACTGTGTTTCTGGCAAATCGTGATATACTCTTGCAAAGGATAATATCAATGAGTCCTTTTTCACAGTCAGAAATCATTCTCTGAAACTCCTGCCGTTTCTTGGTCTCTGTTCCTGATATAAAATTATCAGCATAAACACCTGCGTACTCCCATTCGGGATTCTTTTGTATCAGTTCGCTATAGTAGCTTATTTGTGCTGACATTGAATGCATAAGGCGTTCACACTCCATTGATACACGAGCATAAGCAGCCACTCGCTTTCGCCTTGGCAATACGGGCTCCGTAGGTTCTATTTTGATGATTTTACGCATAACAGCCCTCCTTTCACTACACATATTACCGCTGTTCAGGCTCTAAGTCAACGAATAATGTGCCGATTTTCGGCTCGTATTTCTCCCTGAACATTGTATCAATCTGACGATATTCATCCTCCGAAATCAAATTTGCATGAAACATCTTCTTTACAATGCTCATCGTCACCTGGTACATGGCTTCCTTCTGAATATCCATCTTTTTCACCTCCAAATCGTGCAAGAATATAGCATCTGTGGCAGCAGTATTTTCTGTGATTATTGCCGTATGCCTGAAAAGGCTTACCACAATTTGAGCAGATAAAATCGTACATGGCTTTCCTGTTAACATCTTTTATATGAGCATTCCACCATTTCATTCTGCATTTATCCGAACAGAACTTTTTCTGACGTACTCTTGGCGGCTGCGTGATTGGCTCGCCGCAGCAAAGGCAGAACTGCCCTTTATGTCTGCTGCAAAAGGATTTTATCGTGTTGACAGACAATCCTACAGTTTCCGCTATCATAGAAAACGACATTCCCTTTGAACGCAATGTGAGTACAGTAGATTTTTGTGCATCTGTCATTGAAATCACCTCCTACTTTACATAGGACGGAAATATGGCTTTTGAGTACCGAAAAACAAAAAATCCCCACGAAATATGAAAAATTCATATCTCGTGGGGATCGTTATCAGATGTCAGCCTTGTTCACCCAACCGGTGACATAGGAACCGGCAGGCGTTTTTCCGCAGTTTGCAGCAGAATTTGTAATACGCATTCTGCCATTTACAACCTGTCCATCATAGAGATAGTACGTTCCGGATTTCTTTGTTCCAGTCTTGACTGTGCTGGAGGAATACAATGTGGTATTGTTCAGCGTAATTTTTGCGCCTTTTGTATATGTCTTTTCGGCAACGGTATATACCACTTTTCCTGAATTATCAAAAACGCTATAGCCAGTCTTGCAGGCTTTCTTTGCATTTTCCAGAGAAGAATATGCACCAATCTGGCTTTTAGCGTCAGACCAGGACTTTCTTACTCTGTAAAGCTGATTTGCAGGTGTAGGATTTGGAGTTGTAGATGTAGAACCAGCACTCAGATAAGATTCGACCTTCTTCTTAAATTCCGCCCAATGAGGCAGAATGTAGGCAGGACAGTTTTTGTAAGAATTCTTCGCCGTATTGAGATAGTCCACAGTACCCGATTTTCCGTCACGGACATTCAGCCAATGGGTATGGGTGTAGAGGTGATTGATGTCCAGGTTGTACTTTTTCAAAAGTGCTGCCGCAAGCCTGGCACAATTATCCTCCGACTTCTTGTCCTTATCGTTGTATGCAGAAGACATAATACACTCAATAGCGATATTTCTGCGGTTGCCGTTTCCACTGCCGTCAGCGGCGTGCCAGCCGGAGAGGCTAAGGGGCAGATTCTGCCAAGCACAGGTGTTGTCTACATAATAATGTACTCTGACGTCTTTCATATTGCCATTGTAAGTTGCTCTGGTGTATTGCTCCGCAGGTGTCGTTCCACTTGCTACCGAAATCCAATCTGTGTTGTGAACAGTAATACCGATAACTTTGCCCTCCATAGAAACGGAGGGCATATCGATGTGGTTTGGATTGTGTTTTGTGAGCAGAAATTCGTTGACGGTTACACCGCAAAGAGTTGTTGTGTTATCAGGTTTCAGAATTGCCATTGTCATTTTCCTCCTTGATTTCTTCTTCCACTCTGCCTACTTTTGTTTGCAGAACATCAATTGCTTTTTTGAATACAGGCGGATAGGGTACGCCCATCAGCGTGGTATTTTCCACAATAGACAGCAGCTCATTCAGACAGAAGCTGATGCAGACCGCATCTCTGATGTAGTTTGTGCCGATGAGAATATCGATTCTCACACCAACCACAACCATGAGCAGAATGCAGAACTTCTTCGCAAGACCAATCCAGCCTGCCTTGCTATTTAGCGCACCGCTTTTGCTATGTTTGGATTTTCCCATGACTGCAGTGACCAGACCTGTTGCAAAATCAATACCCATAAAGACCACAAGTGTTGCAAGTGCAGAATCCCAGCCGCCAAATAGCGTTGCGATAAATCCGCCCACAATGCCTGCGATTGTACAAAGCCATTCCTTCATAAACATCATCCTCCCATAAATTTGATTGATTTTACCATCGGATGTGAATTGTCCGATGTGCCTTTGAAGGCAAGATAATATTCTCCATCCGGTACATTTTCCAATGACTGCATCACGGAAATATATGTATCGGAATAAAGCCATTTGAATTGTAAAGTTACTGCATTTCCTGCCTGAATTTCCCCATAGATATACTGAGCCAGTTCAGCCCCGGTCTTATCAGCTTTCTTCACCAGATAAAATTCAGCGTCCTGTGATGCGCCGACTGTATAGCTGAGAATCAGATTCATGGAAGAAGTGAGAGCAACCGGTGTCAGGCAAAGCACAAATACAGTTCCTGCCCAGCTGAAATCCGACTGATTGAAGTACAAAGCATAGTCATTCTCTGCACAGCAGAAATGGGGATAACTTTCCGCAAAGCCTGCAAGTGAACGGTAACCATCGTTGTAATAAGTGTAGACGCTCTCACCATATTTCTGCAAAGCATCACTGCCGGAAGAAAAGACCGTGATGTATTCAATACCGGAGCGGCTTTCAAGAGCGATAATTCTGGTTTCAAGAGCAAGGATTTCTTCTTCCTTTGTCTGAAAATCAAACTGAACAGAATCTCTTAGCTGCTGAGTGTCGGCATCAAACGAATCGCATCTGCTTGTAAGACCCATGATATAATCCATAGTGCTATCCTGCAAAGACTGTAATTTCTGCTGCAGTTCCTCAAAATCTGCTTTATCCGGATAATCTGATATATCAGGCGTGATGCCGTCTTTTCCGTCATTCCCTGGAGGACCCTGTTCACCATCCTTGCCATCAGAACCTCTCAGGCTTTCAAGCCACTCCGCTTCTGTGCCAATAAAGCCATTTGCAATGGCAATTTCATATGCAGATTTTCCGTCAGTTCCAGGAGCACCGTCAATGCCATCTTTACCGTCCTGTCCATTTGTTCCGTCAGTTCCATCTTTTCCGTCAGAACCTTTCAGGCTTTCCAGCCACTCAGTTTCTGTACCAATAAAGCCATTCTCTACAGCAATCTCAAATGCCGACTTGCCGTCAGCTCCCTTTTCACTTATCTTTTGAAGCAACTGCTGATAAAGGTCGGGCGTTGGCGGTACATTGCTGCTCTCACCGTCAAAACCAGACGGTCTGATATGCAGCGTTTTCACAACCGTTGTTGCCCTGACAGTTTCCGATGATTCTGCATCATAACCGAAAAGAGACATTTTCACAGCACCAGCAGCGAGTTCTGCCGGCAGCACACAGCTTGTCTCATCAAAGCCAAGAACTCTGTTGTAGGTGAACTCGTCCTGAGTGAACTGTACCACCTTATGCAGCGGTTTCCAGCTGTTATCAAATACAAAGTGTATCTTTACAAAAGCAATCTGGTCAGCTGCAATGACCTCATGCTCCAGAGTTTCGATGTTTTGTCCCTTTACAAGAAATTTTATCATGCCTTCACTTCCTCCCAAGTTTCCGCATCTGCATCATATTCCATATATCCGTCCAGGCACTGAATCCTGACAAGCGGACTATCTACTGTACTGCTTGAATGACCGTCCCAGTTGGTGTTCTTTTTTACTGCACTCCATTCAGCAAGACTGCCCTCATAAGTGATTTGCGTGAGGCTTTCACAGTAGTTGAAACAGCCGCCGATAAGTTCTGTTGTGCTTTTGGTGATCGTGAAATTCTTCAGCTTGATACAGCGTACAAACATTCTGTCACCGATGACCTTACCGCTATATCGAACGGTTTCAAGCTTCTGACATTCTCCAAACGCCTGTTCACCGACTGTTGTCACAGATGCGGGAATGGTAAGGGATTTGATAGCTGTACCTGCAAAGGCAGACTTTGCTATCTCGGTCACTTTAGACGGAATTGTAATTTCAGTCAGTCCATAAAGATTCTGATGCACCAGATATTCATCAATGTGCGGTATGAAACTATTTCGCTTGATGGTTCTGAGCGTTGTCGGAAGAGTGGCTGTTTTCAGATTGTTGCAGTATTGGAAAGCATATTCACCAACCGTTGTGATGCCTTCTGAAACGACAACAGAAGTGATGTTATCATTTTCGCAGAACGGAGATTTGTTTCCGCTTGTTTCATATGCACCCATATAATCATACATTGCTCCCGTGCCTTTGAGAATCAACCTGCCGTCAGAGTAGAGAACGTAGTTGATATCAGCACCGCATTTGCCGACTGAAACCACATCTCCGGTCATTTCATCTACCTTTGTTGTCAGTTCTGACACCTGATTGGTTAGCTGAAGAATGGTTGAATTGTAATCATTTATCTGTGCTGTAATCTCCGAAAGCTGTGACATCATATCCGTGACCTTGCATTTTCCGAGAATACAGCGTACATATCCGCAGTAGGTTGTATTTTCCCTGTAATCCGTTATTTTAATTTCTGCTGCACCGGCATCAATCCTGACGGCACAAAGGGTGAGATATGTTTTGGTTTCTGTATCTTTGAATCTTGGAATTGACGGCGATGTGGCAGGTGTACCGGATAGAATTTCAAACTCTATCTTGCGATAGTTTTCACCTGTATTACAGCAGATACCTACTGATAAATATCTGCCCAGAGATTCATTCACATAGCCTGAAAGGTCGTAAGTATACGGCGTATCAGAAAGAAAGTAATGTCCGTTTATCCAAGCTTTGCCGCTGCCGATAGTCAGTTTTAGCTTGTTTGCTGTCAGCTTGAAACACTGACCGTAATTGTCCTGAATGCCGTTGCAGATGATACTGCCAAGATAGTCACAGAAATTCTCGGCAGTATATGTTCTGTCGAGATTCTTTGCGTTGAAAAATCCATATGAAAATGCCATAGTCATACCTCCTTGAATGTGGGTGTGAGATTTCTGCCGTTCTGGTCGAAGCTCTCAATCATACCGATCAGCTGTATTTTATTCTGCCGCAGACCAAATCTGCGGTGTTCCACTGTCACATAATCTCCCACGAAATAATCTACACCATATCGGAACTGTGCCTGCTGTACCGCAATCTGCGATTCAGAAACCACAAGGGGCTGCACCATGCTCTCCTTGCCTTTTTCCTGTAAAAGATTGATGTATTCATCATCGGGAATTGGTTTGGATGCGCCGTCTTCCTGTTCTTCGTCCGCCATATCCTTTGCGTCCACGTACACCTCATAGCGGTCAAGATGTTCCGGTTCATCGCCGTCACAATATGTGGTACGTTTTCTCTCTTCTCCTTCGCCCTTGCCCAATATGTAGGCATAGTTTCTCTGCACAGAACTATCTGTGGAATAGGAAAATGAAAGCAGATTGTTATATCCGTCTGAGAAAACAATATGTGGGTTATCCTCTTGTAAGATACTTCTATCTGTACCCTCAGACAATTCAAGCAGCATTTCATACTGTTCATCGGTCGTCTTTACCAGTCGTATATTGGCAGTCCCACCGATTTTCTCGCAAATGGTGTATATCCATTTCATAAGGTTATCGTAGCTGATTTGCAGTTTGGTGTTCTGATTCCAGCAAGAGCCGGAAGAATCACCAATCGAAAGCCCCGGAATCTTTCTCGCACCTGTCCTGCAGGCGTTATACTGCACCACATTATTCACGATCTGTGCGTATGAAACTTTCTTTGTAAAGTTGAAAGTGGGATAAATGATTCTTCTCTCCAGCAGACACATTAAAAAGCGACCGCTCACAATGAGATAGTCGCCGTCTTCTGCATCTGTTTCCAGCTGTACCGATTCAATCAGTCCGTAGTGTTCTTTATCATCATCACGCCCCACAATTCTGCCTGTCCGGAAGATTTCAATATTTTTCGGAGATGCGGCAATGTACACTTCAAATACACCGCAGGCATAGTATTCAATATCCCACAGGAGAGAAGAAAAGCTGTCGCACACTGCCTCCAGAGTTATGGAGAGTTTGTCATCAGCCGGAATCATATTGTATATTTCAATCTGCATAAATCACACTCCCAAGTATGCATTGCGGTGTATCAGACGGACTTTCAGGCTTGACAGTCCCTCAGACGCACGGACATAAAACTTATTTTCTCCCTGCTTTAAGGTAAGCCAGGTGGAACCCGAAACAAGCCGATTGATGATATTTGTGGTAACGCCCTCACGCTCCAGTGTAACCGTCTTATTGCCAGTTTTCGTAGTTATGGTGATGATATCGCCGTCTTTGATATCGCCGAGAATCTGCATATATTCGTCCGTCAAAGCGTTGTAAATAGTTGGATTCTTTGCAGGACCTCCGCTGATTTCAAGGGTAAAGCCCACTTCATCACCGTCATTGACAATGGTCATGATGTTTTGTGTACTGTATTGACCGATTGGAAACGGTTCATCGTTATCGGGGAAAATGAAGTGAAAAGCGCCACGGATTTTGGAATATTCGGCAATCTGCGTTTCTGTGGAATACCAGTAAATATCGGGGCAGAGAATAGATATCTGCCCTTTGGTCAGCATTTCAAAGTTCTCCATTTCGCAGGTCTCCACAATACCCTCAGCATACACAGAGATGTTTTTTGTGGAGTAATATATTTTGATGTATCGTGATGGCTTGACCACCTGATACAGCTCATGCCTGCGTTTTTCAACATCAAAGCCACGCATTTCAAAGGGAATGACCACGTTTCGCTTTTCAATGAAAGCATTGTTGAGGTAGCTGCCGTCCATTCCGGCATAGCTTGATGTGCTGACTGTTCCGGCAGGCGGATTCAGCCCTTCAATCTTTGAGAACATGAACCTGTTTGCTGTTTTGGACAAGTCGATTTGCTGACCGGTTTCGTTTTCGAGGGTTAGGGTATAGAACATCTGGAATCACTCCTTTCTGTAAAAACATATTGACAGCCATCAATCTATATGTTATAATGTCATATAGATAATTACCAATATGAAAGAGGCGTACAAATGATGACAGACTGTAAAAATGTAGCTTCGGTTTTTAAAGCACTTGGTGATGAAAATAGGATCCGAATTCTTCAGATGCTTCATGGTGGAGAATTATGCGCCTGCAAGCTGTTGGAAACATTGAATATTACACAGCCTACGCTTTCACATCATATGAAAATACTGTGTGATAACGGAATTGTCAACGTAAGAAAAGAAGGAAAATGGTCCCACTACTCTTATTCAGATAACATTGATATTACTTTGATAAATATGATTTCATCTATTTTCACATCACAGGAGGATAAACAATGAATCAGATAAAAGAAATCTGCTTAAAAGAAAAAAGCAAAAACCCATATATGATATGGCGCAAACTCATAAAATTTTCAAACGTTCCTATGCACGGTCCCATTCATCATATAATAGATGGTGCTGCCTTCATGACCGCAATGTACAATGCGGGTGTAAAATTCAATCTTGACACAGCACTTGATGAACTTGCAAATCGTGGTTCTGATATGCCCGGAGCAACTTGCGGGAAATGGGGAATGTGTGGCTCTGCTTCATCTGTAGGTGCAGCACTTGCGATTATTCATGAAACAGGACCTCTTTCAAGCAATGAATATTACAAGCATAATTTACAACTTGTATCAAATGTTCTTTTGAAGGTTTCTGAAATCGGTGGTCCGAGATGCTGTAAAAGAAACGGATTTCTTGCGATTAAAACTGCTGCTGAGTTTGTTAGTAAAACATACGGCATTGATTTGGAATGTGATAATTTTTCATGTGATTTTTCAAAGATAGATTTACAATATAAGTGCAACACAAAAAAAGAATGACACATAAAGCCACTC
>ERZ835541.215-NODE-215-length-75613-cov-8.183740_pt1 | contig 75613 bp, 68 predicted proteins | sample MGYA00519945_ERZ835541 | MGnify/ENA primary metagenome ERZ835541 (study PRJEB31850, sample SAMEA3708780) | human gut metagenome | biome: human gut; feature: human-associated habitat; material: faeces | place: China | collected 2014 ...
GGGCAAGGTACTACTGCGTGGTAACGGCGACCTTCCTCACCGAAGACAGCTACCTCGGCAACCAGACAGAACCGCTGACACTTAACAGGTATAATTACTGCGTGAGCAGCTATCTGAATTATACGGATCCCAGCGGAAATGATCACTATACTACTTGGCAAGGAATTATTGCACATAAAGTATTACAAGAATATTTTAAGTCCGAGTATGACTACCAGATTGGATATCATCCATATACAGAATATAGGGTGACTGGTTATGCAAATAGTAAAACGGGAATAGGGTATGCAGATATTGTATTAAGAAGGCCAGATGGTGTATACGAAGTATATGAGATAAAACCCTATTCAGAGAAAAAGTTGGGAGGTGGAATTGAACAGAGGCAGGGATATATTAAAGCAATGAAGGATGCTTATTTACCTGTAGATGATCAAGGACATACATTTAATCCGAATAAAATAGTATTGCCAATAGTAGATACGCAATATAACTATGCAACCTATTATACAGATCCAAGTATGCCAGGAATGATATACTATAGCCTGAGTCAGACGAAAAGGCCTAAATATGTAACGGCTGTAATTAAGCAGGCAGATGAAAAGAAAGAAGTGTGGTGGTGCGAGCCAGGAGATACATTAACCAAGGTGCTAAATGTACTTACAGATGCGATGATGTTAGAATGGGTTGGAGAAACGCTCATTGATAGAGTTACGCAAAGTGTACTTCCATTTTGGGTGATGCCAGAGGATATATTAGATAATATGCTTGTATATTCAAAGGGCTATGAGGGCATTCCAAATTCCATAGTATAGGGCATATATCATTAAAGACTGAAAAAATTTTAGAAACTATTATGGAGAGGATATAGGGGATATAATGCAATGAATAAAAGGAAAATAGTAAAAGAGATTATAAATCCATATATGGACAAAAATGGTTTCACATTAGAAAAGTATGAGCGGGGAGATTGGTCTTATCGAAAGAAAATCGATGAGGCTTTATTGGAGATAAATATTGCTGATGCAAATGGAAGACTTCATATGCACATAGGAGTCTATGGGCGTGCATACGATGTACAGGCAGAGCAGTTTATTGATACACTGCCATCTGCGAGGACAAGCATGATGGACTGGGATTATGGCTGGATAGGAAAAACGGAAGAAGAAAAAGAGAAACTGTTTCGGGACATACTGTATGATTATAGAGATATTTTAGAATTGAACGGAGACAGGATCTTTGAAAAAATAGTGACGGATTATAAGAACAGGCTTCCGAACAGAAAACATTATTTGCTAATGTTGGAGCATTACGATGAACTGGAGCAAAAATACAGGAAAGAATTATGCCCGGAAGAATGTGATATTCTAGAGCTATGGGAAAAAGTTGCTGCATGGGTGGAGAATGTACGCAAGGATCCTTTAGAGGAAATAGAGGAGAGATTAGTAGGATATGTGACAGTGTTGGAAACGGAAATGATTAAAAGGTATGGTGGCAAAAGAGAAAATGATTCGGATCGGGAAGCTTGCGTTATCTATGCCGGGAAAAATCATCAATTATTCAATTTTTTATCTAACTTTTTCTGGTTGTGGCAACATGAAGATATGAACAATAGGGAAAAGAGAGAGATGGAAAACTGGTACAATGAACAGAAATAGATAAAAATTATACTAATTGCTTAAAAATTAGATATCAAGAGAATATTATTTCGGTGTTCCGAATGCTGCATTACCAGAGGTGTCCTTTGGCAGTGACAAAGCAGAGAAAAGCTGCTATCAAAGAAAGAATTGTAGAGCAAAATATAGAAAGAATCGGCGGACAATAAAATGTCAGCTGATTCTTTTTATTCGGAAAATGATGCAACTATGATGTAATATTGTGTTATTTTGATAATGAAACTCAATACAATAACCGAAAATATATACGTGGGATAAGGTAGGAAAAAATTCCTCAGGCAATAAAAATGGTGAATACACAATAGTTGGAGTAGTGAAATGAAATATTGAGGGGAAAGCAGTATATGCGAAAACTATTATTAATCATTCAAGAATTAATTATTGTGAATTGCATATTGGGAATGATTGCTTTTTTGAGTATTACTGTACAGGCAAAAGGGCGTGTGTTGGACGAACCTATGGCGAAGGAAATCACAGGGATAGGAAATTATGGAATTGAAAATCCATCAAAACCTATAATCGATGAAGCATGGCAGGGGAATTATGTGTATTTTGGGGAGTACGATATGGACAATGACGGGAAGAAAGAGCCTGTGAAATATCGTGTGCTCTCCAAATGCACTACAGATTTTAGCGGGAATGACAGTACGGTAAAGACAATGCTGTTAGACTGTGATAACGTCTTTCTGCCAGACGGTGACAAGGGAATGATATTCCATGAATTGAATTATGCCGTGGATGACAGCAAATGGAACAATAGTATTTTGCGGGAATATTTGAACAATGATTTTCTGACATCATCTTTTTCATTACAGGAGCAGGCTGCTATTGCAAACAGCGTAAAAGAAAATGTAGCAGAAAGTGATGGGGATGCCTGCGACTTTCAACCTCAGAGATGGACAGCACTTTCGGGAGATAAAATATTTTTGCTGGATGCAAGAGAAGTCCGAAACGAAAGTTATGGATATAGTAATGAGCAGTGGGGGGCAGACAACCGGGGAAAAATTTGCATACAAAAACCAACCATGTGGGAATGGTGGCTGCGTTCCGAAGAAGAATATCCTACGTTACCGGAAAATGAAGGTATGGGTGCAGGTGTTATAGCAAGTAAGGCAGTAGGTTGTCTCTTTGTTAATGAATACTGTGGAGTAAGTCCTGTACTAAATGTCAGACTGTCGGATATTCTTATGGTTTCTATTGTGGAAGGAACTGCCGGGCAGACAGGGGCTGCATATAAACTGACATTGATCGATCCGGCTATGAAAATCCGGCCAGAGCAAAGTACAAATGCACAGTCAGAAGAGCAGGTGACAGTACCCTATAGACTTACAGGGGCGGACATTGATAATGCAACATGGGTATCGGTTCTGTTCACAAAGAAAGACATCCTTACAGCGGACGGTTATTATGATGCCGGGGAAGCAATTTATATTCCGAATGTGGATCAGGACGGTAAAGCAGTATTTTCGATTCCAGAGGAATACAGGAATAAGGAATGCGGAACCGATTATCATGTTTATCTGATTGCAGAGAATGTGAACGGAGAGAAGGAAACAGACTATGCAAGCAAACCGGTGGAAATCGTGTACAGTAAGGATCACATGGTGACGGTACCACAGACAGGTGATGCTGGGGGATTACTGGAAAAAATGTATGCTGTATGCTTTATCCTTTTCTGCATTTGGATGAGGCGAGGTAAAATATCCCTGCATAGGTGATGAATGAAAGGAAAACTCGGGAAATAATGGCAGCACCGGATATTATCTCTACGATGCCAGAGGAAGTGTCTCCGGCATCACCAATGAAGAGGGACAGGTCTACCAGTCCTACCGTTACAGCATCACCGGAGAGATCACATTCGGTGCTCCGCAGTATGAGAACGAATATGCCTATAACGGAGAGTCCTACAATCCGAATATCGAGAGCCAGTATCTGAGAGCAAGGTACTACTGCGTGGTAACAGCGATCTTCCTCACCGAAGACAGCTACCTCGGCAGCCTGACAGAACCGCTGACGCTTAACAGGTATAATTACTGCGTGAGCAGTTATCTGAATTATACGGATCCGAGCGGAAACAAGGCTATTGTAGAGAAAATTGTAGGTCTTTTGGAGGCAATTAGAGATTTGTTTAAGACGGAGGAATATATTCCTATTCCTACTGTTGAAGGAACTCCTATAGTTACGCCTGCACCGATACAAAATGACTCGGAAGATGACAGCTATATTCAAACGCAGGAGAATGAGGCGCTAGGGAAATCTAATATTGAGGATTGTATTCTGTTAAATGAAGCACAGTGTAAGGTGGAGAATTATGATATTTCTTATGTGATGGAGTTATTAATGAGATTTGAAGAATTTAGAGCAACCCCTTACTATGCAACAAATTCCGAGAAAGAAGACAGAAAATATACCATTGGATATGGACATGTAGAAAAAGGGATGGATCCCAATCGCGTAATGACAGAAGAAGAGGCAAGAAAGCAATTGGAGGAGGATATCAGGAATCGCTTTCCAGATGAAATTGTTGATATAATTCTTGAAAATCATGGTACACTAACGCAGAATCAATTAGATGCGTTGGTTGCACTTAGATTTAATAATACAGCATTTACGATTAAGAAATCTCAAGAGTTTATGGAAGTGTTGAAAGAGAAGGATTATCTTGACGAAGAAATACGGAGGAAAATTGCATCACAATTTATGACATATTCATTGCAAAATGATAAAAGACTTGAAGGATTGGTAAAAAGAAGTGCAGCAGAAGCAATAGTGTTTTTAGAAAATAATTATCTTACCGAATATGATGATTTATATAGTGATCCTGATGTTATAGAAATATATAGGAACTTCTTAATAAAATATGAGGTTGATAATTTGGATGAATATTTGGAATATCTGGAATAACTATTGTAACTGTAACGGAAATTTATTATTTTCTATGCATATAAAATCGGAGGTGCAAGGTGAAAAAAAGGGTAATAAGTATAGTAATATCTATAGTAATATTTATAGTTATGTTATTGCTCATATTAGGAAAAATAATTGGTTACACAAAGAAAGAAACAGTAGCAGCTTATGAGGGAAAATGGAAAGTCACGCACCAGCTCACGACGTATTTCAGAGCAACCAGTTATTTTTTCCCACATCACTATTTGGGTAGAACTATTATTATCGGTCAAAATTCAATGGAAAGGAGTATTGGTCAATGGCCTGAGCCATTAGGATGGATAAAATACGAATTTGATGATTCTGAGGTGGTTTCTTATTCTGCTGAGGATGAATGGTTTACAAACAGGATCTTTTGGAGAATTGATGAGTTTGCTGACATGGAACAGGCGAGATACCTAAGATATTGGGATAAAATGTATGACGGAAGCTATTACTGCGTAGATTACTTTGTTATTCTGGATGAGACGCATTTAGCCTATGGATATATTGGAGGATATTATTTGCTGGAGCCGTTTCAATATTGTGATCCAACGGTAAGTGAAAAAGATTTGAATGGAACATGGGAAATTGCATATTTGGACAGCTATGAAAATTCCTACGAAGGAAGCTATGAAGAAATAGAAAAGGAGGCACCAAGAAGTTCATTAAAGGGCACAGATTTTAACGTAGAAGACTGGCTGGGAAAAAGTGTGACTGTTTCAGAAAATGAAGTCAGAATATCTGAGACCGGTTACCAGACGGCAGGGATGGAATCCGGAAAGATACGGCGGGAAGATTTTGAACAGAAAATGGATATCCACGACGGCCTGAGCATATATGATGACGAGATTCTGGTATGCAATATAAAATGTCAGAATGGAGAGGACATTATCTGTGTGCCGGTAAACGAGAATCAGATGATTATGCGCATTGAAGAAGGATGGTTTATGCTGGAAAAAGAGTGACCGCTTGGCAGTGACATGGCTAAGGAGAGCCATTGAAGATAATGAGTTTTGTACGTCGTTTGAATATAAACTTTAAGTCAATATACATAGAAAAGAAACATATAGAGGATTCTATAGAAGCAACCGGAAAGCTTAGTAAGCAATTGGCTGTATTTATTCGTGATAATTATGCTTTCTTTTGCAATTATGATACTGTTAAGATATATTATGATAATGGACAAGTGGAGGTAACAAGAATTCTATCATCAGTTTTTAACGCATTATTGGAAAACGTTGAATTTCGTAAGGTAATTCCAGCTGATTATAGATTGCTTCAAGTTGCAGATTTGATATGTACACTTAAGTTGACGGAACTTAAGATGGAGAATCATTTGTTGTCAAAATCAGAAATATATTTTTTCAATGATGAGAGAACATTAAAGAAGAATTATTTGAAGCCGCTATCAAAGAAAGAATTGTAGAGCAAAATTATAGAAAGAATCGGTAGACAGTAAAATGTCAGCCGGTTCTTTTTATTTTATCCAGAAAATGATGTAATATTGTGTTATATTGCAGTTAGTGCAAGAACAGGTAGTAGTTTAAACAAAGGAAGGGCATAGCCAACGACTTTATCGTTGCTGTGCCCTTCCCTTAAAAATATTTACTCTGCCAGTTCTTCCCATTGTTCATATAATTTTTCCAATTGTTCTTGGCAGGTAGTCTGCTCTTTGGACAGCTCCTGCAGCTTTGCCACCTGGGTGCCGATGGCGGGATCGGACATTTCAGTGTCGATCTCGGAGATGCGGGCTTCCAGTTCGGCAATCTTTTCTTCGCATTTTTTCAGGTCGTTTTCTTTTTTTCGGAGTCTTGCCTGTTCTTCTTTCTGGGCTTTCCAGTCCAGTTTGACTTCGGATTCTGCAGCCTTAGCAGCAACAGCACTATCTGCATCCGCATTCTGCGGTGCATTAGCTTCTATGGCAGCCATCACGGTGTCGTGCTTTTCCAGATAGTAGTCATAATTTCCAACATAACTTACGAATTGTCCCTCCGTCAGATCCAGGATCCTGTGGGCGGTACGGTTGATGAAGTACCGGTCGTGGGAGACGTACAATATGGTCCCTTCGTAACCGTTCAGGGCGTCCTCCAGTATCTCCTTGGACATGATATCTAAGTGGTTCGTCGGCTCATCCAGGATGAGGAAGTTTGCGTTGGAGAGTACCAGCTTGGCAAGAGAGACACGTCCGCGCTCACCGCCACTCAGATCACTGATACGCTTGAACACATCCTCCCCGGTAAAGAGGAAAGCCGCCAGTACATTACGGATCTGGGTATTGTTCAGGTACGGATAATCGTCCGAGATCTCTTCAAACAATGTCTTCTCGCTGTGGAGCACATGATGCTCCTGATCGTAATAGCCGATCTCAACATTGGAACCTAGGCGGAAAGTGCCCTGATCTGCGGGAACGAGACCGTTTAAGATCTTAAGCAAAGTGGTCTTGCCGCTGCCGTTATCACCGATGATCGCCACGTGTTCGCCGCGCTTGATCTCGAAATTGACATCGGTAAAAAGCTTATGGGAGTCAAAGCTTTTGGACAGATGCTCCACAGTCAGCACATCATTGCCACTTAAGATCCGGGGCGTCAGTGTCAGCTTCATATCTGTGCGGACTTCGGAGGGTTTTTCGATGACCTCGATCTTGTCCAGCATTTTCTCCCGGCTTTCCGCCCGCTTGATGGACTTTTCCCGGTTGAAGGACTTTAATTTTTCGATAACTTCTTCCTGATGCTTGATCTCACGCTGCTGGTTCATATAGGCATTCCAGGCAGCAACGCGCAGCTGTTCCTTTTTTACGGCATAATCGGAGTAATTCCCCATAAAGGTCGTAGCCTTGGATTGATCGATCTCGATGACTTTCCCGGCAATCCGGTCCAGGAAATACCGGTCGTGGGAGACGATGAGAACGGCTCCCTTGTAATTCAACAGATAAGTCTCCAGCCAGGCGATGGAATTCATATCTAAGTGGTTGGTCGGCTCGTCTAAGATGATCAGATCCGGATTTTGTAACAGGAGTCGGCCTAACGCCACCCGGGTCTTCTGACCGCCGGAGAGTGTGGCAACCGGCTTGGAGAATTCATCTTCGGTAAAGCCAAGACCCTTTAACACTCCGACCAGCTCACTGCGGTAGAGATAGCCGCCGCCGGTCTCGAAAGCGTGGGTGAGAGAGGTGTACTGCTTCATCAGGTCTTCCAGAGCGTCCCCATCAGCATGCTTCATATTGTTTTCGCATTCCCGGATCTTTTCCTCCAGGCGTAACAGATCCGCCTTGACGGATAACAGCTCCTCGTAAATGGTATGAGAGGTATCCACGGTGCTGTTCTGGGCAAGATATCCAAGTGTCTTGTCCTTTGCCAGAACCACCTGTCCGTCATCGGGAGTCATTTCTCCTACAATGATGCGGAGCAGTGTCGTTTTCCCGGCACCGTTGATGCCCACAATGGCAGCTTTTTCATGATCCTCTATATGAAAAGAGACATTTTTCAATACCTGATTTTCTACAAATGCTTTTGAAATATTCTGACAAGATAATATCATGGTAGTAAGTATCCTTTATTTCCAGCCCACACAGAACGGACTTTTTAAATTTTATTGTAACGAAAAGAAGAAAACCTGTCAATTCATTGACAAGTTTTTAACATATGGTGTATACTTAAATAATCGGAGGTGAAAGTATTGGAAGCAAAAGGAATTTCACAGGCTGTGATCGGCAGACTGCCCAGATACTTTCGATATTTGGGGGAACTTAAGGATGAAGGTGTAGAACGTATCTCTTCGCAGGAACTTTCCGGACTGATGAAAGTGACCGCATCCCAGATACGTCAGGATTTCAATAATTTCGGTGGTTTCGGTCAGCAGGGATACGGATATAATGTAGAATATCTGTACCGTGAGATCGGTAAGATATTAGGACTGGATAAGCAGCACAATTTCGTTATTATCGGAGCTGGTAACCTGGGCAGAGCCCTGGGTAATTATTTGAACTTCGAGCGTCGTGGTTTTATTTTCAAGGGAATGTTCGATGCGAACCCGGAGCTTGTAGGGAAAGATGTCCGTGGTGTGAAGGTTATGCCCATGGAGCAGCTGGAATCTTTTATCCGGGAGAATGACATTGATATTGCAGTACTGACGATTCCCAAGACCAGTGCCGTAGAAGTGGCTGACAAGCTGGTGGCGAACGGGATCCGCGCCATCTGGAACTTTGCACATGTGGATCTGAATGTTCCGGAGGGAATACAAGTAGAGAATGTACATCTGTCAGACAGTTTAATGAAACTTTCGTATAACATTAACCGTTACAACTCAGATATAAAATAATGAGCCTCAGGGAAAAACAAGCGGCTGCGAAGCGGGATGAAGAGTGCGATAGCACGAATTCGTGAGCTTACGAGAGAGTAAGGCATAAAGGGAGTGATATTATGGGCAACGATAACGCAGGAGAAAATGCGAGGAACCGGCAGGAAGCTTTTAAAAGTGCACTTGCCGGAAAGCGTCTGCCCGTACTCACTTTGGACAATAAATGGTACAAGCTGCTGAATAAGACAGGTTCTGTTCCGTTAAAGGAGACGGAGAATTCCTTGAACCAGTTGTTAAAACGACAGGGAAAGCTGAATACGGAGTCAAAGGATATCCGTAATCTGAAAAAGAAGCTGATGAAAGAGATCGTTCCCATGGTGAACGAAGTGGATCAGCAGGGTGAGAACAGCAAGCTGAACAAGCAGATCGAAGAACATAAGCGACTGATCGAAGAATGTAATGAGAAGCTGGAAGCTTATGAAGATGAGCTGAAAGACCTCCCCCGGGAGATCGAAAGATTAAATCTTCAGCTTATGATGTTTACTATGGAGTGCTGCTATGATATTATGAAGGATAATGACAAACAGATTCATGAGACTGCAGAGTGGGTGGGCGCGATCCGCATTGAACTGAAAAAACGTCTGATCGAGAAACAGCAGATGGAACAGCAGAATCAGGAGATCTATAACTACATGCATGACATCTTTGGTGCAGAGGTGGTCAATCTGTTTGACATGAAATATAATCCGGAGCAAAAATAGTATGAAATATCTGGTAACTGCACAGGAAATGAAGCAATACGATAAGAATACCATAGAGTACCTCGGCATACCGGGGCCGGTTCTGATGGAGAGAGCGGCGCTGGCAGCGGAGGATTTTCTGAAAGAGCGCTTTGATGCCGTGAAAGAACGGACGAAAGTGCTCATTTTTGCTGGTATGGGGAACAATGGCGGCGATGGCCTGGCGTTAGCAAGACTTCTTGCGGCGGACGGATACGCAGTCGCGGTAAAATGCGTGGGAGATATGCAGAGAGCTACGAAGCAATGGAAATCGCAGTGGCAGACTTTGCAACATTTTCCGGTGAAGACAGACAGTAATATTGCGGTGGATGAATATAATGTAATTGTAGATGCCCTCTTCGGCGTGGGATTAAGCCGCCCTGTGGAGGGAAGCTATGCGGATGCCGTGGAAGAGATGAACATGGCAGAGGGATTTAAGCTGGCACTGGATGTGCCAAGCGGTATCTGCTCAGATACCGGCAGAGTGCTGGGTTGTGCATTTCTGGCGGATGCCACGGTCACTTTTGGTTTCTGTAAGAGAGGACTGGTACTGTATCCCGGTGCGGAATACGCCGGAGAAGTCCGGACTGCGAATGTGGGGATCGGACCGGAGAGCTTCTTAGGGCAGGAACCAGAAATGTACACTTATGAGAAAGGTTCCGTACAGTTAATTAAGAGAAACGCTGCGGGGAACAAAGGAACCTTCGGCAAAGCACTGCTTGTTGCAGGAAGTAACGGCATGGCGGGGGCAGCTATTTTGGCGGCGAAAGCAGCCTATCGTACCGGAGCCGGTATGGTAAAGGTGATTACCGCGGAAGAGAACCGACAGATCATACAGCAGGGGATTCCGGAAGCGTTGTACGGCTCCTGCAGACAGCTGACGGAGAGCTTAGACTGGGCGGATGTCATCGCCATAGGTCCCGGCATCGGCAGAGAAGAACAGGCACTGCAATGTCTGAAGACCGTGGTGGAGAGAAGCAGGAAGCCGCTGGTGCTGGATGCAGATGCCCTAAACCTCCTGGCAGAGGAGAACGGCAGGATGCTGGCAGAAGAACTGCGTGCCCAGGGTGCGGAAGGCAGAGTGATCCTTCTGACACCTCATGTGGGGGAAATGTCAAGACTGCTCCAGCGGACAATCCCGGAGTGCAAGGACGATTTGCCCACATGTGCGAAAATACTGGCAGAACGATTTCATGCCGTAGCAGTTGCCAAGGATGCGAGGACTGTGGTATGTAAGGAACAGGGAGCCTGTTATCTGAATACCACGGGCAACAGTGGAATGGCTACGGCAGGCAGCGGAGATGTGCTGACCGGCGTGATCCTGGGATTGCTGGCGCAGGGAATGGATGCCCCGGAGGCTGCGACCTGTGGCGTATATCTGCACGGCATGGCAGGAGATCTGGCGGCCGGACTTCATACCGAATATGGTGTGATGGCGGGAGATATCGCCGAATGTCTGATGAAAAATCAAAATAAGAAAGCGTGAAAATATGACGAGAGAACTGCAGGAAAAATTAGAGTCCTATCAACGGGTATGGGCGGAAGTGGATCTGGATGCCATCTGGGAAAATATGGTCCATATGAAAGAAAACATTGCGGAGAAGACGAAAATACTGGCTGTCATTAAGACGGACGGATATGGTCATGGTGGTGTTCCCATCGCGAAAATGTTAGAGCAGCTGGACTTCATGTTCGGCTATGCGGCAGCCACTTATGAAGAGGCACATGTACTCAGAGAAGCAGGCGTGAAGAAACCGATCCTGATCCTGGGATATACTTTTCCCTATTGCTACGAAGAATTGATCCGGGAGGAGATCCGCCCGGCAGTCTACCGCAGGGATACGGTGGAAGAGCTGGTCGCAGCAGCGGCAAAGGTCGGACAGAAGGCAAAGGTTCATATCAAGGTAGATACCGGCATGGGAAGAATCGGTATTACGCCGGATGAGGAAGGACTGGAGTTCGTCAGATTCCTTATGGGACATCCGGAGCTGGAAGTGGAGGGCATCTTCACCCATTTTGCCAAATCCGATGAAGAAGATAAGACTTCTGCAAACCATCAGCTGGAACTTTTTCAGAATTTTATCGACAGAATACAGACAGAGCTGGGGCTTACTATTCCCGTCAAGCACTGCGCAAACAGTGCGGCAATCTTGGAAATGCCCCAGGCGAATATGGATATGGTCCGTGCTGGTATCACTACTTACGGTCTGTATCCTTCCGAAGAAGTGAGCAAGGATATTGTACCCTTACGGGCAGCCATGTCTCTCTACAGTCATATTGTATACTGTAAGACGATTCATGCGGGACAGAGCGTCAGCTACGGCGGGCTGTTTACGGCACAGAAGGATACCAGAGTAGCCACGATCCCCGTAGGTTACGGAGACGGTTATCCCAGAAGTCTGTCCGGAAAAGGCTATGTACTGATCCGGGGGAAGAAGGCACCGATCCTCGGAAGAGTCTGTATGGATCAGTTCATGGTAGATATTTCGGAGATTCCGGGAGTTATGGAGGGCGACAAAGTAACTCTTCTCGGTGTGGACGGTACAGAGCGGATCACCGCGGAAGAATTGGGAGAACTCTCCGGCAGATTTAATTATGAATTTGTCTGTGACCTGGGGAAAAGAATTCCAAGGGTCTACAGGCAGCATGGTGAGATCACAGAAGTAAGAGACTATTTTGAAAATTTCTGATGGATCAAAAGTGCTCGTATAACTCCGTAAGAATCGGCAATACTTATCTTAAATCGCTGATGTAAGGAGTAGAAATGAGAAGAGGAGATGTCTATTACGCGGATCTGCGGCCGGTGATCGGCTCGGAACAGGGCGGTATCAGACCGGTGCTCATCATCCAGAATGATGTGGGCAACAAACACAGTCCTACCGTGATCTGCGCTGCAATCACCTCAAAGATGAATAAGGCGAAGCTGCCTACACACATTGAATTAAATGCCCGTCTCTATGATATGGATAAGGATTCGGTAGTGCTTCTGGAACAACTGCGCACCATTGACAAGAAGAGATTAAAGGATAAAGTATGTCATCTTGACGGTGATATTATGCGGAGAGTGAACCGGGCACTGAAGGTAAGCCTGGAACTGGATACATAGCCTGATACCCTGCGTATCCAGAGGAATATATAAAAGAATTAAAATACGAAAGGATGAAATGAACGATGGATATCAGTGGGCCTGTGGCCATATTACTCTTTTTCCTGCTGTTACTGGTAGATATGTTTTTTTACGGATTTGATGCTGCCATTGACAACCTCAATGAAAAAGAGATCTTACATAAAGCAGAGGAAGAAAAGGATCGCCGGTCGGTGCGGCTTTCTGAGATGGTCAGCCGTCCGGGGATCTATATCAATACGGTACAGTTAGTCATTACGCTGATCAATATTCTAATGGGTGCCTTTTACCTGAATATCTGGCTGCAGACGATCGACGACGGCCTGCATGTGATCAATGTCGGCGGATTGTCGCTTCAAAATGTTCCCACGGGAGTGATCTCCGGGATTGCAACGGTATTGTCTTTTGTTGCCATGATTTATATTCTGCTGACCTTCGGAGTACTGATCCCGAGAAAAATGGCATCCAGAAAACCGGAAAAGTGGGCATATGCCTGCATTGATCCGATCTTTTGGATTACGAGACTCTTATCTCCTTTGACGGGGCTGGTAAATCTGACTGCAAAGGGAATATTATTCCTCTTCGGTGTCCGCAATAACACAGATGAAAATGATGTGACCGAGGAAGAAATCATCAACATGGTACAGGAAGGTCATGAGCAGGGTGTCATCCAGGCAAGTGAAGCAGAGATGATCTCAAATATTTTTGAATACGGGGACAAGGAAGCCCAGGACATCATGACACACCGCGGAAGTATCGTAGCTATCGACGGCGAGACAAAGTTAAAGGATGCCATTGCATCCATGCTGGGAGGTAAGAACAGCCGCTATCCGGTGTATGAAGAGAATATTGACCATATCATCGGTATCTTACATCTCAAGGATGCCATGCGGTTCCACATCAGCGATGATAAACTGGATCTGCCCATTGCAAAGCTGGATGGGCTGCTCAGAGAGCCTTATTTTGTGCCTCAGACCAAAAATATTGATGAACTGTTCAAAGAGATGCAGTCCCAGAAACTACAGATGGTCATTGTTGTAGACGAATACGGTCAGACCGACGGACTGATCGCCATGGAGGACATTCTGGAGGAGATCGTCGGTAATATCATGGATGAATATGATGAAGATCAGGAATATATCAAGAACCGCGGTAAGGGCGAATATGTCATGGAAGGTAAGACTCCGCTTAAGGAAGTGGAAGAGCTGTTAGACATTACCTTTGACGAGGAGGAATTCGAGACGTTAAACGGCTTCCTGATCTCGAGGCTGGACAGGATCCCGGAGCCGGATGAACAGTTTGATGTGGACTATAAGGGATATAATTTCAAGATCCTTTCCGTGGTCAAAAAAATGATCGGAAGTGTCCTCGTCAAAAAGCTTCCGGAGGAAAAAACACTGGAGAATGCAGAAGACGGACAATCAGTGCTTGAAGAAAAACAAAAATAATGCTATGATAAAAAAAGCGTTATTGCGCAGGCGTTGCGCATACAAAGAGAAAGAAACTTTAAGTTCAAAGGAGTAACAAAGATGTCAGGACATTCAAAATTTGCTAATATTAAGCATAAAAAAGAGAAAAACGATGCAGCAAAGGGTAAGATTTTCACTATTATCGGACGTGAAATTGCAGTCGCTGTAAAAGAGGGCGGTCCCGATCCTGCTAACAACTTTAAACTGGCTACCGTTATCGCTAAAGCTAAGGCTAACAACATGCCAAATGATACTATCGATCGCGGTATTAAGAAGGCAGCCGGCGATGTAGGCAATGTGAACTACAAGTACGTGACTTACGAAGGTTACGGTCCCAACGGTATCGCCATCATCGTAGATGCACTTACCGACAATACCAACCGTACCGCTGCAAATGTCAGAAGCGCATTCACCAAGGGACAGGGTAACGTAGGTACTCCCGGATGCGTATCCTTTATGTTCGATAAAAAGGGTCAGATCATCGTGGACAAGGAAGAGTGTGATATGGAAGCGGATGATCTGATGATGACAGCACTGGATGCCGGTGCGGAAGACTTCTCCGAAGAGGAGGACAGCTTCGAGATCCTGACCGATCCCGATAATTTCGAAGAGGTACGTAAAGCACTGGAGGATGCCGGAATTCCCATGATCAGTGCGGAAGTCACAATGATTCCTCAGAATTATGTAACTCTGACCGATGAGACTGCAGTGAAGAATTTACAGAGAACACTGGATCTGTTAGAAGACGATGATGACGTTCAGGCAGTTTATCACAACTGGGACGAATAATTCGAAAGGGTAGGGGTAGCAGCATGGAGAAACTTGCTATTGTAGTTCCTTGTTATAACGAAGAAGAGGTGCTGAAGATTGCTTCCGAAGCACTGAGGGGGGTACTGGATGATCTGATCCGCAAAGGGAAGATTGCGGAAGACAGTTTTATCCTGTTTGTTAATGATGGAAGTAAGGATCGTACATGGGAGCTGATCGAAGAAGAACATCAGGCGCATCCGGTACAGGTATGCGGCGTGAAGCTGGCAGGCAATGTGGGACATCAGTTCGCACTGACCGCCGGACTGATCACGGCGATGGATCTGTCCGATGTGACGGTTTCCATCGATGCGGATCTGCAGGATGATGTGGCTGTGATCGAAGAGATGATCGATAAGTTCCATAACGGCTGTGACATCGTATACGGTGTCCGTAAGGAACGTAAGACCGACACTTTCTTCAAACGTACCACTGCGCAGGGGTTCTATAAGGTTATGGAGATGATGGGCGTCAAGACGGTTTACAATCATGCGGATTTCCGACTGATGTCCAAGCGTGCGGTAGAACAGTTCTCCAAATATCAGGAAACGAACCTGTTCTTAAGAGGTATGATGCCTCTGATCGGTTACCAGACCGACTGTGTATATTATGATCGTAAGGAAAGAGTGGCCGGGGAATCCAAGTATCCGTTAAAGAAAATGCTGGCATTGGCATTTAACGGAATTTCTTCTTTCAGTGTGAAGCCGATCAGCATGATCCTGGGAGCCGGTGTGATCATTGTAATATTAAGCATTCTTGCGGCAATCTATGCACTGATCTCTTATTGCACCGGACATGTGGTACCGGGATGGACTTCTTTGATTCTGTCCATCTGGTTCTTGGGTGGTATTCAGCTGATGGCCGTCGGACTGGTAGGTCAGTATATCGGCAAAATCTACATTGAAGTAAAACATCGTCCCAGATATAACATCGAAAAGGTACTGAAATAATGAATTATAAAAAAAGCATTTTAAGTGTTGTATTGTGGTTCATTTATGCAATAATAGTGGGCACCGGAATGGTAGGCACGGCTATGGCCGTGACCCTGCCTGCGTACGGTGCCCTTATTATCACAGGGGTTTGGCTTGCGGTGACAGGACTGGCTGTGTTTCTGCTACATAGATTTTTGGAGAAAACAAAGCACCCATTTTCGGAGGACAGACAACAGATAAAACTGATCGCGGAAAGCCTGTTGGTGGTTGCGCTGATCGCAGTTGGCATTGTACTTCGTACCGGAGAAATCATGCGGTATGATCTGTCCGCAGGGGGCGGGAATATCTGGTTTGATACCGTCATGGTTACTGAGAATACACAAATTCCGCAGGTGGTGCATGGAGCGGTATATTTTTATCTGCAGGTATTACATGGTCTGCTGGTTTTTCTGGGCAATAAAATGACAGCGGCTCTGATCCTTCAGGTGATATTGCAGATCCTGTCCGGAATTTTTCTCTATTTTGCATTAAGAAAAATGTCGGGTGCGGTAACAGCAGTGGTGACATTCGCATATTGGATGCTGTGCCCGGTGATCTCAGAGGTGGTTATTCTGGGACCGGAAACGCTGTACATACTTCTGTGGATGATTGGGTTGTGCATAACAGCAGAGTCCCTGGATCATTTTGGACAGTCGGGAGCTGAACCGGGGATCCGCTCCGTAATCGGTTTCTTTTTTGCAGGGGTAGCTACGGGCATTCTGGGATATCTGGATGTTATGGGTTTTTTATTATTGCTACCGATATTTTCTGTGATTTTTTTGGTAACACAGGAGAAGATTCGACTGGCTCGTAAAATCGGTGCGGCTATCCTTGGAATTGTGGGAAGCCTGGCGGGCTTTTTGCTTTCCATAGCTTTAGATGCCGTAGGCAGCGGTAAAATGATGGAAAATGTACTGGCAGCATGGGGAAAGGTCTATCTTCCGGAAAATTTTGTATTACCGGTAACCATTGAAAACGATAATGCGATAACCATTGCAGTAGTTGCGATTCTCGGAATCGGAGTTTTTGGATTTTGGTGCCGGAAGAGCCTGGAAAGACAATCCGTGTGGCTGGTAATTGCCCTTTCCCTGGGTGGGATGATCTGTTATGGAATGACGAGTGCGGAAATGCAGGGATTTACTTTGCTGTATCTGATCATAGCTGTGGTGGCCGGTGCAGGAGTACAGGCTGTCCTGCCGTATGAGCTTACACAACAGAATGCATTGCAGCAAGTCCGGGGAGCAGTCGAAGAACCTACGGCGGAAACCAAGCCGAAGAAACGACAGCTTAAGATACAGGATCTGGAGGAAGAAGGGCTTCCTGCAGAAACGGACAATAAAGTGCAATTGATCGAGAATCCGCTTCCGGTTCCGAAAAAACATGTTCCCAAAGTGTTGGATTATAAATTGAATGATGATGTCTCCGATTTTGATTATCCTGTAGCGGATGATGATGATTTTGACCATTAAAATTGTGTGATGAAAAGCAGAAAAACGGACACACTAAAGGCGATACTTTAAAAAAGGTATCGTCTTTTTTATTTTTAAGAAAGGCCGGTAAAAGTATGAGTGATATGAAAAGTGAAAAAGAAAAAGCGGAAGCGGAAGAACACAGAGATGAACGGATCGAAAAAACCGGACAGATCACCCTGCAGGATCATGCGGGGGAACAGAAGATACATTTGCTTACGATCATCGGAGAAGTGGAAGGGCATGAGAATCTTGCAGGGAATTCCAAGACGACGAAATATGAACACATTCTTCCTCAGCTTGCGGCAATCGAAGACAGTGAAGAAATCGGCGGTGTGCTGGTGCTGTTAAATACTATGGGTGGAGATGTGGAAGCGGGACTTGCCATTGCTGAAATGCTGGCGTCGTTGAGTAAACCTACGGTATCTCTGGTCCTGGGAGGCAGCCATTCCATAGGCGTTCCCATAGCAGTCAGCTGTAAATATTCTTTTATTGTCCCAACGGGAACTATGGTGATACATCCGGTACGGACGAACGGTATGGTGATCGGTGTTCCACAGACTTTTGAATATTTTAAGCTGATCCAGGACAGAATTACGGGATTTGTGTGTCAACATTGCAGGATCAGCCGGCAGAAGCTGGAAGATCTCATGATGGAGACCGGATTCCTGACGAAAGATGTTGGCAGTATCCTGGTAGGAGAAGATGCTGTGAAACACGGTATCCTTGATGAAGTGGGCGGGATTGACCGCGCAATCCGAAAGCTTCGGGAGATGATGGACAGCAATATAAAAAAGGATGACAAGGCAGTGGAAAAATGATATACTTCTAATTATGACTATTAGGCTAACGTAAAAGAAAAGCATCGTAGATGCGATTTTACTAATGCGGTTCTGAATAGTTATATTCGTATTAACATTAAAGTTAGGGGTATGATGACATGGCATCTTCATCAGGCAAAAGAACATCATCTTCCGGCAGGACAAGAAAAAGTACGACGAGCAGCCGCAACAGGCAGGCGCAGAGATCTGCACAGGACAGTGAACTTTTTCACGAGATTGGTCTGATCGTCCTGTTTGTTGCGATGTTGATATTATTTTGTTGCAATTTTGGTATTATCGGTCCGGTTGGCAATGCAATCAGTGGGGTCTTATTTGGCATTTTCGGATTCACTGCGTATATAGCGCCTATTGTAATATTTCTGGCGGTGGCTTTCTGGTTCGCCAATGAGGGGAACCCAACTGCTGTGCGGAAAATGATTGCCGGTGTCGTATTGTTTTTAATGATCGGTGTAGTATGCGATCTGATCACGAAGACTGCCGGTTCCATGGAACAGTACGATATCAAGCTGTTATATACGAACTGCAGCACCGGCAAAAAAGGCGGCGGTATTCTGGCAGGCAGTATCTGTTATCTGTTGTTACATTATCTGGAGACCGTAGGAACAGTGCTGGTAGTGCTTTTGTGTTCATTGATCAGTCTGATCCTGGTAACAGAGCGATCCTTCTTAAACAGTATGCGTAACAGTGGCGACAGGATCCGTGAAATGTCCAGGGAAGACGCTGCGCGTAGACGAGAGAATGCCGAAATCCGCAGGCAGGAGCAGGAAGAGCGTACTTCCCAAAGAGAGGAAGCACGCCGCATCCGCGAAGAGGAGCGTCGGATCCGTGAAGAAGAGCGAAGACTTCGCGCTGAGGAGAAAGAGAACGAACAGATCCTGAATGCTGTCCCCCGCAGAGAGAAAAAGGTGACAGGAGTTATGATGGATACCTCCTTGAAAAAGCAGGATACACAGCCTGCCGGTAGACGGGATGATATCCATGAGATCGTATACGAAGAGGATGCACAGGAAGCTCCTGAAGTGGAAGAGACCCGGGTGACTTCCAGTGATTTTGATAAAATCAATGTGACGGATATGCATCAGGTGACGATGCAGGAAGCAGTGGGGGAGGCTTCTTATGAAGATATACCGGTGGAGGAAGTAAGCAGCGTAGCTACGTTTAAAAAGCCTTTTGAACGCAGAGAGTCCTGGCAGGAGGAAGCGGCGCTTCTGACGCCCCAGGCGGAAGCTATCCGGATCCATAAGGAAGACATTCCGGAGCATGCGGAGACACCTGCAGAACCGGCTGAGAACCCTGTACGCCCGAAGATCACGGCACCGGAGCCTCCTAAGGGGAATTCCCTGGCGGAAGACCAGATACATAAGGATATTGCAAAGGCAGCCAAACAGCCCGCGGCAGAATACCGGATCCCTCCTTTGAGTCTGTTACAGAAGGGAAAGGCGTCTACGGGAGATTCTTCCAGAGAATTAAAAGAGACTGCCATGCGCTTGCAACAGACACTGAATACTTTCGGTGTGAAGGTAACGATCACCGATATCAGTCAGGGTCCTAGTGTTACCCGGTATGAATTACAACCGGAGCAGGGGGTAAAGGTATCTAAGATCGTAGGTCTGGCAGACGATATCAAATTGAATCTGGCAGCCACGGATATACGTATCGAGGCACCAATCCCAGGCAAGGCTGCCATCGGTATCGAAGTCCCGAACAAAGAAAATATGACAGTAGCACTCCGTGATCTTTTAGAGAGTAACGAATTCCGGGAATTTAATTCCAACATAGCTTTTGCCGTAGGTAAGGATATTGCTGGCAAGACGGTAGTAGCGGATATTGCCAAGATGCCCCATATGCTGATCGCCGGAGCTACCGGTTCCGGTAAATCCGTATGTATTAATACTCTGATCATGAGTATTTTGTACAAGGCACATCCGGATGATGTAAAACTGATCATGGTAGACCCTAAGGTTGTAGAACTGAGTGTGTATAACGGCATTCCTCATCTGCTGATCCCGGTAGTGACAGATCCCAAAAAGGCATCTGCTGCATTGCATTGGGGTGTCAGTGAGATGGAAGATCGTTACCGGAAGTTCGCGGATTATAATGTCCGTGATCTGAAGGGCTATAATAAAAAGATAGAGACCATGCCTGTTTGCGAGGGAGAGGAACGGCCTAAGAAGATGCCGCAGATTGTTATTATCGTAGACGAACTTGCGGATCTGATGATGGTATGTCCCGGCGAGGTAGAAGAATCCATCTGTCGTCTGGCACAGCTTGCCAGAGCGGCAGGGATCCATCTGATCATTGCTACCCAGCGACCCAGCGTGGATGTCATCACCGGTCTGATCAAGGCGAACATGCCCAGCCGTGTGGCATTCTCCGTGTCCAGTGGCGTGGATTCCCGTACAATCCTGGATATGAACGGAGCCGAAAAACTTTTGGGAAAAGGAGATATGCTGTTCTACCCTCAGGGCTATTCGAAGCCGGCCCGTGTACAGGGAGCTTTCGTATCGGATAAGGAAGTATCCGATGTGGTGGATTATCTGAAAAATCAGACCCTTGGCAATGTCTATAACAGCTATGCCGAGGATATAGAAGAAAAGATTAAAAATATCGGCTCATCGGGAGGCTCTTCCGGAAGCGGATCCGGCGGTGGCAACGACAGAGACGAATATTTTGAGGAAGCCGCGCGTTTTATTATAGACAAGGATAAGGCATCCATCGGAATGCTGCAGCGTGTGCTTAAGATCGGCTTTAACCGTGCCGCCAGGATCATGGATCAATTGTGTGAGTACGGCGTGGTCGGCGAAGAAGAAGGCACAAAGCCCAGAAAGGTACTTATGAGTATGGAACAGTTTGAACAGTTGTTAGAGGAAATCTGACATGGAGAACTGTCTGAATAAACGGAGGGAAAATATGAAAACAGATATTGAAATCGCACAGGAAGCGGTCATGGAACCGATCACGAGCGTTGCGGCAGGTATTGGCATCGACGCAGATGACCTGGAGCTTTACGGCAAGTACAAAGCAAAACTTTCTGAGGAATTTCTAAAAAAAATACAAGCTCGTCCCAACGGAAAATTGATTCTGGTAACAGCAATCAACCCGACACCCGCCGGAGAGGGCAAGACGACCACCACGGTAGGATTGGGAGAAGCTTTCGGACGAATGGGGAAAAAAGCAGTGATCGCTCTCAGAGAGCCATCTCTTGGGCCCTGTTTCGGTATCAAAGGCGGTGCAGCCGGCGGTGGATATGCCCAGGTAGTACCTATGGAGGAACTGAATCTTCATTTTACCGGAGATTTTCATGCAATTACTTCTGCAAACAATCTGCTGGCAGCACTTTTGGACAACCATATCCAGCAGGGCAATGAACTTGGCATTGATACCAGACAGATTGTCTGGAAGCGCTGTGAAGACATGAATGATCGTGTCCTGCGTAATATCGTAGTGGGGCTGGGCAATAAGACAGACGGCTATGTCAGAGAGGATCATTTTGTCATCACTGTGGCCAGTGAAATTATGGCAATTCTGTGCCTGGCTGACGATATGAAGGATCTGAAGGATCGTCTGTCCCATATCGTGGTGGCCTATAACTATCAGGGAGAACCGGTAACGGCAGGTCAGCTGAAGGCAGTAGGCGCTATGGCAGCTTTGTTAAAGGATGCTATAAAACCGAATCTGATCCAGACACTGGAGCATACCCCTGCGCTGGTACACGGCGGGCCGTTTGCCAATATTGCGCATGGATGTAATTCTGTCAGAGCGACCAAAGCTGCCATGAAGATGGCGGATTATTGTATTACGGAAGCCGGTTTCGGCGCCGATCTGGGTGCGGAGAAGTTCTTTGATATCAAGTGCCGTAAAGCCGGACTTACCCCTGATGCGGTTGTACTGGTAGCAACGATTCGCGCATTGAAATACAATGGCGGTGTAGCAAAAGCGGATCTGGGTGCAGAGAATCTGGATGCCCTGAAAAAAGGTATTGTGAACCTGGAGAAACATATTGAGAATCTGCAGAAATATGGTGTACCCGTAGTTGTGACCCTGAATTCCTTCATCACGGACAGTGCGGCAGAGACTGCTTATGTCAGAGATTTCTGTGAAGCAAGAGGTTGTGAGTTTGCACTCTCGGAAGTATGGGAGAAGGGTGGCGAAGGCGGAATTGCTCTGGCTAAAAAAGTATTAAAGGCAATGGAAGAGAAAGAGAATGATTTCCATGTCCTCTATGAGGATGAAATGCCTCTTGCGGATAAGATCACAAAAATTGCGAAGGAAATCTACGGTGCATCCGGCGTAAACTTTGCGCCTGCTGCTGTAAAGCAGTTAAAACGACTGACGGAGCTGGGCTTCGGTAATCTGCCGGTATGTATGGCGAAGAATCAATATTCCCTGTCGGATGATCCCACACTGTTAGGAAGACCATCCGGATTTGAATTAAACGTAAGAGAGGTTTATGTATCTGCCGGCGCCGGTTTTGTCGTAGTACTCACCGGTGCGGTCATGACCATGCCGGGACTGCCCAAGGCACCTGCTGCCTACAATATTGATGTGGATAACAATGGGAAGATCACAGGATTATTCTAGTAAGGAGGACTGGTGTCCCATGGCACAGTTGATAGATGGAAAAGCTATTTCCGCACAGATCAAAGAGGAAGTAAAAGAAAAAGTTGCAGCTTTAAAAGAGCAGGGGCGTGAAGTGACTCTGGCTGTGATTCAGGTAGGAGCCGATCCGGCTTCTTCCGTATATGTTCGAAATAAGAAAAAAGCATGTGAATACGTGGGTGTTCGTTCTCTGGCGTATGAACTTCCGGAGGAGACCACAGAAGAAAAGCTTCTGGAGCTGATTCGAGAAATGAATGACAGAACGGATGTGAACGGCATTCTGGTGCAACTGCCGTTACCCAAACACATTGATGAGGAAAAGGTACTGGATGCCATTTCTCCTTTAAAGGATGTGGACGGATTCCATCCGCAGAATGTCGGTGCGCTCTGTATCGGCAAACCGGGATTTGTATCCTGTACACCTGCCGGTGTGATCCAGCTCCTTAAGAGATCCAGCATTGAGATCACCGGTAAGGAATGTGTTGTTGTTGGCAGAAGCAACATTGTAGGTAAACCGATGGCACTTTTATTGTTGCGGGAGAACGGTACGGTTACCGTGGCTCACAGTCGCACAAAGGATCTGAAGGAAGTGACAAAGCGGGCGGATATTTTGGTAGTTGCTGTAGGCAGACCGAAAATGATCACCGCTGATTATGTCAAAGAGGGTGCCGTTGTGATCGATGTCGGCATTCACCGGAACGAACAGAATAAATTATGCGGCGATGTGGATTTCGACAGTGTGGAGCCTGTATGCAGCGCAATCACCCCGGTTCCCGGTGGCGTAGGACCCATGACCATAGCCATGCTGATGAATAATTGTCTGGAATCCGTTTCTTTGCAGGCAATAAGAGGATAATCGTATGAAGTGTCCGAATTGCGGGGCAGAGATGGAGGAAGGAAAGCTTTACTGTGAGCATTGCGGTGAAGATATCCATATAGTCCCTGATTTTGAGCCGGAAGTAGAATACAATATGGAACAGACGCTGAGTGACATTGCGAAGGAAATGGAGCCGGAACCTGCGGAGGAGGGAGAACCTGTAAATCCCGAATCACAGGATTGGGATGAATTCCCGGAAAGCCATGTTTCACAGCACCCATTCCGATGGAAATTTATAGTCCTTGTGCTGGTTCTGCTGGTGGTTGCTGTGGTATGTACCGGTTTTGGGATTTCTTATTCCCATTATCATTCCGCAGACTATCAGGCAAAATGCGCCAAAGATTATGTTTCATTAGAGGAATATGATCAGGCGGTCGCCTGTTATGAAAGAGCACTGGAACTGGAACCCGAAAACATTACTTTTAAATTTGAACTGGCAGATATTTACTTCCGGAAAAACAATAAGATAGAGTACGAATATTTACTCAGGGAAATCGTGGCAGATTCCGAGGCCACTTCCGAACAGCTGGAGACTGCTTACGGAAAACTGATTGCCATATATGCGGCCAGAGACGATTATAAAACGATTAATGATCTTCTGCAAAACTGTGGTAATGTAAACATTATGAGTAAGTACCAGAGTTATATGGCCATGGAACCGGAATTCAATCTTCAGGAGGGATATTATACCAGTATTCAGCCGCTGAAATTGACTACTTTCGGAAGCGGGAAAATTTATTATACCATGGACGGAAGCAAACCCGGAGAGAACAGTTCCCTGTATACCGCACCTATTTTGCTGGAAAATGGGGATTATTGTATTAAAGCAATATACATCAATGAGAACGGAATTGAAAGTCCGGTGGTGACCAAAAATTATCATATTGAGATTGATGAATTGAGCGCACCGGAGGTCACGACTGTCAGCGGTGACTATGAGTTCCCGATCAACATTGAAGTGACAGATGGAAATGATGTCTATTATACGACGGACGGTTCCGATCCTACGCAGAATTCTGCCGTATATTCCGGATCGATTCCCATGCCTTTGGGAAAATCGACTTTTCGTTTCATACGGATCGCAGAAGGAAGAAAAAGCGATATCGTTGAAAAAAGTTATAATCTGGTTATGAATACAGACTTCATGCCGGAAGATGCCGTTAAAAAAGTTGTGAACCATGCAATACAGAGTGGTAAAATATCAGAGGAGTCCGGCAGCTTTGATGAGTCCGGAGCAGCATATCTGTATCAATATCAGTATGTGACCAACATAAATAAAATAGATGATTTTTATGTCATCGCAGAAATCTACAGAGGTGAAGACGGAACCGACACAAAGACAGGAAATCTGTTTGCCGTAAATGCCTATAATCAGGAACTGTATAAACTGCAGGTGGACGAAAGTGGTCGCCGTTATACTCTGGTGGCTGTTTCAGATATATAAAATCCTATATAAATCCTAACAGAAGGGACGGAAAAGAGAAATGTATAAGATCGTAAAAAAACAGGAGCTGACAACCAACATCTATCTGATGGAGGTAGAGGCAAAAAGAGTGGCGAAGACCTGTGAACCCGGTCAGTTTGTCATCGTAAGAATGGACAGTGAAGGAGAGAGAATCCCTCTGACTATCTGTGATTACAACAGAGAAAAAGGAACCATCACAATTGTGTTCCAGACGGTAGGCGCGGGAACCAAAATGATGGCACAGTTAGAAGAAGGGGAATATTTCCATGATTTTGTAGGCCCTTTAGGACGTCCTTCCGAACTTGTGGAGCAGCCTCTGGAAGAAGTAAAATCCAAAAAGATCCTCTTCGTTGCAGGTGGTGTAGGAGCAGCACCGGTATATCCCCAGGTGAAATGGCTGCATGAGCATGGAATCGCTGCAGATGTTATCGTAGGAAGCAAGACCAAGGATCTTCTGATCCTGGAAAAGGAAATGGAATCTGTAGCCGGAAATCTTTATGTGACCACGGATGACGGTTCCTACGGAAGAAGTGGTATGGTAACCCAGACGATAAAAGATCTGGTAGCAGAAGGCAAAAAATACGATCTGTGTATTGCTATTGGCCCCATGATCATGATGAAGTTTGTATGTTTATTAACCAAAGAACTGGAGATTCCGACCGTTGTCAGCCTGAACCCCATTATGGTAGATGGAACGGGAATGTGTGGTGCCTGTCGTGTAACGGTCGGTGGCAAGGTGAAATTTGCCTGCGTGGACGGCCCCGAGTTTGACGGACATGAAGTGAACTTCGACGAGGCAATGAGACGTCAGCAGATCTACAAGACCGCAGAGGGACGTGCAATGCTGGCTCTGGAAGAGGGCGAGACCCATCACGGCGGCTGTGGCAACTGCCAGTAAGCTTTTAGACGGAAAGTCTGAACACGATAAAACAGAAAGGCATGGTTAAATAAAATGGATGTATTAAAGAGAATTCCTGTCAGAGAACAGGATGCAAAGGAACGTGCTACCAACTTCAAGGAGGTATGTCTCGGATATAATAAAGAGGAAGCAATGGAAGAGGCTTCCCGCTGCATTAACTGTAAAAACGCACAGTGCGTAAAAGGCTGTCCCGTAGCCATCCAGATCCCTCAGTTCATTGAACAGGTGAAGAACGGCAATATCGAAGAGGCTTATCGTATCATCAGCGAATCCAGCGCACTTCCCGCTGTCTGCGGTCGTGTATGCCCGCAGGAGAGCCAGTGTGAAGGAAAATGTATCCGCGGTTTCAAGGGGGATCCCATCTCCATCGGTAAACTGGAGCGTTTCGTTGCAGACTGGGCAAGAGAAAACGGTATCAAACCCACACCGGCAGCACAGAAGAACGGCAAAAAGGTAGCTGTCATCGGTTCCGGCCCCGCGGGTCTGACCTGTGCCGGAGATCTGGCAAAAATGGGTTATGATGTCACCATCTTTGAGGCACTGCATGAGGCAGGCGGTGTACTGGTATACGGTATTCCGGAGTTCCGTCTTCCCAAGAGCGGCGTTGTGGCAAAAGAGATCGAGAATGTTAAATCTCTCGGTGTTCATATTGAAACCAACGTAGTGGTAGGTAAATCCGTGACCATCGATCAGCTGATGGATGAAGAGGGCTTCCATGCCGTATTTATCGGTTCCGGTGCAGGACTTCCGAAGTTCATGGGTATCCCCGGTGAGAATGCCAACGGTGTATTCTCTGCCAATGAGTATCTGACCAGAAGCAATCTGATGAAGGCGTTTGATCCCGATTCCAGAACACCTATCATGCACGGTAAAAAGGTAGCTGTGGTAGGCGGCGGTAACGTGGCTATGGATGCTGCAAGAACCGCACTTCGTCTGGGAGCTGAGGTACATATCGTATACCGCAGAAGTGAAGAGGAGCTTCCTGCCAGAGTGGAAGAAGTACATCATGCAAAAGAGGAAGGCATTATTTTTGATCTGCTGACCAATCCTATAGAAATCCTGTCCGACGATAAGGGATGGGTGACCGGCATGAAGTGCATCCATATGGAACTGGGCGAGCCCGATGAGAGCGGCAGACGTCGTCCCGTGGAAGTACCCGGATCCGAATTCGTGATGGAGTTAGATACCGTGATCATGTCTCTTGGTACCTCCCCGAATCCTCTGATCTCTTCTACCACCAAGGGACTGGATACCAATAAGTGGAAGTGCATCATTGCGGATGAAAATAACGGCAAGACCACCAAGGAAGGTGTCTATGCCGGTGGAGATGCGGTAACAGGAGCAGCTACCGTAATTCTGGCAATGGGAGCAGGAAAGGCTGCTGCCAAGGGTATTGATGAATATCTGAGTGCAAAATAAAGTGTTGCGAATATTAAGGATGGTGTTAGCATATGGCATGGTGTCCGAAATGTAAAAATGAATATCGGGAAGGAATCACCGTATGTCCCGATTGCGGAGAAGCACTGGTAAGTGAGGAAGAACTGACGGACTGGGTTTCCGTGCTGTTCGGTGAACAGGATGAGATGGAGAAATTAAAAGACTTCCTTACATACAATGGAGTGGGAAAAAGTAAACTTGTCTATGATGAGACAGAGCAGGTCTATGAACTGTTTGTAGATGCCAAGGACGAAAAAAAGGCGAAGACCATCGCCAGAGTTTTCTTAGAACAGCAGGAAAAGGAACGCAAGGAGAATGCCGCAGAGGAAGAAGCAGCGGTAGACGAATTCCTGATGCCGGACGGAGATGAAGCATCGGAAGAAAAGCCAAATTCTGTGGAACTATTGAAAGCTGCATCCACGCAGGGCGGGCTGACCTATATGAACAGTGGTGCCAAAGCAGAGGAAAACAGATCCTCCGCCTGGGTACTGTTGATTGTGGGTGCTTTAGGAATACTGGTGATGGCTCTTGGAATTACAGGGGTACTACCCTTTAACATTGGGAATCCGTACATGTTCTACGGGGTCATGAGTGCTGTATTTATCCTCTTCATCGTTATGGGCGTGGTGTCCATGCGTAATGCAAAGCTTTTCGAGAAAAAGGCAGAGTCCGAGAACTCTTTGGTAGATACCTTGCTTAAATGGAGCGAGGAAAACCTGACTGCAGAAAAAATCGATGCGCAGATCGAAAATGCCGCCGATACTCCCGAAGAAGCCTTGTATTACAAGAGATTTGAAGTGATCCGCAGCCAGATGAATCATCAGTTTATGAATCTGGACCAGCAGATGCTGGAGAATCTCATCGACACGAAGATCTACGAACAGATCTTCCCGGATACTGACGGAGCAGCGGAAGAATGATCAAAATATCCATCGTATGTGTAGGGAAGATCAAGGAGAAATTTTTCCGTGATGCCATTGATGAATACAGTAAACGGCTGAGTCGTTACTCGAAGTTGAACATTATCGAAGTGGCGGATGAGATGACACCGGATGGAGCAAGCGCCGTTTGGGAAGATCAGATCCGTGAAAAAGAGGGAGTCCGCATTCTTGCAAAGCTACCCCAGGATGCCCTGATCGTGACACTGGAGATCGCCGGCAGAAATTATTCTTCCGAAGAATTTGCTGCGTGGATCGAGGACTGCAGTGTCCGTGGAAAAAGCCACATCTGCTTTGTCATTGGCGGCTCCTTAGGACTGCACAATAGCGTCTGCAAAAGGGCGGACCTGGCACTCAGCTTTTCCAAAATGACATTCCCGCACCAGCTGATGCGTGTGATCCTGTGCGAACAGATCTATCGGGCGTTCCGGATCATTCAGCACGAGCCTTACCATAAGTAAAAGTATTGTGATTTAAATAAAAGTGGCGAAAATATGACAAAAAAACAACGAGCATTAGAAATCATAGAACGTCTGAAAAAAGAATACCCGGATGCCGGATGCACTCTGGATTACGATCAGGCATGGAAGCTGCTTGTCAGCGTCCGCCTGGCGGCCCAGTGTACCGATGCCCGGGTAAATATCGTGGTGGAGAAGCTTTACGAGAAATTCCCGGATGTGGATGCCCTGGCGGATGCACCGGTGGAAGAGATCGAGGCAATCGTAAAACCCTGTGGCTTAGGTCACAGCAAGGCGAGAGATATCAGCGCCTGCATGAAGATCCTTAGGGATAAATATCAGGGGAAAGTGCCGGATGACTTTGACGAACTGTTATCTCTGCCGGGTGTTGGAAGAAAAAGTGCGAATCTGGTCATGGGAGATGTCTTCGGTAAGCCCGCCATCGTGACGGACACTCACTGTATCCGCCTGGTGAACCGCATGGGACTGGTGGACGGTATCAAGGAGCCTGCCAAGGTGGAAAAGGAGCTTTGGAAGATCATTCCGCCGGAGGAAGGCAGCGATTTCTGCCACAGACTGGTATATCACGGAAGAGAGGTATGTACTGCCAGAACCCATCCTTATTGCGAAAAATGCTGTATCAGTGATATCTGTAAAAAAGTCGGTGTATAAGAGCTGGTGGTAATGTTGCCGCAGACAGGAGGAAGCCTATGAGAATGTATGATATTATCATGAAAAAGAGAAACGGCGGAGCGTTATCCAAAGAAGAGATTCGCTTTTTTATTGAAGGCTACACGAAGGGAGAGATACCGGATTATCAGGTGTCTGCTCTGATGATGGCAATTTATTTTCAGAAGATGACAGAGAGGGAGACTTACGAACTGACCATGGCCATGGCACACAGCGGGGAGATGCTGGATCTGTCATCCATCCATGGTCGCAAGGTAGACAAACACAGCACCGGAGGTGTGGGAGATAAGACTTCTCTGGCATTGACACCCATGGTGGCGGCCTGCGGAATTTCCGTAGCCAAAATGAGCGGTCGGGGTCTGGGACACACCGGCGGAACCATTGATAAGCTGGAAAGCTTCCCCGGATTTTCTACTTCACTGACTACGGAACAGTTTATTGAAAATGTGAACAAAATCGGTATTGCCATTATGGGACAGACCGCAGATCTGGCACCGGCGGATAAAAAGCTGTACGCCCTGCGGGATGTGACCGCTACGGTAGACAATATGTCGCTGATCGCCAGCTCCATTATGAGTAAGAAACTGGCTGCCGGTGCAGATGCCATTGTACTGGATGTGAAGACCGGAAGCGGGGCATTTATGAAGAGCAGGGAGGATGCTTTTGCCCTGGCGGAAGAAATGGTTAAGATCGGCAAAAATGCAGGCCGCAGGACCATTGCCGTAATTTCGGATATGGATCAGCCTTTAGGAATGGCAGTGGGAAATGCCCTGGAGGTAAAAGAAGCAATCGCAACATTGCGGGGCGAAGGTCCGAAAGATTTTACCGAGCTTTGCATGGTGCTTGGAAGCCAGATGCTGATGGCCGGCGGAAAGGCACTGAGTGTAGAACAGGCAAGAGAGGCACTTACAAAAGTCATTGAAGATGGCAGTGCCTTACGGAAACTGTCCGAGTTCGTGGAAGCACAGGGTGGTGATCCGACAGCGGTAACAGATCCTTCCTTACTCCCGAAGGCATCCATGGTAGTGCCGGTCTGTGCGGACAGGGATGGTTTTGTGGGACGGATCGCCTGTGAGGATGTCGGAATCTGTTCTCTGTTGTTGGGCGGCGGAAGAGAGACCAAGGAAAGCAAAATTGACTTGTCTGTAGGTATTCTTTTAGAAAAGAAAAAAGGGGATGCTGTAAAAAAAGGCGATGTGCTCGGATATCTGCATGCAAATGACGAACAGCGCCTGGAAGCGGCGAAAGATAAGTTCTTAAATGCCTATGCTATCACTGACAGCCGGCCGGAGACAGAGCCACTGATCAAAGGGATCCTGCAATAACATATTCTGCGGATTCCGTTCATATAGTTTTATATGAAAAAGAGAACACAGCCGTACCAAAAGGAAAAATGGATCAATTCTTTGCAGCTTCCGAAAGATGTCTGTATGGGAGCACTGAGGGTTACGCTCACCGGCAATTCGGAAGTCTGGATTGAAAATTATCGTGGTATCCTGGAGTACACCGGAGAGCGGATCCTGTTACAAGCCAGGACCTGCCAGGTATGTCTGGAAGGAAGCAGACTTTCCATCGACTATTATACCAATGAAGACATGAAAATCAGTGGTAACATTGTATCGCTGACTTATATATAACAATGGGGGAACGATGGAAGATGACAGAATGGCTGAAACGGCTTCGGGGATATGTGAAAATTCGAGTGTGGGGATTTGCACCACAGCGTTTTATCAATTTATGCAGTAATAAGGGAATATTGTTATGGAATATTGAAAAGCAGGATGATGTATATATCATGTGTGTCAGCCTGGAGTCTTTTTACCGGCTTCGTTCCATTGCCAGAAAAACAAAAGTAAGGGTAGTCATATCAGAAAGATATGGACTACCTTTTTTTCTGCCGCATCTGCAACGGAGAAAAGCATTCCTGGCCGGACTGGTGCTGACGGTCATGTTTTGGATCGTTTCTTCCATGTTTGTATGGGATATCCAAATATCCGGCAATTGTGTCATCACGGATGACATGATATTTCAATTCCTGGAACAGGAAGGAATACAGATGGGAATGCGAAAAAGTAAGCTGGATATCGGAGAACTGGAAAAGCAGATCCGCAGGCAGTTCCCACAGGTCACATGGACTTCCGGAAGGCTGATGGGTACCAGACTACTACTGGAATTAAAGGAAAATGATGCACCGATTCCGGAAGATACGCAGGGTGCGGATGCTATCATTGGCAGGGATCTTGTGGCAGAGTATGACGGTGTCATCACCGATATGATCGTGCGAAGCGGCATTCCCCAAGTGACAATTGGCAGTCAGGTGGCCAAGGGAGATCTGTTGGTGGATGGAAAGGTGCCTATCTATGCCGAAGACGGTACGATACGGGAATATCGTATGGTCACTGCTGACGCAGATATCCGGATGGAGCATTCTGGTCACTTTCGAATTTTTTTACCGGCGGATTATATTTTAAAAAAATATACCGGCAGGGAAAAAACAGGATATTTTATACGTCTGGGTCACAGAGAATGGAAACAGGATCGAAAGGTTTCGTTTCTGCAATATGACAGTATTCTGAATACCCATAGTATGAAAATATTAAAAATGTTTGGAATCAACGGTACATTTGGCAAAATTACATACAGAGAGTATCAAAAAACAGAGTATCTCCATGATGACAGTGAGGCAAAGGAAATACTGCAGGAAAAAATATCGGATTTTCTTGAAAGTTTAGGTGAAAAAGGGGTACAAATAATCTCGAAAGATGTTAAAATAGAAACAAAGTGCAATGGCTGGGTGGCGCATGGGGAACTCGTGGTGCAGGAAAAAGTCGGAACACAGGTGGATACTACGCAGAAAGAGGATTAAGACATTCATGAGCGTGACAACAATCAATCTGGAAATGGATACAGAGCAGATGCGGAAGATCTTCGGGATGCAGGATGCTTATATAAAAAAGCTGGAGCAGGATTTTCAGGTAACGATCGTAGATCGTAATGGGAGTATTATCATTACCGGAGAAGAGGAAAATGCCGGAAAGGCTTCCCGGGTATTAAGGCAATTGACGGCACTGTCGGATCGCGGAAATGACATAGAAGAGCAGAGCGTGGATTATGCCATTGAGATGGGCAAGGAGGATCAGGAAGACAGACTCATGGAAATGGATGCCGACTGTATCTGTCATACGATCAACGGTAAACCCATCAAACCCAAGACACTGGGACAGAAAGCCTATGTGGATGCGATCCGCAAGAATATGATCGTGTTCGGACTGGGACCTGCAGGTACCGGTAAGACTTATTTGGCCATGGCTATGGCCATCACTGCATTTAAAAATAACGAAGTCAGCCGGATCATACTGACCAGACCGGCGATCGAAGCCGGGGAGAAGCTGGGATTTTTACCGGGTGATCTGCAGAGTAAAGTAGATCCGTACCTGCGGCCTTTGTATGATGCCCTGTATCAGATCATGGGGGCGGAAAGTTTTGCCAAAAATATGGAAAAAGGACTGATTGAAGTGGCACCTCTTGCATATATGAGAGGACGAACCCTGGATAATGCCTATATTATTTTGGATGAAGCGCAAAATACCACTCCGGCTCAGATGAAAATGTTCCTGACACGAATCGGTTTCGGTTCTAAAGTAATCGTAACCGGGGATTCTTCCCAAAAGGACCTTCCGGTGGGAGCAAAATCTGGTCTGGATGTTGCTGCCAGGGTATTGAAAAATATTGATGATATCGCGTTCTGCAACCTGACGAACAAAGATGTGGTAAGACATCCGCTGGTGCAGAAGATTGTAAAGGCGTATGATGATTATGAAGCACGAACGAAACGAAGATAAAAACGGCTTCCTGCTTTTTTTACTGCCGGAGATTTTTACCGTGATCGCGGGAAGCACGGCAGTATATGCTATGGGTATTTTCGGCAAACAGCTCTCCGTTGAAAATGCTCTGCGAAACGCAGTAATGACCGCAATGGGCCTGGCTGTAGCCGGTTTTTTTCTCAGAAGAGAACAATTGGATTCTCAACTGGATTATGACAACGATGAACACCTGATGCGTTTTTGGATAGCAGTATGGAGCTGTCTGCTACTTTCACTGGCTTGTACATTTCTTCCGGTAGGAGGCTGGCCCTTTTTACCTGTTTTTGTGGTATTATCTCTGCTCAGCAATCTGCCGGTCGGAATTCTTTTCTCCTCAGTGTTTCTTATGATTGCTTCATTTGAAGGTCAGACTCAGGGAATTTTCTTCCTGTATTTTATCAACGGTATTTTTGCTGCCTGCCTTTTTCAGCATCTCGAGCAGGAATTTGCAATCGGTATACCTTTATTCTTGTCTTTGTTCTGCCTGTTTTTATGTGAGATGGCCAATATTGTGTTATTGACCAATGAGCATCTGAGCCTGGAGCAGTTTTTAGTGCCGGCAGCTAATCTGGTCGTCTCCGGAATCTTATTGCTTGGTATCCTGAAGTTTTTTTCCGGTGCAGTGGTATTCCGGGACAGAGTACGCTACCTGGACCTGAACGATACGGAGAATCAGATACTGGCGAAATATCGGCAGACGGATCGCACAGAGTATTTTCAGTGTATTCATACCGCATATTTCTGTGAACGGATCGCCTTAAAACTTGGATTGGACAAAGATGCTTTAAAATGTGCGGGGCTGTACCACAAAAAAGGCTGGGAGCTTATGAATCTTCAGGGCGAAAGCTTTCCGAAGGGCGCGAAGGAGATTTTGGAAGAGTATAAGGAAGATCAAAAATATCGACGGAAGGAAACAGTGGTTCTCTACTGTTCGGATGCCGTTGTCAGCGCCATTTTACTTTTATCGCAAAAGGAGCCGGATAAAAAACCGGACTATGATCAGGTGATCGATAAAATTTTCGAACGGATCCGGGTCAAAGGATTTGTGAATGAATGTGATCTGAGTCTGCGGGACTGGAACAGAATGCAGAAGATATTTAAGGAGGAAAAACTATATTATGACTTTTTACGTTGAAAATGAAACAGAGGAAACATTTGCGGAGGGTGAGGTTTCTTTTTCTGTGGAGGATACCGTGGAGAAGGTTGCAAATGCTGTGCTGGAAATGGAAGGCTGTCCTTATGAGGTACAGCTGAATGTCCTGCTTACCGACAATGATGGGATTCATGCCTACAATAAGGAATATCGTAATATAGACAGAGAGACGGATGTCCTTTCTTTCCCCAATCTGGACTTTGCTGCCCCCGGTGATTTTGATATTCCGGAGGACAGAGAGGCTGATTACTTTGATCCGGATACCGGAGAACTGATTCTCGGAGATATTATTATTTCCGTGGACCGAGTCAGGGAACAGGCGGAAAGTTACGGTCACAGCAGAAAAAGGGAATTCGCATTCCTCGTGGCTCACAGCATGCTGCATCTGTGCGGATATGACCACATGGAGCCGGAAGAAGCAGAGGTAATGGAGGCAAAGCAGGAGCAGGTCCTCGCATCCCTTGGAATTACAAGAGATTAAAAAGGGCGTGGATACACGTATAGGTAACCGAAATGAATCAGGTAGAGATAAAAAGAAAACAGATACAGTTTTTTTCTTATTGTCTGGCAGGGATAAATGTCTGGGTGTTCGGAAAACAGCTTGGAAATAATGGTCTGGCTTATTTGGCGGCCGCTTTTTTGGTTTTTTTGTTTTTTTGGATACTTACCGGTAAAAATGTCCCGGATCGTCTTGGCCGGCTTCTTAGGAGCAGAAGTGCCAAAGGACAATATAAAAACGTATCCAAAATGCGAAGGAATATGATGATTTTCCAGATTGCTGCCGGGCTGGTCGGTGCGGTGCTCTGTGCGGCACTTGGATATTTTGTGCTGGAAAAAGCGTTTCGGATTCCCTACGGAAGTATGATCCTGTGGATTCTGTGTCCTGCGTTGATACTTAGATGTATGCAGTCGGTACTCCTGGGAATTTTTCAGAGTGAAGGATCGGAAATGCCTTCTGCGGTATCTGCTATCCTGCGACAGGTATTTTATTTTGGACTGGGCCTTTTGTTTTTGGGTATTTTTCGTACCTATGGGGAAAAAGTCAGTCTTCTCCTGAAAAAAGATGACTTTACTGCTATGTACGGTGCCATGGGTGTCGCATTGGGAATTGTGATCTCTGAGGTATTGGTTCTGATTTTTGTATTTGTGATTTATCAGGGAAGCGCATCCGGAAGAAGAGAGGCGGAAATAGGCATGAAGGGGACTGATACTTTTTTCAGTCAGGTCCGGGTTCTGCTTTTCAGTATGGGCGGTGATATCATCGGCGATTTACTTTTGTATCTGCCGTTATGGACAGGGCTCGTTTTATTTGAGAAAAATGCGTCGGATATTTATGCAGCTGCAGACAGCTATGGCGTGTTTATCGGAAGATATCTGGATATGATGCTTCTGGTTGTGGTTCTTTTATGCATGGGAATCCTACCGGGAGTAGCCAAAGCCGGCGCACATATCCGGAAAAAAGAAGAACGCTATGCCCAAAATGCAATACAGTCGGGAATCCAGGGTGTATTTCTACATGGAATGTTTTTCACCGTATGGCTTGCCGTTCTGGCGGTACCCCTGGCGCAGACAATCGATAACTCTGTCGGAATCCTGCTGGGAGAAATGTTCACCACAGGATCCTCCGTGGTCCTGTGGGCGCTCTTGCTCTTTTATTGCTCACAAATTTTAAAATTATCCGGAAAAAAACATTTGGTCCTGTTGGGATACGGTGTGATGGATCTCGTATTTGTCATAACGTCGACTGTTCTTTTCAAAATGGAAAATGCCGGGATTCTGAGCATCGTCCTCGGGAGTGTCATCGGAATGGCTGCCGGCGCTGTGTGTCTGTGTGTTATATTATCTCTGCAGAGGAAGACCCGGCCCGACGCACTCAGAGGACTGGCGATTCCGGCCGGCTGCTGTTGTGCCTGCGGTCTGCTGGCATTCGGTCTGGAAAAACTATTGTTCCCCCATGTGGGAGCAGTGATAACGGTGATTTCGGAACTGATCATTACGTTGTTGCTGTATTGGTTCCTTCTGCTATTGTTGCGTTGTCTGCGGGGACAGGATTTTCAATATATTCCCGGCGGCAGGCTGATGCGTATGCTGGGGAAAATGTTCCGGCTGTAAAATTTGCGTCAGATGTATATTATTCCAAAAATAACTGATACTGATACAAAGAATGAACATTGACACCACAGATGTGAGGCAGTATGAAACTTGTAAAACGTATCAGTTACTTTTTTGTAATTCCCATTTTCTTTTTGAGTCTTGGTATTTTTATCGGGGTGTGGGGAATCCGTTTTTTCTATCCGGGATCGTATCCCGGACGGTATTCCGAAGTCCCTGCGGATAGAGCAGACACTTCGGAGGTACCGGAAAGTGTTACGGTTACCGTGTCAGAAGAAACCTTATGTGCGGATACGGAATATGTATTGAAAGAGACGGACATTCTCAGAAATACCTCCGTAGAGACTTCCTGGCAGATTCCACATAAATATATTGGCATGACCAGGGAGAGGTTTCTGGAAACGATGAATCTGTATGCGGAGCATCCTCCGCTGTCAGAGCTCGAAAGAGGTTTTGTGGGTTTAGAGGTATTATCCTTTTCCAGGGAAAAAGTTGTGGTTCGTATGGATTATCGCTATCTGCAGCCAAGCGATGGCTTTTATCTGGCAGTATGTGACAACGAGGTTGTGGTATACCTGGAGGATCGGTCTACCATATATATCAATACAGGGATTGCCCTGGACAGTCTTCCGGAGAAAATACAGATGCAGATTATGGACATGCTGTCCATTCCTGATGAGGAAACACTGTATGATTTTCTGGAGACATATTCTTCCTGAAGAAAGAAACAGGTGAAACAGAAATGAAAAAACACATTGGAATCATCGGCGGCGGTGCAGCAGGTATGATGGCTGCGGTCACAGCTGCCCGAAAAGGTACCAAAGTTACGATTTTGGAACGAAATGATCGAATCGGGAAAAAAATATTACAGACAGGAAACGGGAAATGCAATCTGGGCAATAAAAATCTCACGGTGGAATGTTACCATGGAGGAGATGCTGCATGGATAAAGCAGGCGCTGGAACGCTTCGGTACGGAGGACACCGTTTGCTTTTTTCAAAAAATAGGGCTTCTGATCAAGGAAAAAAACGGATATCTGTATCCGGTCAGTGAACAGGCAGCGTCGGTACTGGATGTGCTTCGCTACGAACTGCAGACGCTTGGAGTTGAAATCATCTATGGATGTAAAGTGCAGAAAGTGGAACGAACACTATCCGGGAAACTTGTGGTAAACGATGGTGACAGAGAATGGCAATTCGATGCGGTGATCCTGACCTGCGGCGGAAAGGCTGCCCCCGGTACCGGCTCTGACGGAAGCGGATGGAAAATTGCCAAAAAAGCTGGTCATACCTGTATTGCTCCCGTACCTGCGCTGGTGCAGCTCCGGTGTCTGGAGACAGATCTTCTGAAGGGAATAGCCGGTGTTCGTGCTGACAGCAGAGTGCGTATTTTGTGTGACGGACGTGAAACAGATGTCGAGCGCGGAGAATTACAGCTGACGGAATACGGCATCTCCGGAATTCCCATATTTCAGTTGAGCCGAGATGTGAATTATTTACTCAGGGACCGGAAAACTGTAATGGCCGAGATTGATTTTCTGCCGGATATGACGGAAGAATCCTATGAAAATATGAAGAAAACCCGCCGGATGCTGCAGGAAAAGCGGACGGCAGAAGAGTTTTTTACGGGAATCCTGAATAAAAAGCTGATGTCTGTATTTTTGAAAATTGCAGGCATAAAACCGACAACTCCGGCAGTGGAAATTCCGGAAGATAAAATAAACACTTTTTATGAACTGTGCAGATGTTTCCGGTTACATATTACGGAGAGCAATCCCTATGAGAATGCGCAGGTAGCGGCCGGAGGAATTGCAGTAACGGAAGTGACGGAAGACATGGAATCAAAACTCTGCCCCGGGCTGTATTTCGCAGGAGAGATTCTGGATGTGGACGGAAGATGCGGCGGCTATAATCTGCAATGGGCCTGGAGCAGCGGGTTTATTGCGGGGTGTTCTGCTGCAATCAAGACAGAATAAGGAGTTATTATGATCAGATTAAACCAGTTGAAACTTCCGGTAAATCATACGGAGGAACAGCTTGTACATAAGACGGCACAAAGCCTTCGGATCCCTACAGAAGATATTCTGGAACTGGAGGTCGTAAGACAGTCTCTGGATGCGAGGAAGAAGCCGGAACTTTTTTACAGTTACAGTATCGATGTCATCGTGAAAAAAGAAGAGAAAGTATACAAGGATGCCTGTCGCAGACTCGGTAAGGCAAATGTTCTGCAAACGGAGAAAAGGAAATATCATTTCCCTGCAGGCGGCACACAGCCGCAAAAGCATCCAACGGTGATCGTCGGATGCGGACCGGCTGGATTATTCTGCGGATATTATCTCGCACTACACGGATATCGTCCCGTGATTTTAGAGCGGGGAGCGGATGTGGACACGAGACAGGCGGATGTGGAGCGGTTCTGGGAGACAGGGAAACTGCAGCCCGATTCCAACGTTCAGTTCGGAGAAGGGGGTGCCGGAACTTTTTCGGACGGTAAATTAAATACATTGGTTAAGGATAAATACGGCAGAAACACAGAAGTTCTCAGGACTTTTGTAAGGTACGGTGCGGATCCTGCTATTTTATATCAGGCAAAGCCCCATATCGGGACCGATGTACTGAGCCGGATCGTGAAAAGTATGCGGGAAGAGATCCTGCGTCTGGGAGGCGAAGTTCATTTTCACAGTCAGGTGACGGAAATATTGACTGAGGGTGGTCATGTTACGGGAGTGAAAATTAACGCTGCCGAAGAACTCCCATGTGAGCAGCTGGTTCTGGCTCCCGGACACAGCGCCAGAGATACTTTTTCCATGCTTTATGAAAATCAGTTCCCAATGTCGGCAAAACCTTTTGCCGTAGGATTTCGTGTGGAACATCCGCAGGCTTTGATCAACCGGAGTCAATACGGTGCGGAGCAGGTTAAGGGACTGGGTGCAGCTGCCTACAAGGTGACGGCGAAGACCGGTACCGGCAGAGGGGTATATTCTTTCTGCATGTGCCCCGGAGGATATGTGGTCAATGCGTCTTCAGAACCCGGAAGACTGGCTGTCAACGGCATGAGTTACAGTGGACGTGACGGCCAAAATGCCAACAGCGCCATTATTGTATCGGTGACGCCGGAGGATTATGGATCGGAGCATCCGTTAGCCGGAATCGAATTTCAACGGGTACTCGAGAAAAAGGCATATGATCTCTGTAATGGAAAACTTCCGGTACAGCACTATGGAGATTTCCGCAAAAAAGTGACGGGAGAAGATCTACCGGAAAAAGAAATAGATTCCGACGAATGGGACGGAATGGAACCCCAGCGCAAAGGAGCTTATGAATGGGCTGATCTGACGGGGATCCTTCCGGAGGAATGCAATCATGCTTTTGTGGAAGGAATGGACAGTTTTGGCAGACAGATCCGGGGATTTGATTCTCCGCATGCGATTCTGACCGGAGTAGAAAGCCGCACCTCGTCACCGGTGAGAATTGATCGGGATGAAAAATTGCAATCCGCGATCCGCGGATGCTATCCCTGCGGAGAAGGGGCAGGGTATGCCGGCGGAATTACTTCGGCGGCGATGGACGGTATCCGTGTGGCGGAGATGATTGCATCACAGTTTGCTCCATCACAGCGTTGACGTACAGAGAAAAATAGTATATCATTCAGATATTCGAAAGTTTTTATTTTATAGTCAGAGAGGCAGTCACGTGAATAACATAAGGGAACAGATAAAAGATAAGAAGAAAATCGTCGTTAAGATCGGTTCCTCTTCTTTACAACATAGCGAAACAGGAGATCTGGATTATATCCGGCTGGAAAAGCTGGTGAGAGAACTCTGTGATATCAGCAACCAGGGGAAGGAAGTCGTACTGGTGACTTCCGGTGCCATTGCCGTGGGCAAAAAAGCAGTGAAACTGAAGACAATTGAGGGACAGACCCAGGCAGAGGCCATGGCTGTAAAACAGGCATGCTCGGCAATCGGTCAGGCCCGTCTGATGATGGCTTATCAGAAACTGTTTTCGGAATACAATCATGTAGCGGCACAGATTTTGATGACTAAAAATACCATTGTGGATAATCTGAATCGTTATAATGCTCATAACACCTTTACACAACTATTAAAAATGGGGGTGATCCCCATTGTGAATGAAAATGATACCGTAGCTACCTACGAGATCGAAATTGGTGATAATGATACGCTGTCCGCAATCGTGGCAGCCCTGATCGATGCGGACCTGTTGATCCTGCTGTCGGATATCGACGGACTCTATACCGATGATCCCAGACAGAATCCGGATGCAGAATTTATCGAACAAGTGGATGAACTTACGGATGAATTCATGAATATGGGCAAGGCTTCCACCGGCAGTAATGTAGGTACCGGCGGCATGAATACCAAGATGATCGCAGCTAAAATTGCCACCAGTTCCGACGTGGATATGCTCATTGCCAACAGCAGAGACATCGGCGTGCTGCATCGGTTGTTAGAAGGAGAGAATGAAGGTACTCTGTTCGTAGCACACAGGGATGAAAGCTTTGATCTGCCGGAATTTGTACAGAATCTGCATAAAAATTGATCCGGCAAAAAAGGAGAATACATTATGAATATGGATGAAAGAATAAAGCGCATCAATGAGCTTTATCATAAATCTCAGAATGAGGGACTGACCGACGAAGAAAAACTGGAACAGACCATTTTACGTCAGGAATATGTGGACAGTATCAAACGTAATATGAAAGCTCAGCTGGATAATATAGAGATTGAGAGACCGGACGGCACCATTGAAAAATTAAAGCCGGTTTATAAAAAGAAAAAATGATCAAAGAACAGAAAAAACAGATTCGAAGAAAAGCGCTTGCCTGCAGAAATGCGCTTACCGAACCGGAGAGGGAACGGGGAAAACTGCTGATCACGGAGCGGATTCTGGGACACCAGTGGTATTATCTGTCGGATACGATTTTAGGTTTTGTAAGCTACGGCAGTGAGATCTGTACGACGGAGATTCTCGAAAGTGCTCTGCAAGACGGAAAAAATGTCTACGTTCCCAAAGTGGAAGATGGAAAAATGGAGTTTTATCGGATGTTCTCTCTGTCAGAGTTGAAAAACGGTTACAAGAAAATCCCGGAACCGGCAGGGGATACGGACCGGTATGTGTTTGAACCGGAGCATGCAGACAAAACCTTACTTCTGATGCCGGGAAGCGCCTTTGACCCGCTGGGAAACCGTATGGGATACGGCGGTGGATTTTACGACAGATATCTTGCGGACAAAGAAAACTTAAGACTGCGGAGCATCGGTATCGGTTTCCGCTGCCAGCAGGTAGAACAGGTACCTGTGGAAGTGACAGATGTGAAGCCGTATCAGGTGATTCTGGTTTAAATTATAAATATCGGATAGAAAGTAGGGGATAGCTATGGCAGAGTTAACGGAATTGGGAAAAAATGCATGTGCTGCGAAATATATATTGCAGAAACTGACTACTGAAGAAAAAAATAAGGCACTGGACACTGCGGCAAACTATCTGTGTGACAGGCAGGCGGAGATTCTTGCTGCCAATGAGTCTGATCTGGAGAACGGCCGAAGAAACGGAATGAATCCCGGACTTTTGGATCGTTTAAAACTGACACCCGATCGGATTGCCCAGATTGCGGAGGGACTTCGCCAGATTTCCGAGCTTCCCGACTGTATCGGAGAGGTTATGGAACATTTCGAGCGCCCCAACGGATTAGAGATCGATAAGGTGCGGGTTCCGTTAGGTGTCATCGGCATTATCTATGAAGCGCGTCCCAATGTTACTGCGGATGCCTTCGGATTGTGCTTTAAAACCGGTAATGCTGTGATCTTAAAGGGCGGCAGTGATGCTATTCATTCCAATATTGCAATTGTAAGGGTATTGCAGGATGCCCTGGATGCCTGCAAAATGCCCCGGACAGCGGTACAACTGATTGAGGATACCGATCGGGCGGTTACCGCACAGTTCATGAAGATGAAAGAATATGTGGATGTACTGATTCCCAGAGGTGGTGCGGGACTGATCCGCAGCGTGGTGGAGAACAGTACGATCCCCGTGATCGAAACCGGCACCGGTAATTGTCATGTTTACGTAGATCGGGACGCAGATGTGGATATGGCAGTAAAAATTCTGATGAATGCTAAGACCCAGAGGATCGGCGTCTGCAATGCCTGTGAGTCGCTGGTGGTACATCGGGCAATCCGTGACAGGTTCCTTCCCAAAATGGCGGAGACCCTGAAAACCAAAAATGTGGAACTGCGAGGGGACGAAAGTACCCGTGAAATCCTGCCGGACTGTATTCCGGCAACGGAAGAAGATTACGGTACCGAGTATCTGGACTATATTTTATCTATTAAAACGGTTGACAGTGTGGACGAGGCAATCGCTCATATTAACCGATATAATACGAAGCATTCCGAATGTATCGTGACGGAAAATGTGCAGACGGCGGAAAAGTTCTTAAACGAAGTGGATGCAGCCTGTGTCTATGTCAATGCATCCACACGCTTTACGGATGGATTTGAATTTGGATTTGGTGCCGAGATCGGCATCAGCACACAGAAGCTGCACGCAAGAGGCCCCATGGGTCTGAAGGAGCTGACCTCCTATAAATACAAGATCCACGGAAACGGTCAGATCCGCGGATAATGACCTGTGTATTGTCTGGATCTTTTGTCCGGAAATAACTATAGAGTAGAGGAGAGAGATTATGAAAGAAGTAAACGGAAGTATTTGGCACACCATGAGCACTCAGAGAGTGACTCCCACAGATTTTGTCTGTGTTATTGAGATTTCCAAGGGTAGCAAGAACAAGTATGAACTGGACAAGGAGACCGGTCTTCTGATCCTGGACCGTATCCTGCATACATCCACCCATTATCCCGCAAACTATGGTTTCATTCCCAGAACCTACGGTGATGACGGTGACCCTCTGGATGTATTGTTACTGTGTTCCGAGCCGGTACAGCCTATGACTCTGGTAAGAGCGTATCCGATCGGTGTGATCTCCATGCTGGATAACGGCAAAAACGATGAGAAGATCATTGCAGTACCTTTCAATGATCCTAATTATAACTGCTATCATGATATTTCCGAGCTGCCCAGTCATGTGGTGGACGAGATGGAGCATTTCTTCACAGTATATAAAGCACTGGAGAACAAGACCACCGCAGTCAATGAAAAGGGTAACAGAGAAGAAGCCATCGAAGTCATTAAGAAATGTCTGGATAACTACATTGATACCTTTATCAAGAGCTGGTAAATGCTGCAACGTAAGAATATGGTGTCGTTTCATAGAAACTAATGAAAAAAATGTCAAAATCCACTAGATTTTTTTGGGGAAATATGAGAGAATGAACACGACCATTATGATATTATTTTATCAATAGTATTATAAGTACATATTGAAAGGAGATTTCACATGATTTATTCAAAAGAAGTTGAAGAAATGTGTCCCGTTGCACAGGGCGTACATCATGGTTGTGCTCCCATTCCCGAAGAGGCAAAATGGGTGCAGGCAAAAGAAGTTAAGGATATTTCCGGTCTGACTCACGGTGTGGGCTGGTGTGCACCTCAGCAGGGTGCATGTAAGCTTACCCTGAACGTTAAGGAAGGCATCATCCAGGAGGCTCTGGTTGAGACCGTTGGATGTTCCGGTATGACCCACTCCGCAGCTATGGCTGCTGAGATCCTGCCCGGTCTGACCGTTATGGAAGCTTTAAATACTGACCTTGTATGTGATGCAATCAATACCGCTATGAGAGAGCTGTTCTTACAGATCGTATACGGACGTACCCAGAGTGCATTCTCTGAGGAAGGTCTGCCTGTCGGTGCAGGTCTGGAAGACCTCGGTAAGGGCTTAAGAAGCCAGGTTGGTACTATGTACGGTACTCTGAAGAAGGGTCCCCGTTATCTGGAGATGGCAGAAGGTTATGTAACCGGTATCGCTCTGGACAAGGATGATCAGATCATCGGTTACCAGTTCGTTAACCTTGGTAAGATGACTGACTTCATCAAGAAGGGTGACGATGCTAACACTGCATGGGAAAAGGCTAAGGGCCAGTACGGTCGTGTAGATGATGCAGTTAAGATCATCGATCCCAGAAAACAATAAGATACAGGAGGACAGAAAAAATGGCTTTATTTGAATCATATGAAAGACGTATTGATAAGATCAACGCTGTACTGAACAGCTATGGTATCTCCTCTATCGAAGAAGCAGAGAAGATCACGAAAGATGCTGGTCTGGATGTATACGATCAGGTTAAGAAGATCCAGCCCATCTGTTTTGAAAATGCTTGCTGGGCTTACACTGTAGGCGCTGCAATTGCAATCAAGAAAGGCTGCAGAAAGGCATCTGAAGCAGCAGCAGCAATTGGTGAAGGCTTACAGTCCTTCTGTATTCCCGGTTCCGTTGCGGATACCCGTAAGGTAGGTCTTGGTCATGGTAACCTGGGCAAGATGTTACTGGAAGAGGATACCGACTGCTTCTGTTTCCTGGCTGGACATGAGTCCTTCGCAGCAGCAGAAGGTGCGATCGGTATCGCAGAGAAGGCTAACAAAGTTCGTCAGAAGCCTTTACGTGTTATCCTGAACGGTCTTGGTAAGGATGCTGCAAAGATCATTTCCCGTATCAACGGATTTACTTTCGTAGAGACCTCTTATGATCCTTACACCAATACCGTTACCGAGGTAGAGAGAATTGCTTACTCTGAGGGACTTCGTGCTAAGGTTAACTGCTACGGCGCTAACAGCGTTCCCGAAGGTGTAGCTATCATGTGGAAGGAGAACGTAGACGTATCCATCACCGGTAACTCTACCAATCCTACCAGATTCCAGCATCCCGTAGCCGGTACTTACAAGAAGGAGAGACTGGAAGCAGGCAAGAAGTACTTCTCCGTTGCATCCGGCGGCGGTACCGGACGTACTCTGCATCCCGATAACATGGCTGCAGGTCCCGCTTCTTATGGTTTCACCGATACTCTGGGCCGTATGCACTCTGATGCGCAGTTCGCTGGTTCTTCCTCTGTACCTGCACATGTTGAGATGATGGGTCTGATCGGCATGGGTAACAACCCTATGGTAGGTGCTACCGTAGCTGTTGCAGTATCCATTGAGGAAGCTGCTAAGGCTGGCAAGTTCTAATAAATCTGATTTTCAGAATTCTGAGACTCCCGAAAAAATCGGGAGTCTTTTTTTATAAAATTATTTTTGCAATCGAACATACATTCTGCTATAATATAATGAGCGCAAGGGAGCCAATATGCTTGCATAATTGGCGAACGGCGAATTTGATCATGATCGTTGTGAAGCAACGGTAAGCACCATAGGTGCGAATCATGATGTAATGAGTAACCGCAGCACAGAAAGGAGGCATTTATGGAAACATCATTACATACGTATATTGCTATGGATCTGAAGTCCTTTTATGCCTCCGTGGAGTGCGTGGACAGAGGCTTGGATCCACTGAACACCAACCTGGTGGTAGCGGATGCCTCCCGGACGCAGAAGACCATCTGCCTGGCAGTGTCACCCTCCCTGAAAGCCTATGGGATTTCCGGAAGAGCAAGACTGTTTGAGGTAATCTCCAAAGTACGGGAAGTAAATGCACTGCGGAAGGTAAGGGCACCCGGAGGAGCTTTTACCGGAAAATCTTCTTTTGCGGATGAATTGCAGGAACATTCCGAATTAGAGGTAGCTTTTGTCACAGCTACACCACGTATGGCGAGATATTTAGAATACAGTGCACAGATTTATGATATTTATCTGAAGTACATTGCACCGGAAGATATTCATGTCTATTCTATTGATGAGGTATTCCTGGATGTGACACAATATCTGAAAACCTATGGCATGACAGCGAGAGAACTGGCGTCCAAAATTGCAATGGAGATTCTCGAGAAAAAGGGGCTGACTGCCACAGCCGGAATCGGAACCAATCTGTATCTGTGTAAGATTGCCATGGACATCGTAGCCAAACATATGGAGCCGGATGAAAACGGTGTCCGGATCGCCGAACTGGATGAGATCAGTTACCGGGAACTTTTGTGGGATCATAAACCACTGACGGATTTCTGGAGAGTTGGCACTGGCTACCGTCGAAAACTGGAAGCAGCCGGAATGTTTACCATGGGTGATGTGGCCAGATGTTCTATCGGCAGCACTCAGGATTACTATAATGAAGATTTACTCTATAAAATGTTCGGAATCAATGCGGAGCTTCTGATCGATCATGCCTGGGGATATGAACCGGTGACCATGGATCTGATCAAGTCCTATCGGCCGGAGACCAACTGTATCAGTTCCGGGCAGGTATTGCATTGTGCCATGGATTTTACGAAGACGAAGATCATAGTCCGGGAGATGGCTGAACAGCTGGTCCTGGATCTGATGGCGAAAAAGCTGGTGACAGATCAGATCGTACTGACTGTGGGTTATGACATTGATAATCTGAAGATACCGGAGATTGCCGATCATTATCATGGGGAGATCACGGTAGACCGTTATGGCAGGAGCGTACCAAAACATGCCCACGGCACCGGCAATCTTACGACAATGACTGCATCTTTAAGTAAGATCATGGAGACGACGATGGGATTATATGAACGGATCGTGAATCCATCACTTTTAACACGAAGGATCACTCTGACAGCCAATCATTTAAAAGATGCGGACAAAGTGAAGGACGAGCCGGTCTACGAACAGCTGGATCTGTTCTCCGGAGGCCTTTTGTATGCTAGACAGGAGCCTGCACAGGATACGACGCAGCAGGAAAAAGAACGTCTGGAAAAGGAAAAACATTTGCAGGAAGCAATGCTCCGGGTGAAATCCAAATACGGAAAAAATGCCATTTTGAAGGCAGCCGACCTACAAGAGGGCGCTACCACAATAGACAGGAATCGTCAGATCGGTGGTCACAAAGCATAATAAATAATCATAGAAAAAGGGTAAAAAATGAACGAGAAATATAAGGACATGCTCCGGCTTCCGCATCCTGTGTCCGCCACCCACCCCAGAATGTCGTTGCAGGACCGGGCGGCACAGTTTTCTCCCTTTGCGGCATTGACAGGATACGAAGATGCTCTGAAGGAAATGGCCCGTCTGACGGATCATTTTGTCGAACTGGATGAAGACAGGAAGCAGGAGATTGACCGGCAGATCGGTTATCTGCAACAGCACATGAGAGAGGAACTTACGGTAAAGATCACTTATTTCGTACCGGACACCCGGAAAAACGGCGGTGCCTACAACACTCTGGAAGGATGCGTGCAAAAAATTGACGAAAATAGCAAAAGCCTCCGGATACAGGGAACGGAGATATTGGTAGATAAAATCTATCAGATAGATTTTATCCGGGCAACATTGTAAATATTTATAGAAAATGCTACAATATTGCCCGGCAGACATTACTGAAAAGTTTGGAAAGGAATCTTTCGGAATGAAGAAAAAATATATCGGTACAGTTTTTTTCTCTCTTCTTTTACTGTTGTTATTTCTTCCGGTTTTCTTTTATGTTATTTATTACGGAAATAACGTAGATTATAATGCAATGCACAAAATTGTTACCGTGGAAGGAAACAGGGTCTTATTTTTATGTGCGATCGTGGGAGCCGCGGTACTTGGAATTCTTTATTATTTTCTCAGGAAACTTCCAACCACGCCTCGTACAATAACTGTATTTACGGCCGTTACCGTGGCGGTCTGTGTCCTTTTTTATATGATCAATGTCAATATTTCCAAATGTATAGCGTTCTACGGCGGCTGGGACTGCGGAATGGTGGCCAATTCGGCACGCTGGATCTTCGAAGGCGGCGAACTGGGATATGACGATTATTATACGATCTACAGCAACAATATTCCCATTACATGGCTTTTGTATAAGCTGTATTGCTTTTCTTCCGGTATGAAAGCGTATCCGTATAACCCGGAGTTTATATGGATCCAGTTCCAATGCGTAATGCTTTCACTGGCAGTATTATGTTCTGTACTTTTGGTGCTCAGAGTCAGTAAAAACCTGGGAACATCTGTTATAACACTGATTTTCAATATTGCCTTTCTGGGAATCTCTCCATGGAAAATCATTCCGTATACGGATGGCTGCACCATAGCGATGCCTGTTATGATCCTTTTCTTATATTCTATGGTGCGAGGCCGCAAAAGCAGGTGGAGTTATGCTCTCTGGTTCCTGCTTATGTTTCTCGGATGCCTGAGCGGCATTATGAAAGCGACCTGTTATGTGGCGGTAATTGCGATCGTCATAATTGATATTTTTTGGACTGTTTCGGAGGAGAGCGATGTTCGTTCCCGGTTATACGGACTGGGAGGGAAGATGTTACTGCTGGTAATTGCCTTTTGTCTTGCATCATGGTGCAGGCAGGGAATGTATCAGACATTACACTACGGATACAATCCGGAGCTGGAAATCGGTTGGAGTAATTATATGTATAACGGTCTCAATGAGAACACCACGGGAGCCTGTTCCGGAGAGGGCCTTGAGATCGTACGGTCTTTTGCCGGTTCCGATAAGGCTTCCCGGATGCAATATGAACTTGCAGGAATCCGCAGAAGAATGCAGGAACGGGGCTTTATAGGGACCTTGCGGTTCTGGCTGCGCAAACAGGTCATGAATTATAATGACGGCACCTTCAGCTGGTATCAGGAGGGATATTTCCAGGCCTGGGAATATCCGGAGCTTACCGATAGCTCCTTTATGGAGCCGCTGCGGAATTTCTTCTGGCAGGATGGCAGTAATTATATCTGGTTCACGACGGTAAGTCAGGGCCTGTGGATTTTTGTACTGCTGGGAATTCTGGCAGAAGCGGCATTGGTTCTGGTGAACGCAATTGCGGGATTTCGAAAGCATGGTATGTCTGTTAGGGAGGAGTCGTCCGAACTGTTGAATATTTCTGTTACCATGATCGTTATTTTTATCGGTATGTTTTTATTTGTTATGTTGTTTGAAGCCAGGGCGCGGTATCTTTATAATATGATCCCGGTCTTTTCAACAATGGCAGTTCTTGGATGGTGCGGAATATATCGTAAATGCTTCCTGATGTTTGACAAAAAGCGGCAATAAGATATTTATTATATAAAAATTGCACGTTATCCGCTTTTATAATGTGAAAATACTACTGGTAAAAAATACAAGCATCTTGTATAATGTACATTGTTAGTTCAAATTATTTTATAAAATAGGAAATAATAAGAGGGAGGAAGAATTAATGTACTATTGTAAGAATTGCGGCGAACCTTATATGACGGATGAAGCTGTAATGTGCATAAAGTGTGGCGTAGCTAAGGGACAGGGCAATAATTATTGCCATAACTGCGGTAAGCCGTTAGCTCCGGATGCAGCAGTATGCTTAAACTGCGGCGTAGCTAATAAACAGGCTCCTGCACCGGATGCAAAATCCAAACTGGTTGCCGGTCTCCTGGGTATTTTTCTGGGTACATTCGGTGTTCATAATTTTTATCTTGGCTACACCGGAAAAGCAATCACACAGCTTGTGCTTACCATTGTTGGATATATTCTTTGCTGTGTTGTAGTTGGTATTTTCCTGGTTATAGGTATATGGATCTGGAGTCTGGTAGAGGCTATTATGATCCTGACAGGCAAGATCAATGTAGATGGTAAAGGTAACCCGTTGGCAGATTAAATAAACTAAGATCCTGAAAGGATCGGAAAGAGGAAAAAATGGACGGACAGAATTTTGAAAATGAAAACAATGTAACGGTAGATACTACCGCAACAGAAGTAAGTTCTACAGCAGAACCTGCACAGGAGACACCTGCAGCAGAACAGCCTGCAAACAATTATCAAGACTATACTACTAATGTACAGCCTCAGGTAGCTGTAACAACACCTGTACAACCTGGGAACAAAGATACCAATGTGCTGGCTATCATCAGTCTGGTACTGGGTATTCTTTCTATTGTTCTTGGATGCTGTAGCGGATGGATCGGTGCTTTGTTTGGTATCGGTGGTATTATCTGCGCAGTATTTGCCAACAAGCAGGGTAAGAGCGGACTGTCAAAAGCCGGACTGATCTGCTCCATCGTCGGTATTGTATTGGGAATCCTGATCACCGTTCTTGCAGTAGTATTTTCTATGGCTATGGTAGGTTACGGCTATGAAAGTATGTACTAAGAATAGCAGAAGTCTGGAAGATTATCTTTATCTGACAGGATGGATATTTCTTCTGACCGGCAGTATTGGAATCTATCTATATCTTCATATAGTTCTTCCGAATCTGCAGGGATATACCTGCATGGTCTGCCGATTGTTTGGATTTTATTGTCCCGGCTGCGGTGGAACCAGAGCAGTAAGTGCACTGCTTGCAGGACATCCTCTGTTAGCAACCTGGTATCATCCACTGGTACCTTATACCGTTGTTATCTTTGGAGGCTTTATGCTGACACAGACTCTCACCAGATTACATATCGGTGGGATCAAAGGATGGAAGTTCCATGAGTGGCATCTGTATGCAGCTGTCGCAATCATGATCGCAAATTTTATTTTGAAAAACATTTTGCTTCTGGGTTTTCATATTACACTATGACTGTATTTGCAATTTTTACATATACAGAATTTTTTAAGCACAAGAGTGCGGAGGGAGAAAAAAATGAATAAAAAAACTACAGGTATCATTGCTTACATCACCTGGATTGGCTGGATCGTTGCGTTTTGCGCAGGTGATAAAGAGGGCGCTAAGTTTCATCTGAATCAGGCGCTGGTAATTCTGATCGGTCAGATCATTGCAAGCGCTGTCAATTTTATTCCTAAAGTAGGTGGATTTGTAGGTTCTATCCTGAGTATTTTCCTGTTTGTATGCTGGATCATGGGTCTGATCTATGCTTGCCAGGAGCAGGAGAAGGAAGTTCCCCTGATCGGTCAGATTAAAATTTTAAAATAATCATCTATCAGAAAAAAGAACAAAAAAATCCCCGGTGCATCAGCATCGGGGATTTTCTTGTTCTTACGTATTATTCTGCAGTAGCAGAAGCAGCATCTGCTGTTTCCTCTGCAGTGGTCAGATTTACATTTTCCGGTTGTTCCCCATGCAGGAACGTAATAATGATCTGAATACGTTTATAAGCTCTTGCGTAGTTTTCTTTTGCATAATCGGCAGTCAGTTGATTGTAGCCGCCGTTGCTGTAGGCTTCATGATAACTTTCCACGGCCTGTGTCATGTACGCGCTGGCTTCATCTGCCAGAGATTCCAAATAATCAAATTCCGTGGGAAAATCCAATTCCGCAAAATTCTGAAAAGAGGTATCCAGCTGATCCAGATATCCCAGCAATTCATCGGTTGCTGTATCCGATTCCGCATCTACGTTATTGATGGCAGTATCGATATCGGAGATCTCTGTGCAGAAGGCATCTATTTCACCCTTGAACTGTGTCAGCTTAGGGTCTTTTCCACAAGCGGTAAGTGCCATGGCAGTAAGAAGTCCTGCGGTAATGGCAAGTATTTTTTTCTTCAAGATAATCATCCTCCAAATCATTTAATCCACATAAAATTTATCATATTCTGAGACTTTGCGCAACCATATAATGTTAAATCGTCCCCTTTACGAATAAAAGCACAATGTGGTATGATTAAAAGAATTAAGAAACAGGGAAGAGAAACATGACACGAGAAAAATTTATTGATTTCACAAAAGATCATATCATATATCTGGACGGTGCCACCGGCTCCAATCTGGTAAAGGCCGGAATGCCCTCCGGAGTCTGCCCGGAGCAGTGGATTCTGGAACATAGAGAGGTAATGCTACAGCTACAGAAGGAATACGTGCAGGCGGGAACCAATATTCTGTACGCACCTACCTTTACAGCAAACCGTGTAAAACTGGCAGAATATCATTTAGAGAAAAATATGTCCTCTATGATCCATGACCTGGTGGCGATATCCAAAGAAGCTGCAGCGGACACTCCGGGACATCCGGTCTATGTGGCCGGAGATATCACCATGACCGGCGAGCAGCTGCGCCCTATGGGAAAAATGGAGCTGGAAGATCTGATCGCTATCTATAAAGAGCAGATTCTCTGCCTGGTGGATGCCGGAGCAGATCTGCTGGTAGTCGAAACGATGATGAGCCTGGCAGAGACCAGAGCGGCATTGATCGCTGCAAAAGAAGTCTGTGATCTTCCGGTGATCGCTACACTTACTTTTGAAGCGGATGGCAGAACTTTATTCGGCACAGATGCCAAAACGGCGGCAGTCGTACTGGAAAGTCTGGGTGCGAGCGCTATCGGTGCGAATTGTTCCACCGGTCCGGCACAGATGGAAGGCATCATCTCCGACATGGTATCCGTTACCATGATACCTATCATTGCAAAGCCAAATGCCGGACTGCCTTTTCTGGATGAAAACGGAACCACCTGCTATAACATGGAAGCTGAAGAGTTTACCGAAGAAATGCAAGTACTGGTGAATGTCGGCGCAACCATACTGGGAGGATGCTGCGGCACCACTCCGGAATTTATAAGGCAGCTTCATGATCGTTTCGGCACCGTTGCACAAGCAACGGCAGCCAGACGACCGGAGGGCATCCGGTATCTGACATCCGAACGCATTACCCACAGCTTCGGACTGGAGGATGGTTTTTTCGTCGTAGGAGAGAGAATTAATCCTACGGGCAAAAAGGCACTTCAGGCACAACTGCGGGAAGGCAATTTTGAAAAGGTGATCCAGTTCGCCGAAGAGCAGGAAACCTGTGGCGCAAAGGTACTGGATATCAATATGGGGATGAGCGGTATTGATGAAAAGCTATGTATGCTCCGGGCGCTGGAGGAGGTAAGCGGTGTGACGAATCTTCCACTGTCGCTGGATTCCAGTTATGTGGAAGTACTGGAAGCCGCCCTTCGTAATTACCCGGGACGTGCTTTGGTCAATTCGGTGTCTCTGGAAACGGAAAAATTCGAAAAGCTGCTTCCTATTGTAGCTAAATATGGTGCAATGTTCATCCTGCTTCCTTTATCGGATGCAGGTCTGCCTAAGGACATTGAAGAGAAAAAAGAGATTATACATAAAATTTATGATCGTGCACTTTCACTTGGAATGCGAAAGGAAGATATTGTAGTAGACGGTCTGGTGGCAACCGTCGGAGCAAATCCAAAGGCTGCACTGGAGACGCTGGAAACGATCCGTTACTGCAAGAGCAACGGCTTCGCCACAATTTGCGGCTTATCCAATATTTCATTTGCCATGCCGGAGAGAGGTTTTGTAAATACCGCTTTTCTGACGCTGGCGATTCAGTCGGGACTGACGATGGCGATTGCCAATCCCTCTCAGGAGATGCTGATGAGCTGTGCGCTGGCAACCGATCTTCTCCTGAATAAAGAAGAGGCTGCACTCCGTTATATTGAATATGCCGGAGGCGTCAAAGAGCGCAGAGAAGAAAAAGAAGCGGAATTATCCAGAAAACTTGCTCTTTTGGATCAACAGGGAACGAAGGCAGATTCCACGGACAATACAGAAGTACCGTCTGCTGTAACTGCTTCGAAAGATACCCCTCAGATCAATGAAATGCAGGAAAAACTGAAAACAGCAGTTCTGAAGGGGAATCGTAACGGTATTGTAAAAATAACAAACGAAGCACTGGAGAGTGGAGAAAAACCTGTGGAATTATTGAATCAGGTTCTGCTTCCCGCTATCAATCTGGTGGGAGAATATTTTGATCAGGGCAAGTATTTCCTGCCGCAGCTGATTGCCAGTGCAGAAGCAATGAAGAATTCCATTGAAGTACTGGAGCCTTTATTACAGACCGGAAACAGTGGGGAAGAAATGCCGGTAGTCGTTATTGCTACCGTAGAAGGCGATATTCATGACATTGGTAAAAATCTTGTAGCGTTGATGTTGAAAAATCATGGTTTCCATGTGATAGATCTGGGAAAGGATGTTCCCCAGGCCAAAATTTTGGAAACGGCAAAGGAACATCACGCTGAGTTTATCGCCCTGTCAGCGTTGATGACCACCACCATGCAGAGAATGCGGGAGATCGTAGCCGCTGCGAAACAGGAAGGTATCACCGCCAAAATCATTATCGGCGGAGCAGTGATCACCCAGGAATATGCGGATGAGATCGGAGCGGACGGCTATTCCAAGGATGCAGCAGATGCTGTGAAGCTGGCCAAAAGCCTGATGGAATAAAATAAACAGCGGAAAATTATGGAGTATAGATAAAGGAGTGGAATGACATGATTGGAGCAGATGCGATTATTAAATGTCTGGAAGAAGAAGGTGTAAGTACGGTATTCGGATATCCCGGAGTGGCGATATGTCCTTTTTTCAACAGTATTCTGGATTCCGATATTAAGACAGTATTGATCCGTACCGAACAGAATGCAGCACATGCTGCCAGTGGTGTGGCACGAATGACCGGAAGACCCGGAGTCTGTGCGGTAACCTCCGGACCGGGCGCTACGAATGTTATCACGGGTATTGCTACAGCATTTGCGGACAGTATTCCACTGATCTGTATCACCGGTCAGGTGAACAGTGAACTGCTGGGAAGCGATGTATTCCAGGAGGCAGACATCACCGGCGCTGTGGAATCTTTTGTGAAATACAGCTATCTGGTAAAAAATGTAAATGATATTCCCAGAGTATTCAGGGAAGCGTTTTATATTGCCAATACCGGTAGAAAAGGACCGGTGCTGATCGATATTCCCATTGATATTCAGAATGCCACGATCAAGAATTTTCATTATCCGGAAGAGGTAAACCTCCGCACTTATAAACCAACGGTCAAGGGACATGCCGTACAGATCAAAAAGGTGATCCGGGAATTGGAAAAGGCAAAGCGGCCTATTATCTGTGCCGGAGGCGGTGTATTGCTCAGTGAGGCGCAAGAGGAGCTTCGGGCATTTGCGGAAGAACACAGAATTCCCGTAGTGTCTACCATGATGGGAATCGGTGTCATGCCCACTGAACATCCTCTATATTATGGAATGGTGGGCAATAATGGCAAGGCATATGCAAACCGTGCCATGAATGAATCGGATCTGTTGATTATGGTGGGAGCCCGTGTGGCAGATCGTGCGGTCAGTCAGCCGGATCTGATTACCCGGAATAAGGTATTGGTACATATCGATGTAGATCCCGCAGAGATCGGTAAAAATGCCGGTCCCTCCATCCCATTGGTCGGCGATGCAAAACACATTTTCCTGGATTTCCAGAAGGAAGAATTCAGCTGCGACTATGGGGAATGGCTTACTACCTTAAATGAATATCGCTCCACAATGGAGAAAAAGAGAACCCCGAATCCCGATTTTGTAGATCCTGCGGCCTTTATTACAAAACTTTCCGAGAAAATGCAGGAGGATGGTGTGTATGTAGCGGATGTAGGACAGAACCAGATCTGGTCCTGCGGTTATCACATTGTGAAAAAGGGTAAATTTTTAACATCCGGCGGCATGGGAACCATGGGATATTCCATTCCTGCGGCTATGGGTGCCAAAACAGCCGCGATGGACAAGCAGGTCATTGCCGTATGCGGTGACGGATCTTTCCAGATGTCTATGATGGAACTGGCCACCATCAGACAGCATCGGATCCCGGTCAAGATCATTGTATTGAAAAACAATTATCTCGGTATGGTTCGCGAATATCAGCACTATACCTACAAAGATCATTATTCTGTGGTAGATCTGTCAGGAAGTCCCGATCTTGAGAAATTATCCGCAGCTTATGATATTCCTTATCTGCGGTTGAATAATATGGAGCATGTGGACGAAGTGCTGGATACTTTTCTGGCTGAAGACAATACGATGCTGTTAGAATGTCTGATCGATCCTATGGATCTGGTGAAATAACAAAGGGGGCTGTACTGAGATGAAGAGAATATATTCCGTACTGGTTGAAAACCGTTCCGGTGTACTGTGCAAGGTGGCCGGACTGTTTTCCAGAAGATGCTTTAACATTGACAGTCTCGCAGTGGGAGAGACGGATGATCATGCGGTTTCCTGTATGACGATCGTGAGTTCCGGTGATGAACGTACTTTGGAACAGATTGAAAAGCAGCTGAATAAAAAGCTGGATGTCATTAAAGTAAAAACGCTATCCCAGGAACAGTGTTATACCAGGGAATTAATGTTATTAAAAGTTAAATATAACAAGAATAATCGTAGGGATATCATAGAAATTTGCGACATTATGAAAACAGAGATCGTAGATATGTCAAAACATTTTATGATGTTGCAAATATGTGATTCACCGGAGAAAATCGATACTCTGATCAAGATGCTTCAATCGATCAGTATCGTCGAAGTAGCCAGAACCGGAACCCTTGCATTATCAAAATGTGCAGAAAACGATGATTAAAATACATCAATCATAATGTTAAATTCACTAATTGACATTCTGTAATCATCTTGCTATATTAAGAATACAATCGCTGTTTCGTGATGGAAGCACATGATTGAAGAAAGAAGAAATACGAAAGGTATGGTATTTTACGCATGCAGAAGAGAGTATTTCAGTTATTGGTAGATAATACATCGGGTGTACTCAGCCGTATCTCCGGATTATTTTCCAGACGCGGTTACAACATCGAAAGTATTACGGCTGGAGTAACGGCAGATCCCCGCTTTACCAGAATTACGATTGTAACATCCGGTGATGAAGATATTCTGGAACAGATCGAGAAGCAGGTAGGGAAGCTGGTGGATGTCCGGGATATCAAGGAACTGGATCCTGAAGACAGCGTTTATCGGGAACTGGTACTGGTCAAAGTAAAGGTTGATCCCAAGAATCGCCTGGAGACACGACAGGGAGTGGAATTTCTTGCCAATAATTTCCGTGCGAAGATCATTGATGTCGGTGCCGAGAACCTGATCGTGGAGTTCACCGGTAATCACAGTAAGGTCAATGCACTGATCCAGCGTTTTACAGAAGAGTACGAAGTACTGGAGCTCGCAAGAACCGGTATTACAGGTCTGGGCAGAGGTATTGAGAACGTAACTTATATCGAGGATTAGGCACACGTTTACGTTAGCTCTAGGGAATATCCCTATCAGTTATAAATCTTTAGTCTCATAACGGAGGAGAAGAAAATGGCTAAAATTTTTTATCAGGAAGATTGTAATCTCTCTTTATTAGAGGGTAAGACTATCGCAATTATCGGCTACGGCAGCCAGGGTCATGCACACGCACTGAACCTGAAGGATTCCGGATGTCATGTTATCATCGGTCTGTACGAGGGCTCCAAGTCCTGGGCAAAGGCTGAGGCACAGGGATTTGAAGTATTTACCGCTGCAGAAGCTGCAAAGCGTGCCGACATCATCATGATCCTGATCAATGATGAGAAGCAGGCTGATCTGTACAAGAATGACATCGAGCCCAACCTGGAAGAGGGCAATATGCTGATGTTCGCTCATGGTTTCAATATTCACTTCGGATGTATCGTACCTCCCAAGAACGTTGATGTTACCATGATCGCTCCCAAGGGACCCGGACATACCGTAAGAAGTGAGTACCAGGCAGGTAAGGGTGTTCCCTGTCTGATCGCAGTAGAACAGGATGCAACCGGTAAGGCTCAGGATCTGGCACTGGCTTATGCACTGGGTATCGGCGGCGCAAGAGCAGGTGTTCTTGAGACCACTTTCAGAACTGAGACCGAGACGGATCTGTTCGGTGAACAGGCTGTTCTGTGTGGTGGCGTATGTGCTCTGATGCAGGCTGGTTTCGAGACACTGGTTGAGGCTGGTTACGATCCCAGAAATGCATACTTCGAGTGCATCCATGAGATGAAGCTGATCGTAGATCTGATCTACCAGAGTGGATTTGCAGGAATGAGATATTCCATCTCCAATACCGCTGAGTATGGTGACTACATTACCGGACCCAAGCTGATCACCGAGGAGACCAAGAAGACCATGAAAAAGATCCTGTCCGATATTCAGGATGGTACTTTCGCTAAGGAGTTCCTGTTAGATATGTCTCCCGCAGGCAAGCAGGTTCACTTCAAGGCTATGAGAAAGCTTGCTTCTGAGCATCCTTCCGAGAAGGTCGGCGAAGAGATCCGTAAGCTTTACAGCTGGAACAATGAGAACGATAAGCTGATCAACAACTAATCGATTGTAAAAAATAATGCTATGAAAAGGGCTGTGTGAGGAATGTAAAAGTTCTGTCACAGCCCTATTTTTTCGCAAAAAAACAGTTGTTTATAGGTGAAGAGCGCAAAAACGGACTGGAAAACGCATATTAATTGCGCTAAAATGAAAGGAACGAACAAATAGGAAAGGTATCCTGCAAATATGAAAGATTTTGAAGCAAAAACATCTCCGAAAAAAAAGATGGACACCGAGAGCTGGTTTATTGAATGCTATCGGAAGAATCAGGGACATCCCCTGCGGACACTGATGCATCTGTATAAGGGGAATTATCATAAATTTGTCATGGCAGTGATCTGCTTCTTCGCAAAGCATGCCTGTGTCTGGGTGTTGCCCATCATCACAGCGAATATTATTAACGATGTGACGGCGCACAATCCGGATACTTTCCGGAATATTCTATTTTACAGTATTCTGGAAGCGGGACTGATCCTGCTAAATATTCCCATGAATTATCTGTACACTTCCTATAAGAGCCTGGCGACCCGCTATGCGGAGACAGGACTCCGGAAAGCACTGATCCGGAAATTGCAGCAGCTGTCCATTTCCTATCATGTGGAGACCCAGTCCGGACGACTGCAGTCCAAGATCATGCGAGATGTGGAAGCAGTGGAAGGCCTTTCCACACAGTTATTTTTAAGTATTTTAAATATTGCCCTGAATATCGGCGTTGCACTGGTGGTCACTATCAGTAAGAGCCGCATCGTATTTATATTTTTCCTGTTGACCACACCGGTGGCGGCAATTACCATGGTTACCTTCCGGAATATTATGAAGAAGAGAAATACGGAGTTCCGTAAGGAAATGGAAGAGACCTCCGCCAGAGTCATGGAAATGGTGGAACTGGTACCCGTGACCAGAGCCCATGCCCTGGAGGATGAAGAAGTATCCAAAATGAGCGGGCAGCTGTTTGCTGTGGCTGAGAAGGGCTATAAGCTGGATCTGATCCAGGCGCTGTTTGGCTCAGTGGGCTGGGCGGTATTCCAGATCTTTCAGGTGATCTGTCTGGCATTTACCGGATATCTCGCCATCGGCGGGAAGATCCAGGCCGGTGATATCACACTGTATCAGAGTTATTTTGCTACAGTGGTCAATCAGGTATCTTCTATCGTTACCCTGCTGCCCACTATTGCAAAAGGTATCGAATCCGTGAATTCCATCGGTGAGGTATTGCTGTCTGAGGATATCGAAGACAACGAAGGCAAGGAAAAACTGGAGCAGGTGACCGGTACTTTTGACTTTGAGGATGTATGTTTCCATTACAAAAACAACGAGCATAACGTATTGAACCACTTAAATCTTCATGTGAAAGCGGGAGAGACCATTGCACTGGTAGGCGAGTCCGGTGCCGGAAAATCCACGATCTTAAACCTGGTCATCGGTTTCCATCAGGCGGAGAGTGGAAAAGTCCTGATCGACGGCAAAGATTTAAGCAAAATCGATCTTAGAACATACAGAAAACATTTAGCGGTAGTACCTCAGACATCCATTCTGTTCTCCGGAACGATCCGCGATAATATTACCTACGGCTGTGAAAATGTCTCAGAAGAACAATTACAGAATGTGATCAAGGCTGCCAATCTGTCAGACTTGATCGCATCCCTTCCAAAAGGTCTCGACACTATGGTGGGAGAACACGGCGGCAAGCTATCCGGCGGCCAGAGACAGCGTATTTCTATTGCCAGAGCACTGATCCGGGATCCGAAGGTTATCGTGCTGGATGAAGCAACCTCGGCATTGGACAGTATCTCCGAAAAACTGATCCAGCAGGCGTTAAACAATCTGACGGAGGGGCGGACAACGTTTATTGTGGCACACAGACTGTCAACGATCCGGGATGCCGACAGGATTGCTGTAATCGCCGACGGACATTGTACGGAATATGGTACCTATGATGAGCTGATGGCTCTGAAGGGAGAGTTCTACCAGTTAAAACAGATTCAGAGTTAAAATTACTTGAAACATATGTTCGGCTATGGTATGATAAACATATCGTAGCCGAATTTTACGTGCTATTATTTTGTATGCCAGGAAAGACGAGGATTTAACATACATGTTTGCATATGTGAATGGCTTTTTGGAAGATGTTACGGTAGATAACGCGGTGATCGATGTCAACGGCTTCGGGATCAATGTCCGGATCTCTGCGGATACGGCATCGAGACTTCCGGGAATCGGAGAGCAGGTCCGGCTCTATACATATACTTATGTGAAGGAAGACGCCTTTTTATTATATGGATTTCTCTCAAGGAGCGATCTGGAGATGTTCAAGCTCTGTATTACGGTCAGCGGTATCGGACCTAAGGGAGCACTGGCCATATTGTCTGTTATGGATGCAGATTCTCTGCGGTTTGCCATTATGTCCGGGGATGCCAAAGCGATATCGAAGGCACCGGGCGTAGGCACCAGAACGGCGCAGCGGCTGATCCTGGAATTAAAGGATAAGATATCCATTGACGATACGCTGATCACCAGAGAGATTGCAGCAGGCGGTGCGGAAGGCATCCTGACCGCAGGAAGTCTGCATATTGACAGTGAGAAGAAAAAGGAAGCTGTGGAAGCCCTGGTGGCATTGGGTTACGGACAGGCAGAGAGCTTAAAGGCTGTCAATGCTATCGAAGATGTGGAGGCCATGGATTCCGGAGCAATCTTAAAGGCTGCCCTGAAAAAATTGTTTTAAGGAATGAGAGCAACGACTATGTCCAGAAGAATGATAGAGACAAATATCACAGAAGAAGATATTAAGCTGGAAGGCTCCTTACGTCCCCAGACGCTGGACGATTATATCGGTCAGTCCAAGATAAAGGAGAACCTGAAGGTCTATATTACCGCAGCAAAACAGCGTGGGGATGCACTGGATCATGTGCTGTTCTACGGACCCCCCGGACTTGGTAAGACCACCCTTGCCGGGATCATTGCCAATGAGATGGGAGTCCATATGAAGGTGACCAGCGGACCGGCGATCGAGAAGCCGGGAGAGATGGCTGCCATCTTAAACAATCTGGAAGAAGGAGATCTGCTGTTCGTGGATGAGATACATCGTCTGAATCGTCAGGTGGAGGAAGTACTGTATCCCGCCATGGAAGATTATTGTATTGATATTATGATCGGTAAGGGCTCCAGTGCCAGGTCCGTCCGCCTGGAATTACCGAAGTTCACGCTGGTAGGAGCGACGACCCGGGCGGGACTTTTGACAGCACCTCTGCGGGATCGCTTCGGAATGATCCATCATCTGGAATTCTATACCATAGAGGAATTGCAGCAGATCATCATGCACTCCGCAGGAATCCTGGATGTAGAGATCGAACCTGCCGGAGCAAAAGAGATGGCTAGGCGAAGCCGTGGAACGCCCAGACTTGCCAACCGTATCTTGAAGCGTGTCCGCGATTTCGCACAGGTCAAATACGACGGAATCATTACAGAAGAAGTAGCCAGAACCGCACTGGATCTTATGGATGTGGACAAGATGGGCTTAGATCATATCGACAGGAATATCCTCGTGACGATCATCGAGAAATTTAACGGTGGTCCTGTGGGACTGGATACCCTTGCAGCTGCCATCGGAGAAGATGCCGGCACTATAGAAGATGTCTACGAACCTTATCTGATCAAGAATGGGTTCCTGAGCAGAACGCCCAAGGGTCGTGTGGTAACAGACCTGACTTATCGTCACCTGGGGATAAAGCTTTAGAAAATCAGGACGCATAATTGGTTATTTTTTGCTTGCTACTCGATATAATCTGATATATAATAAATCTTGTATTATATTTTTTACAAGATGGCACATATTGTGTTTCCAAAAGATTGTTAAGAGGGGTGTTGACAATGTCTCCGAAAACAGATACTGAAGTGCTCATAGGTGGTAAAGTATTTACTTTAAGCGGCTATGAAAGCGAAGATTACATGCAGAAGATTGCTTCCTACATCAATAATAAAATGACTGAGTATGGGAAACTGGACAGCTTTCGAAGACAGTCTTTGGACAGACAGAGCGTTCTGCTTCAGCTGAACATTGCAGATGATTATTTCAAAGCCAAAAAGCAGATTTCCATTTTGGAGGAAGAACTGCAGGGGAAAGAAAAGGAACTCTATGATCTGAAGCATGAGCTGATTTCCTCGCAGATCAAGCTGGAAAATGCGGAAAAACAGGGAAAAGAGCTACAGAAGCAGTTGAACGAAGATGCCAAAAAAATTGTTCGTCTGGAGACAGAACTAAAGGATAAATAAATTGATAGCTGTCCGTTTTCGGGCAGCTATTTGTATAAGCGTGTATCATACGCAACAGAGGATGTCTATGAGAAATAAAAAAGTGGAATTACTTGCTCCCGCCGGGAATGTGGAAGCATTTTACGGAGCCGTACACGCGGGAGCAGATGCAATCTATCTGGGAGGAAATCGATTTGGCGCACGTGCATATGCTGAGAATTTTTCGGAAGATGAACTGGTGGACTGTATCCGATATGCTCACCTGTTGGGCAGAAAAGTATATCTTACCGTAAATACCCTGGTAAAAGAATCCGAGTTCTCTGAGCTTTATGAATATCTGATGCCTTATTATCGCGCCGGCCTGGACGGTGTCATCATTCAGGATATGGGTGTATTTGCCTTTATCCGTGATGCCTTTCCGCAGATGGAACTACATGGAAGTACCCAAATGACGATCACCGGTGAATATGGTGCAGAATTTCTGAAAAAGCAGGGTGCCTGCAGAGTGGTACCCGCCAGAGAACTGAGTCTGGAAGAGATTCGTCGCATCAAAGAAGTAACCGGAATGGAAATAGAATGTTTTATCCATGGTGCCATGTGTTACTGTTATTCCGGTCAATGCCTCTTCAGCAGTATCCTGGGCGAGCGAAGCGGCAACCGCGGCAGATGTGCCCAGCCATGCCGACTGCCGTATACCGTAGGCGGTAACCGCCGTGAATGTTATCCTTTAAGTCTGAAGGATATGTGTACCATTGAGAATATTCCGGAACTGATAGATGCCGGAATCGATTCTTTTAAAATAGAAGGCCGTATGAAGAAACCAGAATATGCCGCCGGTGTAACCGCTGTTTATCGGAAATATATTGATAAATATTATGAGAAGCCCGGGGAAAAGCTTTCCATTTCAGGGGAAGACCTTCATCGGTTATCCTGCCTTTATATTCGCAGCGAACGGCAGAACGGCTATTATCATAAACATAACGGCAAAGAAATGGTGACTCTGAACAATCCTGCCTACAGTGGCAGTGATGAGCAGGTTTTGGAGCAGATTCGTGAAAAATATTTATACAAACATCTGACACTTCCGGTACAAATGAAGGCTTCTTTTCTCACCGGAACCGTTGCAAAACTGACTCTTCGTTGTGATCAGACAGAGGTAACCGTTACCGGAGAGACCGTCCAGGAAGCAGCAAAACAGCCGATTACTGTGGAAAATATTTCCAAACAATTGGGAAAATTGGGAGGAAGTAATTTCCATTTAGATGGCACCATGGATATCCGGGTAAGTGAAAATGCATTCTATCCTCTGAAGACAATGAATGAGCTCCGGAGAAAAGGGCTGTCGCTGTTAGAGCAGAAACTGATTACAGCAAACGGCTTCCCTTATACAAGAGAGGTACAGAAACCTTTTGACATTACCGGAGCACATAATGGACATATGCAGAAACAAAGTGGATTTTCGTTATATCTCCGAACCGCAGAGCAGTGGAACGGGTTTCTGAGATCGTCTTTTCTTAAAAAACCGAAAGAACATACTTCGTTACGAATTTATGTTGACAGTGATCTGTTCCTTACCTGGGGGGATACTATCGCAGAGCACTTACAAATATTAAAAAAAATTTCAGCAGAGACAGTGCTCGCTCTGCCTAAAATCATTCGCTTACGCGACAGTCGGTATCTGAAATTGTTGGAGAAAAGCATTCGTGACAATTTAGAAGCTGTTGACGGATTTTTGATAAGTTCCCTGGAACACGTTGGCCTTCTGCAACAGTGGGATTTTTTACAGTCAAAAAAGAGGTACGGAGATCATGGTCTGTATCTTTGGAATTGCCGCAGTATAGAATTCTGGACGGATTATCTGGACGGATTCTGCCTGCCGTTAGAACTGAATTATGCGGAGCAGAGGCAGCTCGTGAATGGGATTCTTCCTGCTGAGAAATTTTTGTACGGTCGGATTCCCATGATGGTGACGGCTAACTGTGTGACGAAGACTACCGATCATTGTCGCCGCGAGGAAGGTTTCGGAATCACAGAACTGACAGATCGTTACCATAAAGTGTTTCCGGTAATGCGAAACTGTACGCATTGCTATAATATTATCTATAACAGTGTTCCTTTCTCCCTGCATAAAACAGTTGCAAAATGGAAGGACAGTTTTTGTTGTCGTTTGGAATTTACAACAGAATCGGAAAATGAGACTTGGAATGTACTGGAGTATTTTTACGGAAGCAGAACGGATCTGCCTTATACGGAATATACCACCGGTCATGAAAAACGTGGCGTAGAATAGAGAAAGGGATCCCTAATTCATGCAGGAATATGTAATAGAATTATCTAAATATTTCATAGCCCTTTTTATGGTGCTCTATACCGGCAGCTGTTTTTATACTTTCCGCTACCCGGTGGGCGAATATTCCAAAGGAATCTTTATATTGCAGAATATTTTAATGTTTCTGGTACAGGTCCTTTGTTTTTTGGATCTGTCTCTTACCGGCGGAGATCTTCAGTATTTATTTTTCTTTGCATTTATACTGATTTTTCTGTTCGCAACGATTACTATGGTTTCTCTGATCTACGAGAATATCAATAGGCTTTTGCTCAATAACATGTGCATGCTTTTGGGCATCGGCTTATGTATGGTATCCAGACTTTCTTTTGATAAAGCGATCCGACAGTATGTGATTGTTCTGGTATCACTGATCATGTCGCTTTTTATACCTTTTTTGCTTGGCAGAATTCACTTTTTCAAAAAAATCACCTGGTTATACGCAACACTGGGAATTGGTCTGCTCAGTACGGTATTGATTCTCGGAGAGGTAACCCATGGGTCCAAAATATCTTTTACCATGGGAGGAATTACATTTCAGCCTTCGGAATTTGTGAAGATCCTGTTCCTTTTCTTCCTGGCGGGTGCATTATGGGAAAATGTGTCCTTTCAGCGGGTGTTAATGACTGCTGTGATTGCAGGAGCTCATGTAGTTGTCCTGGTCGTATCCAAGGATCTGGGAAGTGCGCTGATCTTTTTCATTGGTTTTGTATTCGTTGTTTTTGCCGCAACGAAAAATTATCTCTATCTGGCGGCCGGAATGATCGGCGGAGGCGCAGCCTCTTATCTGGCCTATCTGTTGTTTGATCATGTACGGGTCAGAGTTCTGGCATGGCAGGATCCTTGGAAATACATCGACAGTAAAGGATATCAGATCACACAGTCGCTGTTTGCCATCGGAAGCGGAAGCTGGTTCGGCATGGGATTATTAAAAGGTAATCCTACCGCGATTCCGTATGTGGAAGCGGATTTCATTTTTTCATCCATTTGTGAGGAACTGGGAGTTATCTTTGGAATGTGCCTGATTCTGATCTGTATCAGCAGTTTTTTGGAAATGATGCGGATTTCGGTACAAATTCACGACCGCTTTTATCAGCTGATCGTATATGGCATCGGTATTATGTATATTTTTCAGATTTTTCTGACGGTTGGCGGAGGAACCAAGTTTATCCCTCTGACAGGTGTAACGTTGCCGTTTATCAGTTACGGCGGAAGTTCCGTTATGACTACGATGATCATGTTTTTCATTATACAGGGAATTTACATCCGGCTTCAAAAGGAAGGTGAGCGCAGAAGTGGCAGAAAATAAAAAAACGCAAAATCACAAACGTATGGGAAACCAGCGGGAGATCTGGATCTCTGCAGGTGCAGTCGGTGTGCTGTTTCTGTGTCTGTTTCTCTATCTGGGACATTTTGTGGCCACGAGTGAACAGGACATGATCAACAACAGCTATAATTCAAGACAGCAGATACTGTTGTCGAGAAATTATCGGGGATCCATCTATTCCAGAGATGGAGAGGTACTTGCGGAGACAATCTTGAATGATGAGGAAGAAGAGAGCCGTAACTACCCTTACAAAAATCTGTTTTCTCACATTGTTGGCTATTCCACACAGGGCAGAATGGGTGTAGAAGCGCTGGCCAATTATTATTTGATCAATACAAATACTTCCTTGAGTAACAAGGTGAAAAACGATACTGTCGGAAAAAAGAATCCCGGGGATAATGTTTACACTACACTGGATGTTAAAATTCAGCAGGTGGCAAATGATCAGCTGGATATCTATCACGGTGCCATTATTGTAACCGAAGTGTCTACCGGGAAGATTCTTGCCATGGTATCCCATCCGGATTTTGATCCCAATTCCATCGGAGAAATATGGGAGGATCTGGTAGATAACGATTCCAGTACCGTACTGGTCAACCGGGCTACACAGGGATTATATCCTCCGGGTTCTACCTTTAAAATTGTGACGGCATTGGAATATATTCGGGAAAATCCGAATACCTACCAAAATTATTCTTATACCTGCAACGGAGCTTTTCGCCTGGGCAATAGCAAGATCAGCTGTTATCACGGCTCCAGTCATGGGACGGTGGATTTTACCAGATCTTTTGCAAAATCCTGTAATTCGTCCTTTGCTAATATCGGAATGAGCCTGGACCGGACTGCTTTTCAGGAGACATTAAATGATCTTCTGTTTAACAAAGAGCTGCCATTGACACTGAATTATGCCAGAAGTTCAGCGCTGGTATCCGATGATACTCCTCCGGCGGAAATGATGCAGACCTCTATCGGTCAGGGTAAGACACAGATTACTCCTATGCATCTGAACATGATCACCTGTGCCATAGCCAACAACGGAGTCCTCATGAAACCGTACGCGATCGATCACGTGGAGAATGATGAAGGAACTGTCATTAAAAGTTTCAAACCCAGCGAATACGGCAGTCTGATGTCAGAAGAAGAGTCTGCGATCCTCAGACAACTGATGACTGATGTGGTCCAGGAGGGTACTGCTTCCAAGTTAAAAGGACTTGAATATACCGCAGCCGGAAAAACAGGTTCCGCGGAATATAATAATATTAAAGGTGACAGTCATGCATGGTTTACCGGATTTGCTCCTGCAGAAGATCCGGAAGTGTGTGTAACCATTATTGTGGAAGGTGCCGGCAGCGGCGGAGATTACGCCGTGCCCATTGCAAGACGTATTTTTGACGCGTACTTCAGCGAAAAACAGTAATCGGAGGTTAAGGAACATGATTGAGGCTATCAGCTGCGGCGGAGTCGTAATATTTCGCGGAAAGATTTTACTGCTCTATAAGAATATCAAAAACAAATACGAAGGCTGGGTTCTTCCGAAAGGAACGGTGGAACCCGGTGAGACCCATGAAGAGACCGCATTGAGAGAAGTATTGGAAGAGAGTGGTTCCCGGGCATTTATCGTGGACTACGTCGGTAGAAGTGAATATTCATTTACCGTACCGGAGGATGTGGTAGCAAAAGAGGTTCACTGGTATCTTATGAGTACCGACAGTTATTACAGTAAACCGCAGAGAGAAGAATATTTTTCGGATTCCGGTTTTTATAAATATCATGAAGCATATCATTTACTGAAGTTTGCCAACGAAAAACAGATTTTGGAAAAAGCTTATGCGGAATACCAGGAAAGAAAAAGGAATAATCAATGGATGAATTGATTATTCCCGCTTCTTATTTTTATTTATTATATTTATACGTTTTTAACGATTTCCAGATCGGTTCTCTGCAAAAGATCCACAAATTCATTTTTTTCATTTTTCAGAATCGGGCGGGAGAACTTATTGGGATGAATGATCAGGACTTCCCAGACACTTCCGTCATTCAACTGCACATTGGTACCGATTTGTGCGTCTGCGATCCGTTTCATGATTGGCATTAACAATTCCACATCATACTTGTCCAGACTCTTTTCGAAATTCCCCAAAATCTGTAATGGTGTAAGTGCGTTGCGGTAAGTTCTCGGCGATGCCATTGCAATATAAGCGTCAATGATCGCCATATATCTGGCATAGACATCAATTTTCTGCCCCGACATATGATAAGGATAACCGCTGCCATCCAGACGTTCGTGATGCATGATCACTGCATTTTTAACATGTTCGTTTAAATCCTGGTTACGTACGGAAGTATAGCCTACCACCGGATGCGTTTTGATGATCTTGAATTCTTCCTCTGTGAGTTTTCCCGGCTTCCACAACAATTCATAAGGAAGCTGTAGCTTTCCGATATCATAATAGAATCCGCAAAGAATCAAAGTGTTTTTTTCTTCTTCTGACATAGAGAGCCAGTCGGCGAACGTACCTGCCAGCAGTGCAGCATTCAGGCCCTGCGTATACGTCAGTTCATCCTCACTGGGCATAAGGTTATACAGATAATCCAGCAATACGGATCCGGAAGTAATATAATAGTATAATTCTTGATATATGGTAAGTAGAAAAATATCCGCCGGCTTTCTTCCCATGACCAATAATTGTTTCATGGCCAGTTTATACTCAGCCAGAAAAATCGGATAAGCACGTTCAAATGCCTTAAAATTGGAATCAAAGCGAATTTTCTCATAATGGGTCGTGGCGAAATCAATATCCTCCATAATCGTAACGCATACCAGATTGTATCGCTTTAATTTTTCTATGATCTGCGGAGTTACTGTGGTACCGGCAGGATAAATGACATGATTCTGATCCTGAATGTCTTCTCCAAGAACCATATCCGGCTGAAGCTCCATCTTCGTTATAACTTTCAATGGTTTTTCCTCCTCATTAGTACTGATTACAGTATAAAATATCATCCGGAAAAGTCAAGCGACAAAAATTGTAATATAGAAGAATCTATGCTATAATAAGCTCATCTTGGCAGCAATAACCTATGCTGCAGGGCAGGTTAACAAAAAGGAATTTATTTATGGCAGGAAAGCTTACGTTTGCTCCCAATCTCTATCTGGGAGAAAGCATTGCATCTGAAAAACTGGATAAACTAAAAAAGAGACTGGAAAAAAAACCTCTTTTGGCAAATGTCTATCTCATTACTCCGGCGAAGAACCCGGCCGATCAGCTAGATATTTTTGATGCCAGGCAACTCATACAGCCTCATTACAAAAAAGAAGAATTTCTGATTCTTGGTATTGCATCGGGATATGAGGAGGCATTGCAGCTGATCGAACAGATCACAGGAGAATGTCTGGATGCCAGAGGCGACTGTAATCTTCGGGAGTATTTACTATGTTAACGATTCTTTTTAAAATATTGGGCATTTTAGGAATTCTGTTGCTGGTACTTCTGGGGATTGCACTTACGGTAATACTTTTGGTGTTGTTTTTCCCTCTTTGTTATAAAGCATACGGACAGAAGAGTGCCGATGAAATGCGTTTTTCCGTAAAAGTCCGATGGTTATTTGGTCTGGTGCGAATCTTTTACGATTATCCGCAGCCGGGAAAGCTTTTGGCAAAGGTCCTTTTTTTTACCGTATATGATTCCTCGAACGAGAGAAAAGAGAAAAAGAACGTTTCCACCGGGAAGTCCTCAAAAAAAGCAGTGGTTCCTCCCACAACGGAAATACCACAGGAAGCTGTGCCTTCCGCTTCCGATTCGCAGCCATCTGTGAAAGAACCGATTCCGGAGCAAAAAAGCACGAAAGAAAGAGGCTTTTTTAATAAAATCCGGTACACAGTCGGTAAAATATGTGATAAAATCAAACATATTCTGAATAACATTACTTTTTATAAAGATTTATGGAATGACCCGGAGACCAGAGGATTACTCCGGCATGCCGGAAACCGTATCGGTCATATTCTGAAATCATTACGTCCGCGAAAACTGGAACTTACGGCCCGCATCGGCACCGGATCACCGGATACCACAGGCTACCTGTACGGAATCTACGGTATGATACTTCCTCAATTGGGAAAAGACATCTGTATCACTCCGGATTTTGAACAGGCAATTTTAGAGGGTAATTTTAAAACATCCGGCCATTTTACCTTAGCGTGTGTATTGTTCCATACCATTTGCCTGCTTATGGATAAGCGGCTTAAGCTATTGCAGCATAAAATCAGACAATTTCAAAATAAAGAAAAAGAATAACAGATTAAAAACAGGAGGTTTAATATGGCAGAAAAAGATAATCAGTTTCAGGGGGTTGTGGAATCTCTTTTAAAAGGAATGGATACCGTGCTCTCCACAAAGACGGTAGTAGGCGAAGCTACCAAGATCGGAGATACCATTATATTACCGTTAGTAGATGTTACTTTCGGTGTCGGAGCCGGTGCGGGGAATAATTCCGAGAAAAGATCCGCATCCGGAGCCGGTGGTCTGGGCGGTAAAATGACTCCCAGTGCTGTACTGGTGATCAAAAACGGTTCCACCAAGCTGGTCAATATCAAAAATCAGGATACTGTTACCAAGATTCTGGATATGATTCCCGATATTGTAGATAAATTTACCCAGCCGAAAGAAAAAGAAGGAATGTCGGATGCCGAAGTTGTCGATATTGCATTCCCCGAAGACGGAGAAAAGCCTTCCGAAGATAAGTAATAATTTTTATACTCTGCATATAATAAGATGAGAATATGAATAGCGGGTCTTTTATGAAAAAAATCATTGGCCTGATTCTATTTTTTGTAGCTATCGGCATGTTGTTGATGATGGTGATCCACAATCGACTCATCGGATTGATCATATTGGCACTTCTGTTGTTTGCAGGGTATTATCTTTTCAGCAGTTGTGAGTAAGAGGGTTGAGCATGATTGATTGGGAAGAAATCATCAGGACAGAAAGTACAGAGGAACTGAAAGAAGCCAAGCTCTGGCTGTTTCAGGAGAATATGCGTTTGCAGCAGGAGCGTACCGAATTAGAACAGGCAAAGGACAAATTCCTCGAGGAACGTGTAACACTTCGGGATGAACTGGATGCTTTGAACCGTCGTACGGTTATGGAACGAAAACGTCTGAAAGAAGAAAGTCTGTTTTTTGAGAAAAAAATGGCAATTCTGCAGGACGGCTTCCGCCAGTTGGAAGAGGATCGGAAAAAGCTGGAAAAAGAGAGACGACTTCTCCGGGAAGAAGCGGTCAGTCCAAAAGCTTCTGACGAAGACGGCACTGAGAATACCCTTACCGTAGTACAGCTTTTATTTCGCGGTGTCAATAATCCATTGGCATTACGGAAGAGATATCGGGATCTGATCAAAATCTTTCACCCGGACAACCTTTTCGGTGACGGAGAGCTGGCTGGACAAATCAACAAAGAGTATTTAAAAAGGAAACAGGAAGAGCGGTTTTGGTAAAAAAATAAGCCAGAAATGAAATTTATCATTTCTGGCTTTCTAAAATCCAATATTATCGTAGAAGATTAAGCTCTTTCAACTTTACCAGATTTTAAGCAGCTGGTGCAGACATGCATTCTTCTAGCTCCGCCGTTAACCTTGCACTTAACGCTCTTAACATTAGAGTTCCAAATTGCGTTGCTTCTTCTATGAGAATGGCTTACGTTGTTACCGAAATGAACGCCCTTACCGCAAATATCACATTTAGCCATCTTGACACCTCCTCGATCTAACGCGCATCTTACGCTTACTTTTAATCAAAATTTTTAATAAAACATATGTGAAATGCTCACAACATTGATATATTAACAGAAAAACAAAATAAAAGCAAGCAAAAAATATTTATTTTTTTTATTTTTATGTTTCTTTTTCATGGCAAAGCTGTTAAAATACATTTATATATGTCTGAGTCCGGGAAAATCCGGCCGGAGATATCGGAAGAAACAATTGATCCGAATATAAAGGAGGTTCTGTATGAAAGGTTCTTCTATGAATACCCATATGGGAAATATTGTCATTGATAATGAAGTCATTGCACAGTATGCCGGCAGTGTGGCGGTAGAGTGCTTTGGTATCGTAGGTATGGCCGGAGTCAGCATGAAAGATGGCCTGGTAAAGCTGCTGAAAAAGGACAGCATCACCAGAGGTATCAACGTGTCCCTGGACAACAATAAACTGGTTCTGGACTTCCATGTGATCGTAGCTTACGGCGTCAGCATCCTGGCTGTCACCGACAATCTGATCAGCAACGTAAAGTATAAGGTGGAAGAGTTTACCGGTATTGAGATCAAAAAGATCAACATCTATGTTGAAGGTGTAAGAGTGATTGATTAAGGAGGAAGTAATTGTGGCTTTACAGCAAATCGACGCTAAGATGCTTTCCAAGATGTTCTTAGCCGGCGCCAAGAATTTAGAGAACAAGAAAGAATGGATTAACGAGTTAAACGTATTTCCCGTACCCGACGGAGATACCGGTACCAATATGACTATGACGATCATGTCTGCGGCAAGAGAAGTTTCCGCACTGGGAGACGATGCCGATATGGCTGCTTTATGTAAGGCAATCTCCAGCGGTTCCCTTCGCGGGGCGAGAGGTAATTCCGGTGTTATTTTATCTCAGTTGTTCCGTGGATTTACCAAAAGTATTAAGGAAGAGCAGGTTCTGGATATTCCTGTTCTGACCCATGCATTCGAAAAAGCGGTAGAAACTGCATACAAGGCTGTTATGAAGCCGAAAGAGGGCACGATTCTGACTGTAGCAAAAGGTGCTTCCGATAAGGCAAAGGAACTTTGTGAGGACGGTGCGGATGATCTGGAGCAGTTTTTAGGTACTGTCATTGAACACGCACGTTATGTGCTCAGTCAGACTCCCGAAATGTTGCCGGTATTAAAGCAGGCCGGCGTTGTAGATTCCGGCGGACAGGGTCTGGTAGAAGTATTGAGCGGTGCTTATGATGCCTTTTTAGGTAAGGAGATTGATCTGACCGTAGCTCCCGCTGCTGCGAAAGCAGAAGACACCAAGAGTTCTCTGGAAGTACAGGCAGAAGCAGAGATCAAGTTCGGCTATTGCACCGAATTCATTATTCTGTTGAATAAGCCCTTCAATGTAAAAGCAGAGATGGATTTCAAGGCATTCTTAGAGTCCATAGGTGATTCTATTGTATGTGTTGCGGATGAAGATGTTGTCAAAGTACATGTACATACCAATGATCCCGGTCTGGCAATCCAGAAGGCATTGAAGTATGGTGCATTATCCAATATGAAGATCGACAACATGCGTTTGGAGCATCAGGAAAAGCTGTTCAAGCTCTCCGAGAAAGAAGCTGCACAGAAAAAAGCGGAAGAAGAGAAGGCTGCACAGCCTGCCAAGGAGGTAGGATTTCTGGCAGTTTCCGTAGGTGACGGTTTGAGCGAACTGTTCAAGAGCCTAGGTGTAGATTATATTATCGAAGGCGGTCAGACCATGAACCCCAGTACGGCAGATATTTTAGACGCAGTGGACAAGGTAAATGCAAAGACCATTTTTGTCCTTCCGAATAATAAAAACATCATTCTGGCAGCAAACCAGGCAGCGGAACTGATGACAGATAAGGAGCTTTTAGTCATTCCTACCAAGACCATTCCTCAGGGTATCACTGCTGTGATCAACTTTGTGCCGGAGTTGTCTGTGGAAGAGAACGAAGAGACCATGCTCCGCGAGATCAAAAATGTCAAGACCGGTCAGGTGACCTATGCGGTGCGTGATACCGTGATCGATGACAAAGAGATCAAGAAAGACGACTTCATGGGCATCGGCGACCAGGGCATCGTAGCCGTCGGTACCGACATGGTAAAAGTAACCCGTGATATGATCGCTGAACTTGTGGATGAAGATTCCGAACTGATCAGCATATACTACGGCTGTGACGTGGCAGAGGATGCAGCGGAAGCGCTGCGTACCGATCTGGAGGAGGCTTATCCCGCCTGCGATATTGAATTACAGTATGGTGGACAACCTATTTATTACTATACTGTTTCTGTAGAGTAAATTGAGAGTTTACGCGAGCAATGAGCCGCGCATAGGCATAGTGAGGACAGCGATGGGCGCTTGCGCACAAATCGCTGTCTTTACTTATGCCGTGATGCGGCGAACGCCGCGATATGAAATAAGATTGGCAGCGCCTTTTGCTGGCAATCTTATGAATAGCGTGGCTCATTGCGGAGAACTGCCAATAAATGTGGAGCGTCCTTTGCAACACATTTATGAATTGGGTGCATGGCCCGTAACGTAGGGCTGCCGTGGGCGTTCTGCGTTTTGAAAAGCTTTCAAAAACACCAGTAGTCCGCATTTGGACTACTGATTTTTGAAAAAAGCTTCAATATAGTAAAAATAGTAAAAAATAAGCTTCTCAGAAAGCGCTTTTTTACGTAATAGATCTTTTTATACATTTATAGTAAAAATAATTTGTTTCTAAGACGGAATTTTTACTTTTCCCAGCTCTTTTGCATGTTTTAGTAGAATTAAGAGTAAGTGTGGTTGTTCGACGAGTCCAGTCCAAATTTGTGTGTAAAGAGGCAAGTATTTTACTTTTGTATTAAAATCGCTATTTCTTGCAAAAAAAGTACAAAAACAGGGGATTTGGATGCTTTGGAAGTCACTGTTTTCGTAAAATGAGAAAATCAAGCTATTTTAATACAAAATATCTTGATTTTAAGAATTATTTGTATAAAATACGTCATTATTACGTCATTTACACCAAA
>ERZ835541.246-NODE-246-length-72142-cov-8.770069_pt1 | contig 72142 bp, 60 predicted proteins | sample MGYA00519945_ERZ835541 | MGnify/ENA primary metagenome ERZ835541 (study PRJEB31850, sample SAMEA3708780) | human gut metagenome | biome: human gut; feature: human-associated habitat; material: faeces | place: China | collected 2014 ...
AAGTAGAAGAAATCTCCTTCGTGGTGTGTGATGTTAACTCTGAAAAAGAACAGTTACAAGTCAATTTTTTGATTTGGGAGCAGATTTTTTCATATGAACCACTAAAATGAGCAGAATTAGCTTTATGCCATAGACCAAAAAACAGAGAAAAACAGTAATAATGCACAAATATAATTTTCAGACAAGCAAGCCAACTTTCTCTTGCCCTTGTGAGAGCCTGTGTTGCCCCTGTGTGCAATTTTAAGAGCGAAGTCGAGGTAGTTACCCATAATGGAAGATTAAAGGCTTGTTGGGGAAGTGTGAACGAAGTTACTTTTAGAAAATATAAGAAAAATATTAGGGTCGAAATGTGTGCAGGTTAAAGGGCTTATGCCGTCCTTCGGCGGCATAAGCCGAGAAACACCCACCGGCAGAGCCGTTGGGTGAAATGTGGTATGGCATAACTTTCTCTGCTGTTCAAAAATTTCTTATGCTTTAGAACAGTTTTGTAGGGATTACCATGTAACGGAAAAATAGGAGATGCACCATAGCTCATAGTAGCTACGAAACATCTCCTATTATGTGTTTTTGTTTAGGTATTAAGGGAATATTTCATCCCCTCTTACACCCCCTGGTGAGTGCCATTGTAACATGGATGTTTAGGAGGCGTCAAGGAAAATGTTACAAAATTGTTACATCTTTCTGATGTATCTACTGGGTATTTTATCTGCCAGCCATACTTTTTCATTGCCGAAGTAAAATTTTATTCCGTCATTCCATGCCATTTTTGCATCAATGATTAATATACACGGCTTATCATCATGGCGCATTCCCACATTTTCAGCAGTCTCAATATCTTGTGATAAATGAACATATTGCCTACTCTGAGGTAATAAACCATTTTCATTGATTGATTCTAAAAATCGCCTTGCTGTACCATGATACAAAACATCTGGTGGCACCTTTTCTTCTTTTAAAATTTTCATTGGTATTGAATGTCCATAAAATGCCCTGATTCTCCCATCTGCAAGTTCATGGCGTTTCTTCTCAGATTTTTCAATCATCTCCTTCAAATCTGCTTCACAGATGTTGCTCCATTTCACGGTTCTATGCAATGCATCTAAAAGCTGTTCAACTGGAACCCATCCTTCTTCGTCCATTTCTAGTTCATATTCCCATGGTGCATGGCGTAAAGCATAAGAAATCTCCCTACTTAAATCCATATCTTTCATTCCGTTTCCTCCATAAGTTCAAATTCTATCATGGTTTCAACAACATCTTCTAGCCATTTCCACACATTCTCATATATCTTCCGTTGTTCATAGCCACTTGAAGCAAAATCATGAATCACATATACTTGTTCTCCTTTTCCAACTTCAAAACACGCTATGTCGTCACAGTCCCCTCTTCGCGCAAATGGAATTAGATTTCTTTCAGGATATCTTTTTTGCAAGCCAGCAAGCCTGATTCTTACACTTTCTTTATCCATAAAATACCAGACATCAAAATTTGTAAGATTTAATTCTAATAATTTAATAATTGATTTGGGATATACAAAGTTATTAGGTCTTTCATATTCTTCTAATAATTCTATCATTTAATTACCGCTCCATCCAATTATATTTGAACCTAATGGATATGTGTTTCTATATCCGCTATTTTGTTTACCTATCCTTAATAATACAGCATCCCCCCATGTCTGTGGAACCCCTTTTGGTGTTGTAAGCCTTTCAATTAAATCTAAATCCTGTGGTAACACTTCATCAAAAGCATGTACATTGGCTTGCACATCTATTTCTGCGTAACGAGCTGCTAATACTCTTGTATTATCAATAGTTGTCAAATTACCATCTGGCATTCTAACAACATCAATTGGGTCTCCATCCCAGCCTTTTGCTTTCATGCTATCAATAATTTCACTTGCACCATTAACTGAGCTTTGACTAAATCTAATGTCATTCGGATTAATAGTTGCTGTACCACTCTCATCAACACTTTCACTAATTTTCCCCTGCGGAGGACAAGCTTTCCTTTTATACCCACTCGGATCATCATACACCACCGGGTTATTCCCGCAGTACGCATACAGATTCAGTCCATCCCCCTGATAGACGTCTTCCTGCATGAAACGCCCGGCAACCGGATTATAATACCTCGCCCGTAAATAATACTGTCCCGTTACATCATCATACTGTTGCCCTGTGTATCGGATGCGGTTATTCAACTGCTCTGTGGTATCAAGGGGTATGCCAAAGGCATCATACTGATAGCTGTTCAGAACATCTCCATGTCCGCCGGTAATAAACGTCGTACTTAGCTGTTCGTCCCTGTGGTAGTAGGACAGTTCCTGTCCTCTGCGGAACGCTTCCATCCCTGCTCCGAGATGATAACTGGTGCCCTGCTCTTCTCTTCCCTCCTCCTGCAGAAGCTCTCCATCGTGGTATACAAAGCTGGTTCTCCTGCCGTTTTCCAGCAGTTCAAAACGCAGGCCTTCCGCATCATAGCGGTTCTCCTGCACGCTGCCGGTTTCGGTTTCCACCCTTGTCTGCTGGTGGCGGCTGTTATAGGAGAACCGACGGATTCCGGCAAGATTTTTTTCTTCTATTATACCGCCCTGACGGTCATAAGAAAACTGTTTTCTATCGGCAGGGCTTTCCTCTGCAATTAGCTGGTTCTTCTCATTATAAAGATAGCGGATTTCTCCCTGTGCATCCGTCTTCCGGATTCTGTTTCCGGCTTTGTCATAGGCATAGCAAACAGAAGTGCCGTTCCGCCGCTCTTCCAGAAGCTGTCCCCGGACATCATAAGCATAGGAGAGATCCAACGCATTATTCCCTGCGGTGATGCCGCCCAGAGTCGCCTGTGTGCCTGTCTTCGCCGTGCGGTTTCCGTTGCCGTCATACCGGTATGCAAAGGAGAGCAGGACATTTTCTCCTGCCTTGGTTTCCAGCGTGCGGACGTTTCCGTCCCCGTCATAGGTATAGGCGGTCTCCACACCATTGCCATAACGGATATGGCGGATGCGGTTCAGGGCATCGTAGCCGTAGCGCACTTCCAGTCCGTCATTGTTGTAAACACGGCTCCTGCGTCCTAAGATATCGTACTCATACCGGGTGCAGACTCCTGCGGGATCCCTGATCTCCGTGATCTGCCCTGCCCTGTCATGGGTATAGGAAACTAAGCGTTTCCCGTTGGAACGCTTCTCTTTCAGGTTACCATATGCATCGTAGATGTATTCATAGGACTTTCCGTCGCAGACGGCACGGGTCACCCGGCCCAGGCTGTCATAGTGCCAGGTGCTGATGTTGGTGTGCTTTCCCTCTGCATCGGACGCCTTCTCATACACAGGCTGTCCGAATACGTTGCAGGCACGCTGCAGCTGTCTTCCATCCCGGTCGATATGCAGGGACAGGTTGCCCTCCTCGTCATACCGGAAGGTCTCTGTGAATCCCAGCTGATCAATTCTCTCGCTGATCTTGCCGAGACTGTTGTAGCGGTACTGCACCGCATTACCGTTACCGTCTATAGTCCTGCTGACCTGCCCGGCGGGGGTGTATTCATAGCCTTCCTTCACCCCGTCCGCAAAGCCAATGCCTGTGATGCGTCCCCAGCTGTCCACGTCATAGGAAATGGGATTCTGGTTGCCGTCCACAACTCCCGTGATCTGCCCTCTGGCATTATACTCATACTGCTGAAGGGTACGCTGATGGTTCCCTGATCGCCGGATATCCTTGATCTTTCCGTCCAGTTCGTAGGAAAGCTCTGTCCGGTTTCCAAACGTATCCTTTTGGATAACCGGCTGATTCCGCAGATTGTAAGAAAACTCCTGTACCACTTCTCCTAATGCATTGGTGGTGCGGAGGCGGTTGCCGCGGCTGTCATAGGTGTAGGATACCCCCGCCCCGTCATCACTCTACGGCTCGTAGCCGTAGGGACTGATCTCTTTCCGCAGCCTGTCATTCCGGTCATAGAGATAGCGGGTCACCCCTCCTGCCGGATTGGTTCTGTGGGTCGCCCGGTCTTTCAGGTCATACCGGGTGCTGCTCTCCAGACATTCCCCGTCCGTTCCCAGAATGGCATGTTTCAGCACATTTCCGGCCGCATCATAGGCATACTGCACCCGTCTGTCGATACCGTTCTTTCTGTCAAGGACTCTCTCCTCGGTCAGGCGGTCGTCCGCATCGTAGCTTCTGTGGATCTCGGAGCCCTTCGGGGTGGTGATCTTTGTCAGGTTGCCGTTGGCATCGTAGGCATATCTTGTAACGGCGGCCTGTACCGGGCCGTTGCCCTGGATTTCCTCCGTCCGCTGAACAAGCCACCCGTTTTTATTGTAGGCATAATGAATGACACTATGAACACCGTCCGCAATGGCACGCTCTTCCAGCGTTACATTTCCCAGACAGTCATAATCGTAGCGCATTTTTGCCCCAAAGTCATCTTTCACTACATTCAGATGATTGTTTTTATCGTAGGAAAAATGGATCCGGTGCCAGCCATCCGGCTCTCCGTCTCTTTCCACCTCCTGCTGTCCGTAGGCCTCCTCCACCTTATTGCCCTGACTGTCATAGGTATAGGCGATGACACGGTACAGCGCAGGATCGGTCTCCTGCACTTTTATCTGTTCCCGGATCTTCCAGCCCAGATCATTATAGGTATAGATGACCTCCTTTCCTTCGCCGTCCACTTCCCGGAGGATCTGTCCGTGCCCGTTGTACTCGTAGGTGTGCAGGATGTTCCCCTCGGGATCCTGTACTTCTGTCATCCGGCCGCAGGCGTCATAGGCATAGCGGTAGCCATTGCCGTCATCCGAATCTGCATCATAAGATTCCGGCTGTACCTGTTTGATCATGTTGCCGTCCGCATCATAGAATCTCCGCTCCACACCTCCGTCCGGATAAAGGATACGGATGCAGTTCCCGTCAGAATTGTACTCATAGCGGGTTCCTTCTCCCTCTTCGCCTTTCAGGGCATAGCTGACCGGATGGATCCGGCTGGTGATGTCCCCGTCAAAGTTACGGAATACACGGTGATGTTCCTGCAGGGGAGATATGGTATCTACCACACGTTCCAGAAAATCGTGGCGGTACTCATAGCCGCTCTCTTTCTTTTCCCACTGCACGGGTGGATAGTAAGTGGTCAGATTGCCCATGCGGTCATAGAATCTACGGGTGGTGTAGCCTTCCCCGTCGATGCGGCTGGTGACAAAGTTTCTGGAATTGTAAGCCAGCTCCACCGTGCCGTAAGTATTGCTGATGGACAGTCTGCGGCCTACGGTATCGTAGCCGTAGGCAGTCTCCTCCCCTTTCGGCGTAATGACACGGCTGGGGTATGCCCGGCTGGCTTCATATTCCTTAAGGCTTTCGTTTCCGAGGGCATCCCGCTCCAGAATGCATCTTCCCCTGAAATCATACTTCCGGGCCGTTTCTTTCCATTTGCCCTCTTTGATCTTTTCCATCGTCCTGACCGGATTGTGTTCCTGGTCATAAGTATAGAGGGTCTCTCTTCCGTCGCTGTCCCATGTATGTACCAGATCATGGTGCTCATTATATTCATGGTGCACTTCAAAGCCATCCGGGAATTAATCTAATAAAAATTCATTAACAATACATCATCGTTAAATAAACACTGTAGAAGACAATAGCACTTGTCAGAAATATCGTATCCGTCATTCCTCATCTCTTGTGTTATTTTTCCATTTTCCCGGGGCTTAGTGGTTTATATCCATCGTCTTTTTCGACTTGCTTAAACCCACGGTTCCCATCCTTTTATAAATTCTTCCAAAGATGGTGCAATTTTTCTCATTTTTCCTTTTTCGTCATCTACAAATTTAACAATTCCTGTCTTTATTTCTACCACTACAGAATAGTTCACTTTCGACTCCACTCCAATCACAAAATGTGTTACCTTGCCATTCAGATCGGTATATGCCTCCATTATTTGTTTTAAACTTCTATACCCATCTCTAGGATCCACACCACTTATTGCAATTCTACTTTTTTTATAATTTATATTAAACCCCAAAAAATGATAGGTGCTAAAGTATTCAATTATATCTCGGTTGCTTTCAATTCCATATGTCTCTAATAGCTTTATAAAAGTTTCCTCTTTTCCATATGCCAGTGGTCTCCATTTACACCATCCAGCATTATCTGCTTCTCCCACATAAACTGCCTGATCTACATCTTTTCTCCTGGGACGTTTAGGTAATCCATCCTCTGTTTTTTGGTATGCTGCTAAAAATCTTTCAAAAAAATTATCCAATTCATTTTTTACTGACATTATTTTATCTCCATTCTTATCCATTTTTTTGTTCGTATTGTCATAGACTTGATATTTTGAAGCATCTTCGAGAATACATCTCCATCTATCCCGCCCCAGATGCCATATTGTTTTTCTATATTATGAATTCCACCACTCCCCGGATGCAATCCTACAGGAATTGGCATAGCCTGACCACCACCTCCTATATGGTGATGTATCAATTCTTGATTTATATAATCTTTGTACTGTGGAAAATATTCCAAAAATTGATCATCAACTATTGGAGGATCTCCTTTAGCAATTAATGTCTTATTATAATCACTAAACAGTTCTGGATGAATTCTATTTAATTCTTTAAAGAAATACTTCATATTTCGCATCCAGCCCTGAGCGTTAGTTCCATTCAATCCTTCACCAACATATGGCATATCGGCAATAAACTCTGGGTCAGCTAAATATTTAGGATCTATCTCAGATATATCAACATCCCTATAAGCCCGAATTTTGTCTTTATCAGTACCCGTTGGTTCCAATTTACCATCTGGGCATAATTTCCAACATCCACTCGGATCATAGTACTTCACTGGATTATTCGCGCAATACGCATACAGATTCAACCCATCCCCTCGATAGGTATCCTCCTGCATAAACCGCCCGATTGCCGGGTTATAGAACCTCGCACGAAGGTAATACTGGCAGGCAGCCCCGTCATACATCTGCCCGGTGTAAGTCAGCCGGTTGGGTATATCTCCTGTCTCCTTCCTTACGGCTCCAAAGGCATCATAGCGATATGTCTTTCGGATTTCATGGTTGTAATCCAACATAAACAGGGTACTTCCCATTTCGTCCTGGACAAAGTAATTCCTCTCCTTTCCGCCTCTAATCAAGAAGATCGGGGTATGTCCTCTTACATAGCAGATTTCATCTTCTTCCTGATTCTCCTGCGCCAATTCGCCTTGATTGAACAAGAAACGAACAATCTTTCCATGTTCCTCCATCTCATATCGCAGGCCTTCTCCGTCATACCAGTTTGACTGAAACTGTTTTTCCTTCATGCCGTCCGCTTTCTCTGAAGTAATCTTCACTTGGCGGTTGGCCGCATCATAAGTATACCGTTTCCGGGCAGTTTTCCCCTGTTCTTCCAATAGATTTCCCTGTTTATCATAGAAGTATCTAAGCGTACTTTCTCCCTTATGGATATGTGTAAGCTGATTCTTCCTATTGTAATGGTAGACTTCTGTTCCCTGCGTCATCTCCTTTTTCAGGCGGTTTCCTGCCAAATCATAAGCATATCTCTCCTCTTCCCCGTCCTGCACCGCACTGATAAGGCGGTTCATACAGTCGTATGCATATTCGTTTTGGTAAGTTTCACCGCTCTTCTTGATACAGTTGCCATTCCCATCATAAACATAGTCAAAATTCAGCAGCACTTGCCCCTGTCCGGTCAACGTTACCAGACTGGACAATTCCCCGTCCTCCCGATAGCTGTATTCCGTCTCCACACCGTTTCCATATCGGAGTTTTCGGATCTGCCCGGCTCCGGTGTAATCATATTCCGCCAGCACATCTTCCTTGTCTCCAGACACCCGTTTCAAGCGGTTCAGCATATCATAAGAATAGTATATAACATTTCCCGTACTGTCAGCAAGACTGCTCAGGTTACGGTTGCGGTCATAAGTATACTCCAGTAATTTTTTCCCAAACGTGGATTTATTCTTTAACAGACCATTTTCCGTGTACGCATAGTGATATGTGATTCCACCGCCCGCTGCTTCCTTCAGTCTTCCGTCCTGATAGTATACATATTGATTGACAACAGAATTTCTTCCCTTTCGGTCCTCAAACCTCTGATAGGACAGGTTGCCATCCATGTTGTAAAGGGTACGCTCCACGTTTCCGTTTCTGTCAATATGCGTTTCCTGACGCCCCTCTTCATCATAATAAAAGTACTCGTTGTTCCCTTCCTGATCCGTAATCTGGCAGACTCGTCCCATACTGTTATAGCGATAGGTGATCGTTCCCCCGTTTGCGTCAGTGGTACTTGTGATGTTGCCCGCATAATTATAAGTATAGAGCTCCTTACCACCCTCCGGCGTATGGGTTTCTATGATTCTTCCCCAGTCGTCTAATAGAAATTCCGTCCGGTTACAGTTTCCATCTTCCACACTGGTTATATTTCCCCAGATATCATAGTCCATCCGCTGAGCTGCATGCCGTTTCCCTGCATTGGTTTTTCCTCTGTAAACCGCCAGAAGATTTCCGGCCAGGTTATAATCATACTCTGTGTAAAGAGTCTTACCCTCCAGCCGTTCTTTCACATTCCCCATGCGATCATATGTCTGTTCACGGATTACTGTTCCATCCGGTCCAGTAATCCTGACTACCTGATCACGACAATCATAGGTATAATGAATTCCCTGACCGTCATCCTGTTCAGTGTCATACTGCTCGGGACAAATTATTTTTGTAATCCGACCATTCCTATCATAAAACAGACGAGTGGTTGCTCCACTCTCATCCGTCAGATGGGTTAAGCGTTTCCTGCCATCATACTGAAATTGTCTCTCTGTCGACTGTTCTGTGCTATGATCACGACGCACCAACAATTTCCCTACAGAGTCATATTTATACTGGAAACTCCGACAGATTCCACTTACCTTATCCCGCTCTTTCTCTCCAACTACACGATCAAGAGCGTCATACTTCCACTGCTTTTCATACCCCTTAGGAGTCACCAGACGTACACAGTTACCGTTGGCATCATATTCGTATTTGGTGACAGCCCAGACAGTGCGTTCCTTTCCGTTCGGTTTCAGAAAGCGCTCTTCAATTCTCTCCTTTCTCGCCGTAAGGTTCCCCAAAGCGTCATACTCATATTGTATCACTCTATTTACATCCGCACTGATCCGAAAGCTCTCATATATCTTTTGGTTTAAACCATTATACCTATATGCAGCCTTTGCCCCATGCAAATCTTCTACAGAAACAAGTCGGTTCAATGCGTCATAGCCAAACCGTATCTCATGGGTACGTTGGGGAATCTGATGCGCTCCTACTTTATCAAGCCCTCTTCTCTCTCGTATCTTATTCGACTCTGAATCGTAATCATACAGAGTAGCCCGGTACAAAACTACTCCTCTGTCATCATCCAACTGCTCGACCGGCTCCCACATTCCAAGTCGATTTCCCAAATAATCATATGTATAATAAGTCGTATATCCTGCGCCATTTGTCCGTTCCACAAGATGACCGGACATATCATAAGCATATGTACTTCGTACTTGCCCATCCTCGTCCCGTACCTGCGTCAGTCGATTCATGCAGTCATAGGTATAAGTGATACCCGGGCCGTCATCCTTTTCCCTGCTGTAATTCTCCGGCCTGACCTTTTTTATCAGGTTTCCATTTCCATCATAAAAGCAACGTTCGACAGAACCATCTTCATAGATTGTCCGAAGTCTATGACTGTCTGTATCATATTCATAGCGGACTTCCTGCCCGTCAGGTGATTTTTCACAAAGAATATCCCCGGCCAGATTTCGCTCCTTTTTCCATATGTTTCCTAAAGGATCTCTTGTTTCAATCAGGCGGTCAAAGAAGTCGTAACGATACATCCAGCAGTTTCCGTCCGCCCCCTGATTCGGCGGAAACATAGCTGTCAGATTTCCTAGTTTATCATAACTACGGCGCAATTCACCACCATTTCTATCCTTTACATAAGTCGGATAGTTTTGCGGATTATACCGTATCTCTGTAATCCCCATATCTGTTTTGATACAATTTCTGCGTCCGACCCTATCATACTCATACTCTGTCCGATTTCCTATGGCATCTTCTACACAAGAGGGCTCTTTCAAAAGATGTCCATCCGAATTATCATAACTATAGATGGTGATATTTCCCAAACTATCAGTCATGCTTACTATACGTCCATGGGCATCTCTTTCATATTGATATTGTTTCCATTCCCTCTCTCTGATTTTCTCTGACTCTTCAATAAGAAATCCATTCTCGTCATAGTCATAACAGATTTCTTCTCCTGTGTCCGCTTTCTTGCTCAGCAACTCTCCACAGTTATTATAACGATACACCCATACCTGACCGGAAGGCAGCTCCTCCCCACACAGATTTCCCTGACAATCATACTGTCTGCGGGTAATGTTACCATTTCTATCCTTTTCATAAATGTGGTTCGTCCACTGGTCATACTCGGTTTCTTCCCAAGTGCCATCGTCATAATAAGTATGGGTCACCAGATAATCTCTGTTGTACCGATACCGCTCCGTTCTTCCCAATCCCTCAATATAAACCGTATTTTCACGGTTTTTCGAGTCATAAGCCAAAACGCTCTTTGTTCCATCCAGATAACGCTGTGCAATCACCCGGCCATCGTCATCATATTCATTATCCACATAGGCATGACCGTTCTGATCAATTACCTGTGTAATGTGATGTTTTTCATCATAATGATAGGTGGTTACTCCCTCATCCACATGACAGACTGCCTTCAGACAATCATCCTCATATTTGTACCGGATGGAACGGCCGGCCTCATCACTAATCTCGATGATTCGGTTCCCTTCATACTGAAAGTCAAGAATATATCCAGCAGAAGTTACAACCCGACTGATATGTGCATCCTGATACTGGACAACCAGCTTGTTCAAGCCTTTTCCCTGCACAGTAATTAATCGTCCCATTTTGTCATAATTATATTTCTTTTGCTCTGGGGCGTAAAGCAGGGTATAAATCTCCTCCCCGTCCTCCTGCGCGGTCTTCTGTAACTGGTACCTTGCATCTCCCTGCCTGCGATTTTTCCATGTGCCTTCTTCCAAGCTGAAACGTTCCGCATGACCGTCCATGCAGATTACATCAATGAGCCCTTCCTTTTCTCTGATAAAGAGCCTGCTCTCAATACCCAACATCCAGTTTCTTCCCAAACCGCCAATGCAAGGTATTACGGAATTATATATCCGCTGCAAACGAAAATGTTCATCAATTAAATCCGGAAGAAGCAAATCCGTAGCGGTCAGGCAAAAACCTCCTGTTGCCATATTGACAGGATCAATGGAAAATGCAATGTTTGAAGCCAAGGATACCAAAAGAGACATCTTCCAATCAAACTCCTGATCAAACAGTTCACTGGTACCATAATCAACACCAAAATCAATCACCGTTTCCGCCCCAATAATTAGGGCCGGTGCATATTTACCAGCTTTAGATAACAATTTTCCAATAAGTTTTGACCCTTCTCCCAGCGCAGCAAATCCCAAGCCAACTACAGCTCCTATCCCAGCACTAAGTGATGTTATTCCAAATGTCTCTATGTATGTCTGCCAGCTCACATCCACATAGCCATCGGCCATGTCCTGAAGATTCAAAGTCATCACCGAAAGACTGCCCGCTGTCATCATCTGTGCAAACACTCTTCCCATTGCCGACAGCGGTTTACTAAGAGGAGAAAGCAGTACTCCTATACCAATCATGACACTTCCATACATAATGGTTTCATACGTTTCCTGATTCCCGCCGCAGACAGTATCTCGAATCATATTGAATGATTGCGAAAAATCGCCGTCACTCATCTTGGACATGTCCTGCGCTCCTTCAGCCACCTGTGCGGCTCCGCAGAAATATGCTGTAGTTCCTGCCACAAAAAGAACTGCCGCTGCACCTCCCGTGGCTACAGTTGCTACACCTGCTAGGCATAGCAAACCAATTCCTGCCACTATAGCTCCCACTGTTATTTTTCCTGCGGACTCATTTTCCCTTACCTCAAAAACTTCTGCATTATGGGCTTCTCTCTGGGTCGCATCTTCTTCTCTCAATTCTGCATCTGAATACTGAATGCTGGGAGGATCTATCTGGGTTGGCTCATAAAACAACGCTCCGGCAGCGACCAGGAGAATATTATCACGTTCGTCAAGTACAATCCCTTTATCGTCCGCTAACGTTACTTCCTCCTCTGTGCAACTCACTATCCCCAGACCGACTACGCCTGTCTCCGACTGCAAAATTGTATTACGGGGAATGATCTCCTGCATATCCTCACCGACTTTAATCATTCCCTTTCCTATATTCATTTCATTTTGTGCACACAGAAAAATATCTTCTGCCTCCATGTGCAGACTTCCGTCCTTCGATACGATAAAACAGGCGGCTTTTGATACTGATGAAAAAATAATTCCGGTGTCTGTAAACTCCATTGCTTCCCCTGACACAGTAGAGAAAGATTTATCGCTTACAGCCCCTCTTGCAGAGACGGAATCTGCCCCACTCCCTTTTCGCATCGCCTGTATAGCTATTCCGGATGTTTCATCCCAGTTCTGGAAATAAATATGTACAGTACTTCCTGGTTCCGGAAGACAGTACCAACTGGTAGTCTCTATTGCATATGTAAAATAATAATTATTTCCTTTCCTGTATTCCGAGTCGATGTCAAATTTGACACGAAGTCTATTTCCGCTCCGTTCCTTTATTGTAGCAGGCAGACTAAGCCCGGAAATATTTTTATTTCCATAAAATATGGATTTTACCCCTTCAACTCTTTCCAGTCCATATGAATACAGAATTTCTGCTCCTTTTACTTCCATATTCACACTTACAATCTGACAGGATACTTGCTTCCACTTAACCGTCTCTCCCAGATTATAAGAAACTCTATCAAAAACCAACCAGTCTAAGTTGTTCTGTAACGCCATACCCGGTGTTACATTTCCTGCATACAGTTGGTATTTTTCCATATTTTGAAAAATCTGATAACAATTGGAATTTACCTGATGCCCTTGATCTATACTAGGAATGCCAAAGTAGATCTGTCCGGAATCTCCGGCAGGATCCTCCATAATATATGTTTCAAAATGAGATGCTAACCGACAGAGAAATTCCCAATCGGTTTCATCATACTGAAGCAGAAATCCCGGTATTTTAACAGCCGTATCAACTTCACTTATCCACAGAGAGTCAGGATATGCAGACAGTACCTGACTGATTACCTCCGCATATGTATACTCTATATTTTGGAAGGTTCTGCGGCGCTTCACAATGTCCCATCCCTGTGTCATTGATGAAGCGATTAATTTTATAGCCATCTGCCCGTTTTCATAGACAATACTTGCTTCCATGACACGACCGATAAAAAACGGCTTTTTTTCACCCTCCACATATCCTGCTTGTATTATCTCGTATTCCACTGGTTGGTTTATGAACTTAGTCCGTTCTTCATCTTCACATATAGCTACAATCTGCAGATTAGCATGACAGTTCATACCTGAGTTCATTTTTATATCCAAAATTTGAACAACAGAGTATGGTAATTCAACCCATATAGACTGATAAACTTTCCTCATACTGCCTCCTCTATCCGTTCTGTCCGTTATCGATAATATGTATAACGCCTCCATACTGACATACTAAGGTTGCCGGTTGAATCAATGTCTTTTTTCCCATAATGAGACTTTTTTCATATCCCTCTTCCCAGAATGATTCTTCCGAAAAGCATGGTTCACATTCACATATACATAATTGTTGTAGTTCCTTGCTTGTTTCAGTAACTACTTTGGGTTTTACTCCAAAAAAGGATTTTACTTTTCCCCATACGGTTTGGGATTTCTTTTGATTATACTGGTTTGTTGCATCGATTGCTGCCTGCGCCATTTTAGGATTATCTACACTAAAGCAGTTTCCAAAACACATAACATTTGCTAAAGAGACGCTATCATCAGACATCATCTGAGGCTGTTTACATAGCAATACCCCATGATCTAAGGGCGTTACCAAACGTGCTTCTCTGGAGCCCTGAGAGCACAAAATTTTAGCACCATGAACTACATAGCAGGGATTCTCAACTGCAGAATCTGCAGCCACCTGATCCGCAATCTGCATAGCTAAAGCTACATCTGTATTTGCCCTGGAACTCTGCCTGCTCAATATTTCATCTTTTCGTTCCTGCGCTTCTTCTGACAGTTCCTCTTTCTGCTCCTCCTGATCTGTATCCACTTCCAGTTCTTCTTCACTACCAAAAATTTCATCCACTCTTTTCTGCTGTTCCTCCTCGTCCAGCTCCTCAATTTCCTGAGCCATACCAAGAAAGTCCTGAATATCCTCTCTGGAATCTTCTACAATCGTTATTTCCTTTCCATCTACAATTTCTGTTCTGGTGCTTCCCATTTCATCCCCCCCTTAAACTACTTCCACTGGCCGTAATAGGATTCCCTCAAAATTGCGGCGTAGAATACTTTCTGCAACTTCAAGATTGACAAATACTCTGGGAACACGAATATCTCTAACTTTAAAAACCCTTCTCCGTCCTATTTGTTCCCGATTCAATACAATGCGCTTATCCCATCCATTAGCATATTGCTCCGAACTTCCATCTAAACAATCTATCTTTTCTGTCAGAAGAAGCCAATATTTTTTCTGAATCCTCTCCTCTACCTGATTTAGTGCAACACGACGATATATTACTTCCGGGTCATATGCAGATAATAGTTTTTTTAGAGAGTCTGATACAAGGAATACCGGTGCATCTATCACATCCGGATAAATGCTGTCTCTATCCCCTAATGTGAACAACACTGATATTTCCTGAATCTGTCCAACTTCCTCCGGCTCAAATTCCTCACGCACTGCACTTTCTATATCCCGGAATTGAAATCTATTACGAATCCTTTTATCCTGTTCTATTTCAAAATACATAGGGTTCCTCCTCCAACTGAACCTGTTGAAGCTGGTTCGCATCCAGTCCTTTGCAATAAAGACCATTTCTTGAAAACTTAGCTCCCTCCATTTGTGAATTAGGAAATTGTATCATGTCAAATTTCGCTCCTGTAAAATCTGCTCCTGTAAGATTACATTGAATAAACTGTACCTGATTAAACTCTACATCTCTAAAATCACAGCCGCTCAAATCACAACATACAAAATTTGTTTGATTTATTTTTGAATTTTGAAATCCTGCTCCGTGAACCATACAGTTTTCCCACTGGCAGCGATCCATACTACAGTTTCGCAACATTAAAAATAACAAATTCATTCTCTGTACTGTCATATCTGTAAAACATACTGTTTCCCAGCTTTGATATACATATTGTGAATCCCATTCGCTGACAGAGTTTTTCCTGTTATACGCAAGAAACTGGGGTTGATTTTTTTCACTTGTGTCTGTCAAATATATGGTTTCGCTTTCTTCCTGGAATCCCCCCCATTTCACCACTAATCGCTTCCACGGTAATACCCCCTTTTCAGTTCCCCATTGCCTCAAATCGCGAAATAACATTCTACAACCGTCTGCCTGCTTTTTGTAAAACGACATTGCTGCTTCTCGAATCAACCAATCGGCATCAAAATATTCTATTTTTCCCTGGTATTCACCTATAGAATTATAAAATTTCTTCCTAGTATCTCTTAGAGGCGCAAAAACATTGCTGACATCTATTATCCGCATGCGAGGATTAGGATCTAAAAAATAATTTTCATTATGCAGCGATAAAAGCATTTTATAATTATCCGTATCCATTTGAGAACGCAACAACGATATTTGAGCATACTGTATCTGTTCTTTGTCACTATTAAGTGAAAATAAATACAATAACTCTTGTAAAATCGTCTGCATTAATTCGTCTTTCTTTGAATCCCAATTTTTTTGTAATAATTTCATACCTTCCTGAAAATATACGGATGTTTTTTCTTTGTATATTCTTTTTGCTTCCTCTCTATCCATATTTCCTCCGCTAATTGCTATATATCTTTGTACCGCTTAATTTGATGTCTCCCTCTTTATCCAAAGTAATACTTGTTCCTTCTCCCTTTTTCACACAGACAGAATCTTTTGCCCCTACCAGCAACTGTCCGTTGGAAATTAAAGATAATGTATTCTTTGCCGTTACGCTGACATCCGTATTCCCATATACAGTCAATTCTCCAGAGTTTCCTAAGAATATAGTAGCTTTTCCATTTCCCGAATTGAGGATAATTCCTTCTTCCGCAAACTGAATTACTTGATCTGCTTTTGTCCTTAAATATTTAACATTAGGATTTCCCATTGGATCTTCCGTATCCCCTGGCTGTGGTTCATACCCGCTAACTGCACTTACTGCATAGGCATCTGATTCTTGATTTGTCGGGAAATATATTCTCACTTGATCTTCTTTCTCTGGCATACAATACCAGCCGCTTCCATCGGGAGATGCGGACATGGTTGAATAGGGAAACCAGTATGCCGCACGCCTCGATTCATCAATTTCTAACTGTACCATAATCTTATCTCTGGAAACTTTTGTAACCTTCCCTGTAAGGGAAATTCCTACAATCTTCTCATTATATATTTCCAACCCTCGCAATCCATTTTTCTGCCTCAGTTCGTACTGATTTTTTAAGACTCCATCCTGTAATATTCGTTGAACTGACTGCACAGTCAAAGTTGCATTGTTAAATATGATTTCATTTCCAACTCGAAAAATCTGATAATCGCATACTTGAAAAACGGTAAAATCTGTTTCCAAAGCATCTTTCCAGCAATTCTTTTTTATGCTCAAATACTCATCTATTTTCTTAACCACACTATATTGATATGGATTAATGGAATAGGATTCTGCATTTTGAGGAATGCCTACAAACAAAGCAAGTTTTTCAGATTCCACATCGGGGACTAAAACGGCACCATAATGAGAAGCAAACCTTTTTAAAAAATTCCAATCGGTTTCCTTGTACTGCACTACAAGCCTTTGAATTTGTTCATCCGGAATCTGTATAATACAATCATAATCGTCATATCCTGACATCACTTCTTTAATCAACTGATGAACAGTCATGGAGGTCTTTTGAAAAGACCGTGAATGTTCAACAATATCCATTGCATATGTTTTGCCTTTAACCTCTAAATCCATATAATAGGTATTGCCTTGGCAATTTACCTGTATCTCGGTTACTATTCCATGGCAAAGGGGGGTCATACCATTATCACTTTGGTAACTCAAGGTTACCGGCATCATGGGAGTTGTCGTATACACATACTGTTCTGCCAACTCTTCTGAAATAACCGCCGTTAAATGCAATTTACCATGATCATTTACATTTTCTTGCATTTCCAAGCTTAAAATATGCTCAATTTGATACCCATTCAATGCTATCTTTTCATAGGTAACAGCGTATTCTTCCATTTATTTATCCTCCTCAAACATTTGAGTCAGCATTGCTCTAAATAGGTTTCCAAAAGTATAGCGCTCTACTAATCTGCATGAATAGTTTCCAATTATCGTTCTTTTGTTTCCGCCGCAAAAAAAATTATTAACAAATACTCCACCTACGGCACTAGTAAATACTCCTTCTGCAAAGCATATTTTATATTTCCCTGATTTCAAGACTCCTGCTTCCAATGGATAATAGGTACGTTTCTCCTGTAAGTATTGCTTTATAAGCTTATCTTGAAATTCTTTCTGATTTTTTATAACAGACGGCTGATTCAAAAAAGTAGTGCTGGTTCCAATTTCCAAAGTCCGATAAGTAACCATTGCAATATTATTTTCTTCAATAATCCTATCCACGTCATCCGGAAATATAAATATGCTTATATGATCACCCGCTACCTTCTTCCTTTCACACACAAAGTTTTTTCCCTTGATCTCTACCAGTTTGCAATCAAGTTCACGAATCCTATCTTCAACTGTCTTTTGCTCTCTCTCCTGTTGAGATATATCTTCTTTTATTTCCTGAAATCGTTTCTCCTGTTTTTCCCGCTTATTTTTTTCCGCTTCTATCTGTAGTAACTTCTCATCTAAAAACATTCCAGCCTCCTTGTTCTTTCCAGCTATAGCATGAGCAACATATTATTTTTTTCCTCTTTTCTACTCTTAAAATCGCTTTCTATTTCTCCCGCTTCTCGCAGGATCTTCCCTAATGCACTATATATCTGTACGTTTGTATACTCCTTATCCTGCTTCAACCTAGCATTTAAATATGCTCTAACTGCCTCATAAGGCATTGCTCTCTCAAGTTGTAAGCAACTTAGGCAGAAAGCAGGATCCCACATATCTTGTTTAGAAGAATGCTGCAATTCTTTCGCAAAACATTTTAATAATTGCGGCCATATACCATGCTGCCCTAATGCTGCATAAGGCACATGTATCCTGTCCATAGTGTCAAATTCCGTAGCATAATCCTGAAAATTTACATATTCAGTACGCAATCTCGCTCCCATCTGAAGCTTAAAACGACCCAATTCCAACTCACAATTAGAATCCGGCATTTGCTCATCTATATAAATCTGCGAAAGATATTCCTCATGTGTTACACCATTGGTTTTTCCAAGAAAACGAACCTTTAAGTAAGTCAGTTGTCCTTCCGCCTTACAGGATATTTGAAAAGGTTTTTTCAAAAAGTAAGGAATTTTTTTGAAATATAGGATTCCGGGCATGATTTTTAATCCGCCTTCAAATCCTTCCATCTCACATCCCCACAAAATGCCATCACTATAACCTCGATACTGTAAATCGAACAACTCTCTGGGAAAATCCCTGAGATTTTCCAACATCTCTTTTTTTAAAAGTCTTTTGGGTTCAAACACAGGATAAATATTCTGAAACATTTTCTCTCCCTTCAGCAGATCGCGATCTCCCCGATCCGCATCGTATCCTCTACTCCGATTATCCCGAAATGATATTCATAAAAGATTTCCACCCGATACCGGATGTCCAGAAACGTATCGATCAGGAATCGGATCCTCTGCTCCAGGTTCCGCTCTCTCTTCCATCCGGTATAGATCAGAATCTCATCCGGATAGGCGTTGTTGTGATAGACGATGCTATCCGCCACCAGACCATGAACCATATCCAGAAAAACCGGCAGGACACTGCCTGTCCGGAAGCTGTTCAGCCATCCGCCCAGCAATATCTCCTGCTCTTTGCTGCTCATTGACCGGAATACGTTTCCTGCTATTTCTCCGAAGTTTCCGTCCAGAATCTCTTTTGCAAGAAGTCTCTTGTGGTAATCTTCCCTTGTCATGCCCATCCTGATATCATTCTGTGCCAGCATATGCAGGCATAAATTTGTCAGACTTTCCCGCAGTGAGGGGAACTCTGCCTCATCCGGTGGAAATATTTCACAGAATATGTCATAAAAGCGATAATAGGTATTCACCTCTATGTTGATGTCTTCCGGCTGCTCCTCTTCTCCCAGCCAGGTCTGGTTGAGACAGGGCAGGGACAGTTCCATATACCCGCTGCCCTGTGGCGCATGGACAAACCGAAGTCTCTCTTCCGGAATCTGTTCCTTTTTCGCTTCCAATAGTACTTCCCAGAGGTACCTCATACCAATATTCCCCCACAGTCATATTCCGGATAGATCCGCTGTACCTCAGATACCAGAAAACTCAGAATATCTCTCTGCAGCCACCTCTCCTGTTTTCCCGGTTGGAAATAGAGAACCAGTTTCTTCTGCGTTGATCTGAGCCGGATCTCATCCGGAATAAAGCAGTTCACCGCGTATGTCTCCCTATTGCCCGGAAAGTCGTCCTCTACCTGACAGTCCTGATAACGTACATAATCCTCCAGCCCGAATCCCTTTATGAAATGCGCCAGCTCTGTTTTGGTCCTGATCTGCTGGTTCCACTTTCTCTGGTATTTCTCTGCAAAGCTTTCTTCCCGGCCGTTTCCCATGATGGGAAAGGTATAGCGGTCTATCTTCTGCTCCTGGGAAGAACGGATCTGATAGATCCCCCATTTTTTTGCTTCACCGGTTTTGCATACGATTCTTAATCTTTCCCCTTCCTGACTGACACTCTGCACATTCCTGTCATCCTCCACCAGATATGCATGATTTATTCCATGCTTCTTCAGGGAAACGCTGTGTTCATAATTCTGATGGTCTCCGCAGGGTATGGGGAAACCGATGCTGTCCAGCTCAAGTCTCTGAATATTCCATACCGGAATGACATCTTCTTGAATCATACTGCTGTATTCTCCAAACTGGATGGTTACCCGCCTGATTTTCTCTTTGCCGGTAATTCCTTCCGGGAGCCCGGTCACGATCATGTCCGCCATCTTATACAGATAGGGTGCATTGGCGGTCTGCCAGGGTATGCCGTTTCTGGTAAACAACAGATACAGGTATTCTATTTTTTTCAGATACTCCCGATTTTCCCGCAGACGGATCTCCACCTTCCATTCCTTCTCCGGTTCTTCGGTCTCGATGACGCCTTCAAACACAGGCTGCAATGCCAGCAGTTTCTGCTGTTCCAGAAAATCGCAGCGTAACATGACTTTCATCAGCCGGAACGCTCCCTCTTCTTCCACCGCCCGCAGAATTCCCTTCATATCATACAGTTTTTCTGCCAGATCACTTTCATCCATTGGTGACAGCAGATGGTGGGAGGCATCGAAAAATTCCCTCTCCACAATGCCTGTCTTTACATAATAGCGGTTTTTGTCATAGTCCAATTCTTCTTTGATGCGGCGCTCCAATCCCTCGTACATCTCCCGATTCGTGTCATACAGGGATAAAAAGACTCCTTCCATCAGATTCTTGAAGATCACCCTTTCTTCCAGACTGCTTATGGATTGTATCTCCTTCTGGATTATCTCTTTCATTACGTCCATGCCGTCTTCCTGACCTGACCACCCCATAATGCACACCTACTTCCTTCCGTCAAAGAAATTCAGTTCCCAGGTATCGTCTTCAAAATCGAAGAAGGTTTCTGCACCTTTATATAGTTCCTCTTGATCTCTCAGGATGGGCAGCACCACAAATCCCCAACGTTCCTTGGAAACCCATACAAAGAACTTCATCTCTCCCTCTAAAATGATATCTGTTTCTTCCTGAATCACCGTACCCGCATAATCCTCGTCGATCTCCTTCTGGGTAGTCTTCTCAAATTTAGAAGTGTCATAGGCAAAATGGTATGTCCTGAGCCATTCCCCCTGTTCATCATTAAGATACAGATCCAATTGATTTCCGATGTGGAAACGGGAAATGTATCCGATCACATTCTGCGTATCCTGACTCTTAATCAGGGTTTTCTCTTCCTTTTCATGGGTATACGCCATAATCTCATAGGGCAGGCTGCCTACTCTATAGTTCTCGTTTACCTTCATGTATCCCAGCTTGCAGTTCATAAAGTAAGCAAGTGCTCCCTCCAGACAGCACATTTTCAGTTCCGTCCCTGCATCGTCCCGCCGGACACCCTGTATCCGCTTTCCCGGAACATACTGTTTGAGCGCTTCCAGAAACAGTCTCGATTTGCAGGACTGCCCCGTCAGCTTGATCATCTCATATTCCGCAAGCTGTCCTTTTTCAAATTTCTGATCGAGAAAACGCTCCATCAGTCCATATATTTCCGGTCTCAATAGTTCCTCTATTTCATGTAAATACAGACAGATTTCCAAAGGTCCGGAAATCGTTTCCAGCTGCTCTGCAGCGGATCCGCCATCTCCTTTTCCACAGAAGGAAAGCTTCCATTTATCTAAGAAGAGATCCTCTCCCTTATTCGTGGATATTTTCAGCCTGTAACAGAATCCGGCTTGAAAAAACAGCTTTTTCACCTGTTCTGCCAGTTCAAAAAGGTAGTAGTAATTATTCTTGACGTAGAAATACTGCTCCCTGCTCCTGCCCTCATACTCCTTAAACCGGGTAGGCAGCCACTTTTCTGCCTGAAGGTATCGTCTCTCCAGTTCCTCGTAAGCGGATTTGCCTTCCTCTGCGCCCCCTATGAATAAGGCTTCTTTCGTCTGAAATCCCAGTTCTTCCGTCAGACGCAGCTTTAAAAGCTGAAGAATACGGTAGGTCAGGTTATTTCCGCCCAGATTTGTGTCGCCGTTTTCATAGCGTGTTTCCAGATCAATGATATAGGACACCCTGTTATTCTCAATCCGGAATCGCCCGGAAGTTAAATCTGTGGTTCCGCCGCCACAGTCAATCACAAGGGCGTGATACCATCTGCGTTCCTCATATGCCTTTGCCCGGATCATGCTGTGAATGCTGTGGAACAATACGGCCATTCCCTCGTCCAGCTCGCAGTTCACGGTATATTCCGGAAGCAGTTCCTTGAACACCCGCCGGAACTTCTCTTTCTGCCGGATCGGTGCCAATAGCTGAATATTGGTAAAGCTGCACTTAAACTGCTGACGCGCCATTTCCAGAAGATGATCCAGATAGGCACGGAGCATCTCTTTTCTCGGAAACTGGTATTTATATCCACTCTTTAATATGACGCTCTCCACCCGGTCTGCATCGCTGATCCAACGCTTGATATCATAAAATACAGCTGCATCCTCATCCCGGTAGTTCTGCCTGTTCATCTCCTGTGCATCATAGCCAAACAAAAATTCCGTTTCTCCGCCCGCTTTTTCCTGCACACCGATCACACTGGGAATAATCGTTTTTCCCTTCGCCGTCGCGATCCGCATACTTCCATCCGGCAGACAGATTCCCATGGTGGTATTGGAGCTTCCAAAGTCGATCACCAGCGGCAGATCGGCCTGGGGAATCTGTCTTTCCTGAACATCCAGAAGCGGAATGCGAACAGCCTCCGTATGTCCGGGCGTGAAGACATGATTTCCGTAATAACAGTCATACAGAAATTCCGAGATTGCTTCATTCGGGAAATACAGAATGGAATACTGATGCTTCTCCAACGGACATACCGGCATCCCTTTTCCCTTAAACAGATACGCCACATCCTCTATTTCCTCTATGTAGAAACAGGTATATATTTTAAATGCCTCATCCACCAGCAGGAGATTTCCGGCGAAAAGCTTTTCCTCAGATTTGATCCGGTAGCCGTCCAGTTCATTCATTTCCGTATCATGGAAAATCGTAATGGTACCGGGTATATCCACTTCCGGAGTCTCCAGAAAACGGATGACCTGATGCTTCAAAAACTCCTGTATGCGTTCCATTCCACCTTCACAGAATTCTCTGATATGTCGGTATTCCTTCTGTCCCCTGAACCGCATAATCAAACGGATCAGCCCATCCTTGTCGTCATTTTTGGCAGAAGAAACCACCAGACGCTCTTTTCTGCATATTTCACGCAGGTGAAATGTCGTCATCTTTTCCAGTTCACTCTGTCTGTAGGTATGTTTCTCCGTCACTCCCTGACTGGGATTCAGGGTATAAGTATACCGGCTCATGCTTTCTCCCATCTGTTTCCCCTTCCACACATCCTTATTCTGATTTCTGCTTCTCCGCCTCTGCCGCCTGCGCTTCCTTTGCTGCAATTCCGGCCTGGGCAGCTTCCATCTTTTTATCAATTCCGTCGGCCAGCTCCGTCAGACCCAGCTGCTTATAGGAGGCCTGGGCCACACGATAAAAGGTAATGGCACTTTCATAACTGCCTTGGGCCAACAGTTCATTTCCCTGATTTTCCATATTTATGGCGTTCTGCTGGTCATTTGTCTTCTGATCCTGATCCAGTGCCCGGCTGACCGCCTCTGCTTCGATCTGTTCCTGCAGGCGTTTCTCCGCCGCTAACTGTTCCTTTTCCAGCGTTTCTTCCGCTGCCATCTGTAACTCCAGTGCTTCCTTCTTTCCATCCATGAAGTAAAGCGCTGCAGCCTTTTCCTTTGCTTCCTGATAGAGTGCAATGGCGCCTGTCAGATTGTCATACTCCTCTTTTCTCTCTCCCTGAGCAATCAGATCAAACACTTCTATGTACCCTTCCGTCCGGTTAAGCTGTCCCTCAATATAGGAAAGTCCCACATTTCCGTTTTCCACCGCCATCTGTCTGGCTGCAAGATACAGTTCCTGTGCTTTCTGATATTCCGCTGCGCTCAATGCTTCATCCGCTAAGATCACCTGCTCTGCCAGTTTCGTATAGGAATCGGCCTCCCGATATTCCTGCTCCTTATGCAGGCTGTCGGCCAGCTTTTTCGCTGCCTCATATTCTTCCGCCACTTTCTGGAAGTTACTGCAGGCAAGGTACTCCTCACCGCTTTCCATATACTGCAACAGGGACTGCGTTTTGTTCTGAATACTGCGGTACCGCAGAAACAGGGTCACGCCGACGGTAATCACCACCAACAGAACAGGCAGGACGATCATCAGAACCTTTTTGACGGAAACCGGTTTTTTCGGAGACTGATACACCTTGTTTACAGCAGTCACAGCCATGGAGTAATTGTCGATACTTCTACTGTTCTGCTCCATCAGGATACAGTCTTCCACCTGATCCAGAATATCCTTTGTCTCTTTGGCGTCATTGACGATCCGCAGGAGTTCCTGCTCTCCACACTGTTCCCATACGCCTCTGGTAAGCTGTATCAGGAGATCTCCTGCTTCCAGCTTCTTTTTCCGGGAAATCTGTATCTCCGGCTTTCCTCTTTCCCCCAGAAAGGAATAAAGATTGTTGCGCTCTTCATGCCTTGCGGCCTCATCCAGCAGGATCCGTTCCTGTTCCAGCAGATTCTGCGTCAGCGACTGGTCCTTCGTCTGTTCCAGAATCCGGGCGTTCCGGATCAGGTACAGACGGCTGTTGCCCACATGACAATAGCGAAGCGTCCGGTAGTCGGTCACTGCCACCACCACAGCAACCTTTAAATGCATTCCCGCTCTTTGCTTCAGGAGCTCTGTATGTGCTCTGAGCAGATATCGCCGGAGAGTGCCCTTTCCCATCGTGGGTGCTTCCGTAAAGTCACGGATAATACTGTCTACTACCAATCTTGCACTGTTAACGGCCGGTTCGTCATCCAGACTGTCCGCCAATACATAGCAGGCAAAATCATCCATCTCCACATAACCGAAATAGTCTCGGTTAGAGAGCTTCTGTCCCTCTTCTGATATATGAAGCGTCTGAAAATCAGAATTGATTCGTCTCATTTAAGCCTCCAACCTTTGTATCAGTATGACACTTCCATTGTCCCTCTGGGGATTTCCCTTCTGCTCTGCTGCACGGATCAGGCAGTCTGCGGATTTCTGGGAATTATCCGTGTCGATCAGGATATCCTCTATTTCTCTCCAGGAAAGTTCCTCAAAGATCCCTTTGCTCATCAATAACACTTTATCTTCCGGCTTTAGCAACACAGGCTTTTCACATACCTCTATCTCATGGAAGCCATCCTGTCCCAGATAACTCCAGACCTTTTTCTCCTCCATGCTCCAAAGCGTATCCTGTCTGGATATTTTACCGTCTTCATAGGCCTGCGCCGCCAGAACATCCAGCGTCTGCCCCTTGCTCAGCGGAATCATCTCCCCGCCCCGCATGACTGCGACACGGATATCTCCTGCCACCGCATAATACAGGTGGCTGCGATTTATAAACACTGCGCCGGTGCTGGCACCGCCTCTGCGCTCTCCTATCGTTCTCTGGATACGCTGGCTTGCCTCCAGAAACGATGTCCTGAAAAAATATATCGGATCGTTTAGCTCGCAATATGGCTCATAACGATCCAGAATCGCATCCGCTGCCACCTGTGCACACACTTTACCCGTATTGGCACTGCCGATTCCATCCGCTATGACCGCCATCAGCCCGGCACTGCTGTCCCATATCTGGGCAACGTCCGCCTGTACCTGCCGGCTGCCGGTAGTCTGCGCAATACCGATCCCCGGCCGCTTATCAGTTCCGCAGGATCCATCTCCCCATTTCAAAATGCAGCGGCAGAAGATCAAAATGATGTATACAAGCCCCAGACCTGACAACGCCTGCATACCCATCGTCATTTCAGATCCCCCCACGAGAAATTATTTCCGCACAGAGGAACAAACAGAAAACGGCTCTGCCCCAGATTGATGATATCGTAGGGATTCAGTTCTAGCGGTACATATACAGGCTTATCGTTCAAGTACGCAATACCGGAAGAATCTCCCGGAAGTATCATGGTATTTAGGTTCTTAGGATCATATACAATGATAGCGTGATTTCTGCGGTTGATCTCATTATCCCCCAGAATCTGGATATCCATTTCATCCCCCCGGCCTACAAAATTCTTACCTTCATGAATCTTGTAATCCATACCTACCTTTGCACCCTCAATGCAGATGATCCAGCCGCACACAGGACGCACCGTCTCCTCCAGTATTTCCACGGGAGGCTCAAATCCCAGCGGTTTTTCCGCAAATGCCTCGTCCTGCGTTTTCATATTGCAGTACGGGCAGATCTTCCCATAACGTCTGGGGTTATAAATGTGTCCATTCGGACATTTCGCCAAACCCATTTTCTCCCATCTCCTATCCTTTTTATCTCTACTTCACATTACGTCAGAAGCAGCTTCGTATTCGCAATGTAAAGAACATCTCCTGCCACAACCTTACAGGGGCGGTGGATCACCCTGTAGCATTCCCCGTCTTCCACCTTTCCTACTTTTACACCGTTCTGAGACCCAAGATCCTCCACATACCATTGATCCAGACAGAAATTCAGCACAGCATGCTGAAAGTCAATAAAGCTGCTGTACTCACAGTCTGACAGATCAATATCCAGCTCCTGATCCCGCCCGGCTTTTCCGATGATCAGGGAAATCTTTCCCTGCAAGTCCCATGATTTAATGGGCTTTCCTTCCTCATCCAGCAGAATCAGCCTTTGTATCCCCTGTATTCTTTCCGCCTCTGGCATGATCTCTTCCGTATTCTTGCTGCCGCTGAGCCGGAAAAGATCATATATCGCCGCTGCCATTCCGATAACAATGACAAAATAAACCGCAGGTGCAAAGCGCCATGTCCCTATTTCCTTAAAGACAAGGAAAACAGCACCTGCTCCGCATAAAATAATCAGAACATCCAGCGTCTGTTTAACTCTTTTTCCTTTTGCTTCCCGCCGCATTTCTTTTTTCTGCCTCCTGCATGCTTCCTCTTCCGAAAAAGGCTGCAAACATTTCCTCGGGTTTGATAGGCCCCTCCGGCTTTGAGATTCTATGGTCCTGATAAGTTTCCATCCCCCTGCCGGGTTGAAATCCGAAAAACCGTTCGAACTGTCCCATATCCGGACTCTTCTCTCCAAAAGAGGTTCTGCCGTTTTTCACTTTCTCCCCTGCGTTCACAGTGTTTCGGGGGCTTTTCAGACACTCTGCATCATATTTCTTACGGCGTTCTTCATTTTCCAGACATGCATAGGCTTCCTGAATTTCATACATGCGCTCTTGCTTTGCCTTATCATCCTTTACCACATCCGGATGATATTTCTTAGCCAGACTGCGATATGCCTTCTTTATTTGTTCCGTTGATGCCTGTCTGTCTACGCCCAATATTTTATAGTAATCTTTCATGTACTGCCGCCTGTCAGTAGATTTATCAATGGGGACCACCCGCAAGCAGGCAGCCCCCTTTTATGTCTTTCCGCCAAAGCTGCATGCGGAATTTTCCTGTTTAATTAATGCTGTACCCACCTTCTACGGATACCTGCGCCATCTTATCCTTCTTCTGCTTCATGATCAGCTTAAAAGTGCCGATGCCTTCCACATCGCCGTAATCTTCCTTGTAATCCACAACAAAAGCGTTGGGATAGGAATACTTACGGACCACCTGTGAAGCAGCAATCACTTCCACAGTGACCTTACGGTAGCAGTCAGAGTTTTCTGCAGGAACCAGTGCCCATAAGCCCAGCTGTCTGGTTGCGTCAAACGGATCTCCGTCCACGGCGGTCAGAATCTTTCCCGTAACAGTGATCGTGCTGCCCAGATCTGTGGATCTGGCGTTGCTGTCCTGCGGAATGTCAGTGCTGACCTTTACTCCGGTAATGCTTGTGGTTCCCAGTTCAATCGTGGTGTTTCCCTCCACCTTTAATGTAAATCCCATAATTGGTCTCCTTTCATCTGCTATGCGCTATCTATGTATTATTTTACCGGCCTGCCGATTACTCCTCACCGAAGCCGCCCTCAAATTTAAGATTGCTCATCTTATCCTTCTTCTGCTTGATCAGAAGGCGGAAAGTGCCTGCTCCGTTCTCATCCGTAAAATCCTCTTCGTATCCCACCACGAACGCATTGGGAATGGTGATCTGACGCACAATCTGAGATGCACTCACCACATTGATCTGCACCTTACGGTAACAGTCGGATTTCTCAGCAGGAACCAGAGACCACTTTGCAAGCTTGCTGGTGTCATCCGCTGTTTCTCCGTCTACGGCTGCCAGAATCTTCCCCGTGATCAATACCGTTGACCCCAGATCCGTAGATCTTGCATTGGAATCATGAGGGATATCCGCTCCAAACTCAATGCCGGTGATGCTGGTCTCTTGTAACTTGATAGACTCGCTTCCTTCGATACTCAATCGTACTCCCATTTTTGTTTCCTCCTATTTTTTATCTGTACGGCATGTACAAGATTATTCATTTCCAGCTTTTCTCGTAAGCTGTACTTTCAGATTTTTAGTGGTATTCGCAAAGGTCACTAATACATCGCAGACACCGTTTTTCTCGTCAATACTGAAATCCAGTTCATCCCCGTCCTGAAGAATAGAATTAACATACTGACGGTCTGCATCCCATCTGCTCTTCTGGCTGTTGGGATTATTGCTGAAAAATGTCAGAATCTTATCCTGCTTAAAATCGCCACTGTAGAATCGCAGCATACGCTCAATATATGTAACGACCAGCGTCTTATAGATGGGTTCAAACTCATTGCCGTTACTTAACAGGTTGCGTGCCTTGTAAACCGTTATGTTCTTGACATTCCGGCCCTTGTATTGCGCATTGTCAGAAGAGAATACAAAGCCGAAGCCGGTGCGGTTGATGGCATTCTTGATGGTATTGGTAAAGCCGGAGATCTCTTTGGTCATGCTGGTGGTCGCCAGAAGCGCATTGTCATTGGCTTCCACATCAAACCGCACACCGGGATATTCCATGCTTGTATTTCTGAAACGCTGCTTCAGATACTCCGGACACTGCCATGCTGCCACAATGCCTGCCGCTTCATAGGCCGCACCCACATAGACTCCTTCCAGCCACATCTTCATCACATCATCCTTCTCCGCAGAGAGAGAAACATTTCCATCCTCATCCATGACCATCCGCTTATCGAGAACCAATCCGGACTTGTCCTTGGGAATGATGGTTGCGTTGGGAATGCACGGCACGGCAAACTCACTGTAGGCCTTCTTCATTAGAGGCGCACACTTTTCCTTATAGATGTTGACACCTTCTGTAGCAATATAACTGAAGGTGGACTCTTCGCCGGAACAAAAGCTGAAGAAGGTTGTAATGCGGTAGGGCTGCAACGCATTCATCAGCGTTGCCACGTTCTCCATGGTATTATTACCGCTCTTCTCCTCCCGCTTGTTGCCTGCAAAACGAACTCTCTGAAGTCTGCCTCCTTCTGTCTGATTCAACTCCACATCAGGTACGATTCCAAACCAGATTGTATTGTCAAATTCATTCTTGTCGTTAGTGGTATTCAGGTATGTGATCAGGCGGGGCAGATTGCTGGCCTTTACCATCATCTCAAGGGGCAGGTTCGTAATCAGAAGCTTCGGCTGCATCCCCCTTTCCTTGACCTGATACTGGTCAAAAAAGGTCTTCACTCCCAATATTTTTTCCATCAGGGGCTTGACAACTTTTATAAAATCATCCTTACTTTTTTTGTAAAACTCCAGATAGCTGTTATAATTGCGTACTTCCAACTCCCTGTCGATGCTGCTCTCCATTGTGGAGTTTAACGGGCAGAATGTCCGCACCACCAGATCCCTCACATAGTCGGACGGATTATCATTTAATGCATCATAATCCTCCCGGAAGGTCTCCATAAGACTTGTGTTAACCTGATCATCCACCACCGCAAGCTGGGTACTCTCCTCCTGCTTCATCTCCAGAATCTTTAGTTCTCCATCATCTCCCATACTCAGAAGTCCGGCCTTGAATTCAGACTGTCCCTGCCCTGCTTCACTGTCTCCAAGCAGCAACCGGGTCTTAATGTCTTCTATCGCCAACGGCAGCATGGCCAGAACATTGTTGTAGTTCTGACTTGCCTGTTCAAACTGATAGTTCAGTTTATCGCCCAGATCCAGACGTTTGGGATCTTCCTCATCCAGTTCTACATATTTACTGTAGGTATACTGGATTTCCCTGCGGACCTGCCGGATGTCATCCATGATTTTCTTAGGGGAGATCATCTCCAGAATATTGCTGAACTGGAAATCTGCATTGGCTACGCCCTGCGCATCTCTTGCGCTCATCAGTGTCGTCAACATATTTAAAAGATCATTGGATTCATTCAGCGGTATTTCCGTGATACAGTTCTGGGGAATATTTTCCGGCTTTGTCAGACTGTACTGAATGGTTCCTGTGGCTGCGTCGCACCAGGAATATACCACCGGAGTAAACTTTTCCAGAAATTCCTCAAAGCTTGAGACCAACAGCTCTTCGTTGATCTCTTTGATCTTGTCGTCATCCAGACTGCTCTTTCCCCGCACATCCCCTACTAAAGTCAGCAGATTGAGTCGTTCCGGATTGATTTCGGCAAACAGTATTGTTCTGTTTGTCTGTGTGATTGTCTCCATGGCTATCACATCCTCCTTTTACTTTGATTTATTGAAAAGTTGTGAGCAATTTTTGTCCACAACTGATGTCTACAATTGCTTCTCGGTACAATAAATGCCGTAATATTATAAATATCATTCAAATACTGCAACATAGTGGATCTCCAGATCATATCTCCCATCGGATGAAGTAATGTAGATGATATCTCCAAAACTAATACTGTACTGTATCTGCATACATGCAATTGCATTTCCCACCATGACACCGGATTTTGATCTGTGGTATAAGATTATGTTGCGGTTTTCATCAGCAATCAGAAAAATATCTTCCAACTGGAGTGCTTTTGCCTGTTCCGGATAAGTACCAAAAAGCGCTCCCAATGATACCCTGCCGTCCTTCACCTTATTCATGGAAAAAGAAAGTGGTGGAATCTCCTCCTCATCTTCCGGCTGCAATACAAAATAGGCATCCAATTTCCCACAGAAATGGTATTGCTTTTTCTCTTCCGTCAGGCGCTCCAATTCAGGCCTGGGTTTATGTAAAATCTTCCACAAAACAAATATGCCGACTATAAGAATAAGTGCAACCACCCACCAATATGCCTGCCATATCGGAATTACCTTTATCCGATAGGCATACTGTATCGCATCTTCACCGTCACTGACCTGCAATGTGACAATATGTGTCCCTGCACTCCTTGGAGTAATCGTCAGGAGATTCCCCTCCAGGCCAACTTCAACACCTTCCTGCACACCTGTAACAGAATAGGTCAATATATCCCCGTTAGGATCTGTGAAAAATTCATCCAGATTAAGAATTCTTTCACCGTCTAAAACCGTACAATCTTCTTCCGGTATGCTCCCGTTTGGAATCTCATTTATCACTTTGACCTGAGCTGAAAATGAATAGTTTCCAAAATCATCCGAAAGTGTTCCTCTCAACATATAAATACCGGAATGAGGAAATTGCAGACTCCCCTTCAGGACACCCTCTGACACATTCACATATTCCTGTACCATGTCCGCATCATCGTCGGCAAGTTTCCAAAGAAAGCTGTTATAAAACTCTGTGTTCTTTATAATGTTTTCATTGCGGTCTTTAAAGTAAACCCAATATTCCAGATGCTGATTTCTTTCGGCATCCGTTGTCATCTCCAATACCGGTGTAAGCCCCCGGTAGCTGATAACATATACCTGAAGATCCTGTCCTTCCTCTGTTTTCGAGTGAATAATCAGTTCTTTTCCTGTCTGATTCTCTCCGACATTTTCAATCTTTCCTACGGCATAATGGGACAGCCCTGTCAGCAGGATTTCCTCCCCGCCATATTGAACGGTTGCTTCTCCTATAGGTTTTGAGGAAATCAATACTATGTTAATTTCATCCAGATAGAGTGCATCCAGCACACACCTGATTTCCTGACTTCCTCCCGCATAAGTTCCACTGGAAAATTTTTGTATTTGGTATATAAGATTGTCCTGAAAAATTCCATACAATATTTCTATCAGGTCTTCCGGCCCTTGTGCAGAATAGCTTTCTGCTTCTGTCTGCATTGCTATTTCTTCTAAGACCGTTTTGCTACCGTCATATTGACCAAAAGCCACTGTATAGATCTGTATGCCTTCTTCCTGACACTGACAGACGCACTGTTCCAGTTCCTGATTGGACTGTTCCTCCGTACGTTCCTTACCCTGCGGCAGATCTGTTTCTCCATCCGAGATCAACACCATGATTTTTCTGGTGTTTTTCTCCGCAGACAGCAGCTCACAGGCGTAGGAGACTCCTAATCCAATATCCGTATCCCGGGAATAAGTTATTGCTCCTATTTCTTCCTTCAAGGCTTCTCTTTCTTCAGCCAATGCTATGGATTTCGGTGCAGAATAAGATAAAATGCTGTCATTGTAAGCCACATATCCAATACGGATATCTTCAGCCTGTACTGTATCCACAAATGCCTGTACCATACTCAGGCCCATTCGTGATACATCATTGGTTTTCATGGACCCGCTGCAATCAATAACAAAAATAATATCAACAGGTTCCTTTTCGGAGACTATCTCTTCTGCATGCACCTTTTCTGGAAAGAGCAGACACAGGACAATACAGCAGAGCAATATCCCTATTCTTTTCATCTCCGTCCTCCCCTTCTCTTACCTTACTTATTACTTCTGTTTTTTAGGCTTCTTAGGCTGAAAAAGACCAAATTCTGATACAGTGTAATCTGCCCTTTTCGCTGCATCCAAGGCTGCCTTAGCAGGCAAAACATTTATGAACAGCATAAGCAGTAAACAGACAGGTAAACATCTCTTTTTATATCCTTTAATGCTTTTCATCTCTTGCCTCTATTTTTCTTTCCAGATACCATGCTATATATCCCACTCCACTCCACACAATTGCGCTCCATACTGTATAGGCGGCAGGAGGGCTGACAAGCAGTAGCAGTCCCCCTGTGATCCACTCCAGACACACAACTATTCTGGCTCGTTTCCTTATACACTTTCTCTCCTGACCTTCCAGCGGTCTGTTTTTACTGTCCAAAGGTGCAAACAGAAAAATTAATAATAATGAGCCCAATGCAAGTGCTGATACGATGGCAAGTTGAAATACACTTGTCTCTTTTGCCCAAAACATTGTCAAAATCAAGGATGCAAAAGAAAGTAAATAACAGATAAACAAGTTAGGAGCATGATATCCGCCTGCATCTGATCTTAGGGGAACAAGCATACACAGAAACAATACACAGTATCCCGGCATTCCCATACAAACTCCTATCATCAGACTCAGAAGAATATTTCCTCCTAATATCAGCATACTTTTCAAGGCGTACTGATATACTTCCTCTTCTTCCTCACGGATATTACCGTTCTCAACCAATGCCCTGGTTATCTTTTCAAAAAATCGTTCCATTGCTTACTTATTTTTTGAAAAGTTTTTCAGATTTTCGGGTACCTCAGGCTGATAGTACACAAAATAGCAGCCTCTTGTTGCTACTCCGGCCAACACTCCCGTCAACAAAATTGCTGATGCATTACATGCGTACTTCTTGAAAAATTCTTTGAATTTCTTCATATGTGTTTCCTCCTTATTTTTTGCAGATTATAACACATATCGACAAGTCATAACCGTAGATGTCAAAAACGACCGGGTTATATGTAACTTTTGGATAAAAATACCCGGGTTAAAATATGCTTCGAAACGTTTCTCTTGAAAAGCATATCTTAATCCGGGTATTCACATATTCCGTATTCTTTTTATGTTAAAAAATCATACATTAATATCATTACATCAAAAACATTATCTTCCTCCCGTATCTCCATCTCACCGGCATATTGATCCACGATCTGTCTGACGATCGAAAGACCGATTCCATGCATCCTGTCGTCTTCCTTGCTTGTCAGATATCGTCCCCCGCTTTTATGCAATGCATTTTTATACCGGTTTTTAATACTGATGGCTATATTATTACCGTCTGTGGTGATCCATAGCCTGATCACCCTATCTTCGGTCAGTTCCTTTACAGCTTCTATGGCATTATCCAATAGATTGCCCAGACAAATGCTGATATCCTCTGCATTCATCTCCGCATCCTGCGGCACTTCCGTATTGGCTGTCACCTTTATTCCTGCCTTTTCCGCCATATCTGCCTTGTAATTAACCACACTGTCAATATAAAGATTTCCGCTATTGGAAATAAAATCTTTTTTGTCTAAAAACTTCAGATTTTCACTGCAGTATCTTTTCAGGGCTTCATAATCTTCCTTTTCCAAATAAGTATTTTCCAATATGTAATGCTGCTTCATATTGTGACGCAGCTTCCTTAATTCTTCCCACCATTCCTTACTTTCCCGGTTCTGGCGAATATAGTACTCACACTGATTTTTCAGGATTTCTTCCCGCATTTGTTTTTCCATATTTTCTTTTGCTTTATCATACAGATAGTAGGTAAAGACGTTGATCAGCAGGATCATGAATACTACAATAAATCCCCAGAAATAGTTTTCAAGGGTTCCTGTGATAAAAACGGAAATCAGGATCCATATACTACAGACCGGAACGATAAATACTTCCAACCAATCCTGAAGATTCAGTTCCGCTTTTCTGTTCAGTTTTATAATGAGAGAGGTAAATTTAATAATCAAATACCAGACAATTTTAGATAACACTGTGCACAGCAAGGTTACTTCTGCATCATCTGTCCATGCCAGAAATTCTTTTCCGTAATACACGAGCAATTCTGCACACATGCCGCTCATATACATAAATATAGTCGTCGCCATCAATGTTCTGACTGAATCAGTATATAGGATTCTGATCGTCACAAAAAAAATACATACAAAAAGTAATATATTCAGCCAGATATTACTCGTGCCATCTCCCAGATACGTTAAAACATATGTAACACCGTTGAAGACCGCAAAATATCCTCCCCATACCAGATAGTCTGTATACCTGCGAATTTTCTTCTTTTTCAATGTACTGTCACAAAAAATACGCTGCAGTATTACAGAAAAAATCTCCACAATAGCCAGAACAAGCATCATTCCCATCTTCTCCCCTTTAACATTGAAATATAATGCTGTCTTACATGATCTCTGTAATTTTTACTGATTTCTACTTCCCGTCCATTATCCAGAACAACCCTGTCCGCAGAATACTCCTTAATAAAACGAGTATTCACGAGCAACGATTTTCTGATTCTCAGGAATTTTACATTTGCTTTCCGCAGATTCCTTTCCACTTCTTCCAATTTTCCATAAAATAAGTATTCCAATTCAGGCATATCCAGCTGTACTGCATTGATCTGTACGATTCTTTTATCACTTTGGAAAAACCGGATCTGATTCAGTGGAATATTGTATTGCCTTTTATTATAAGAAAAGCAATAACTGTCATCGGAATTCAAATGTGTTTCAAACACCCGTTTCAGGATCTTCTCCAATTTTTCTTCAGACACCGGCTTATCTATAAATGCATATGGCTGCACTTCAATCATTTCCTTGCAGTACTGGTTATGACAGGATACAAAAATCAGAATTACCCTGCTGTCTCTTTCCCTAAGGATACGCGCGGTTTCAATTCCGCTGATACCAAGCATTTCCACATCTAAAAAAACGATGTCCATATTTCCCGTGGTGTCTGTTTCCATTAATAATTCTTCCCCACTCCGGAAGCAAAAAAATTTCACATTTTTGGATAGCCTTGCCATGATGGATTGTATGATCTGTGTTTGCTTCTGCAACTCAGATAAAACATCCTCACATATAGCAACTCTTAACATTGAGAATTCCCCTTTCTCCTTCGCATGCTATAATACGATGCCAGTATGCAACTGTTCAGCCCAATATAGTTTCCTCCTTTCAAGACTTTCCGCAAAAACACTGGCAACATCAGCAACTATTCTTATTTTTTTGATATTATTACTATACAAACGATTTCCCCTGTTTTACGTAAACAATTCCCTCTTCCTCTTGATCATCTCATCAATCTTCTCAATATACAGTCCCACATCCTTCACATTGTCACACCGCTCGATTCTTCCGTCGGGGAAGACTCTCTTGGTGATGCTTCCGGCTCCCAAAGCCACGATGGTCTGTTTCTCCTCCATGATGAGGATGTTATACAGGCCGTATTTTCCGGGGCGGGCGTAGCCGGTGTTCTCGAAGTTGCCGGACATGTTCTTCTGGCGGTAGAGGTAATAGGGCTTCATTCCAAGCTTCTCAGCTCCCGCCGCCGCGATCTTCATGGTTTCGTCGGTGTTGTGAAGCATGGAGACGCCGTTCTCCTGGATCCACTGGTTCAGGCGGGATGCACGCTTGATGGCCAGGGAATGAACGGTCAGGCTGTCCGGGGCCAGTTCCACGATCCTTTCGATTGTACGCTGTACATCCGCCTCCAGTTCCCCCGGCAGTCCCAGGATCAGATCCATATTGATATTATCAAATCCGACCTCTCTCGCCAGCCGATATGCCGTAAGTACCTGTTCCACGCTGGCCTTTCTGCCGATGATATCCAGTGTCTCCTGCTTCATAGTCTGGGGATTCACGGAGATACGGCTGACCTGGTGACGATGCAGTACCTCCAGCTTCTCTCTGGTGATGCTGTCGGCACGACCGGCTTCCACAGTGAATTCCTTCACGGTAGAGAAATCAAACTTGGACTTTAATGCCGTGATCAGACGGTCCAGCTGCTCCGGTTCCAGTGTGGTGGGCGTACCACCGCCGATATAGACGGTATCCAGTACCTTGTCCTGAAAGTTCTCCGCCACATAATCCATCTCTTTGATCACAGCGTCCACATAGGCGTCCACCTGCCTGCGGAATGCAGCGATCGGATAAGAGGTAAAGGAGCAATAGAGACAGGTTGTAGGGCAGAACGGAATCCCGATGTACAGACTGTAGCCGCCCTCATAATGAATCTCTTTTAACAGATCCCGCTCTCTCTTCGCAATATCGATTCCCAAAAGTGCCTTCTCTTCGCTGACGTAATGGCTCTGCTCCATGAAATCCAGAATCTCTGCATCGCTTCTGCCCTCATCCAGCATACCGTAGGCAATCTTCGTGGGACGGATGCCGGTAAGGTTTCCCCATGGGAGTTTCTGCCCGGTCACCTTGCTTAAGGTGCGGTACAGGAAACGTTTCAGACCGTTCTTATAGCCATCCGCGATTGCCTCCGATGCTGCCTCCCACAAAAAAATCTCTTCTCCCACACGAATCTTCGCCCCGGTGTCCCCCAGTTCGATTTCCAGACTGACCTGCGGTTCCAGCTCTGCCAGCTTCTCCGGTTTTGTCTCCGGGGTGATGACCGTGACCTGGTCCTCCGCATAAAAAGCCTTCACCAAAGAATGTACATCATATTCATAGTTAGGATGGGATAATTTCACTACTTTCATTGTATTTTCCTCATTTACATAAATACAGGCACAGAGATAACTCTTTCTGTGCCCGAATATATTTCAGTATTGTAACTATTCAGAACCCTATTAGCAAAACGGATTATATTTCTTCTCATGTCCGATGGTGGTGCTGTCGCCGTGTCCCGGATAGACTACCGTATCCTCCGGCAGAGTAAACAGCTTCTCCTTCACCGAACGCACCAGCGTACTCATACTGCCGGTGGGGAAATCAGTTCTGCCCACGGATTCCTGGAACAGGGTATCCCCGCAGATTAAGAACCCTCCCTCTGGGAAATAATAGCTGACACCGCCTGCAGTATGTCCGGGCGTTGCCAGAACTTTGATCCGGATGCCATCCAGATCCAGTTCCTCGCCATCCTTCAGATACACATCCGCGGTGACCGTTACCGGGCGTCCCATATCTTTCGACAGGTTGCTCTTCGTATCCAGAAGAAACTTTTTCTCCGCCTCCCCGGCATATATTTTCACGGGGTTCTCTCCATGCTCCCCGGCATAGGCATCCGCTGCCGCCTTCAATTCCTCACAGCCACCGATATGGTCGAAATGTCCATGGGTCAGAAGGATCGCTGCTGTATGTAGTCCGTGCTGCCCAAGTGCCGCCTCAATTTTCTCTCCATGATCCGCGGGGTCGAATACCAGCACTTTATCACTGTTCTCTCTGTATACAAAGTAACAGTTGGTCTGATAGATTCCCAGCGTCATATGTCCGATACGGATATTGCTCATAATAATCTCACTTTCTGTTTCCCGACAGGTTCCGCCGTTTTCCGGACATCACCTTATCAGCCTGTGGTTCTCTCGATGTCAATGACGCTCTCGATGCCCCGGATCTTGTCAATGATACGGTTCAGTTCCTCTCTGCCGCTGATCTCGAAGGTCGTCTGCAGCGTTGCCAGACCCTGTCTGTTGGTTCTGGTGTTCATGGACATGATATCAATATTTTTCTCCGTCAGCGCCTTGGAAATATCCGCTAACAGTCCGTTACGGTTGTTGGCATAGATCTTGATCTCCGCCAGATATTTCTCCGCATGTGCCTCCTCCGGCTGCCATTCCGCATCGATCAATCTCGCCCTCTCCATCTCCGGCAGATTGATGATGTTGATACAGTCGGTACGGTGAATAGAGATACCTCTTCCACGGGTCACATAACCCACGATCTCATCCCCCGGCACAGGAGAACAGCACTTGGAAAAACGCACTGACAGATCCGCGATACCCTTTACCACGATACCGCTCTTGGACTTCATGAGGACAGGCTTGTTCGCACCACTTTGCGCATTTGCCGCATTGTTCTCCGCAATGCTTGCCAGAACTTCCTCGTTGGTCATCTCTTTCTTATGGTCACGGTCGTACAGCTCCTGCATCTTGTTGACGATCTGCCCTTCTTTCAGAGCACCGTGTCCTATAGCCGCCAGTACAGAATCCCAGTCCCGGAATCCATACTTGCGCATAATGGCATCCATATACTCCTGCTTCTGCAGGCTGGCAAGGTTGATGCCTCTGGCTTTGCAGTAGCCGGAAAGCAGATCCTTGCCCTTTAAAATATTGTCTTCCTTTAACTCATTCTTGAACCACTGGTTAATCTTGTTCTTGGCCTGGGTACTTTTTACCACATTCAGCCAGTCACGGCTGGGACCCTTGGAGTTCTGCGAAGTGATGATCTCGATCCGGTCTCCGTTGTTGATCTTATAATCAATGGTCACAAGCTTCCCGTTGACTCTCGCTCCCACCATCTTGTTACCCACGGCGGAATGAATGCTGTAAGCAAAGTCAATCGGGGTAGATCCTGCCGGAAGGTTCTTGACCTCACCGGTAGGAGTAAAGCAGTATACGCTGTCGGAGAACAGATCCAGATCGTTCTTCAGCAGATTCATGAATTCCTTGTTATCCGACATGTCCCGCTGCCACTCCAGGATCTGTCGCAGCCATACCAGCTTCTCTTCTTCCTGTACCTCCGGCTTCTTGCCGTCGGAAGCCTCCTTGTATTTCCAGTGGGCGGCAATACCGTATTCCGCCACGCGGTGCATCTCAAAGGTACGGATCTGGATCTCAAAAGGCTGTCCGTTGCTGCCGATCAGCGTCGTATGCAGGGACTGGTACATATTTGCTTTGGGCATGGCAATATAATCCTTGAAGCGCCCCGGAATGGGTTTATACATTTCATGGATCACACCCAGTGCCGCATAACAGTCCTTCACCGTCTCCACGATGATACGCACAGCGAAGAGATCATAGATCTGATCCAGCGTCTTGTGCTGGTTCTTCATCTTCTTATAAATACTGAAAAAATGCTTTACACGGCCATCGACTTTGGCTTCGATGCCGGCATTCTTAATATGTTCACTGACTTCATCCACAATACCCTGGATATATTTTTCACGGACGCTCTTACGGACAGCGATCTTATCCACCAGATCATAATAGATATCCGGCTCCAGATACTTCAGCGACAAGTCATCCAGTTCGATCTTCAGTTTGCTGATACCAAGTCTCTGGGCGATGGGGCAATAAATCTCCAGTGTCTCCTTGGCAATCCTCTGCTGGCTCTCCGGCGTCTTGTACTTCAACGTGCGCATATTGTGCAGACGATCCGCCAGTTTGATCATAATGACGCGGATATCCTTCGCCATGGCGAGGAACATCTTACGCAGATTCTCCGCCTGCATCTCCAGCTTGGCATCTGACTGTTCTCCGTTGCTGCCGGACAGCGGAATTTTCTCCAGTTTGGTCACTCCGTCTACCAGAAGTGCTACATCATCACCGAATTCTCTCCTAAGATCCTCCTCCGTCATCACGGTATCTTCCACCACATCGTGCAGGATACCTGCCACGATGGTCTCTTTATCCAGCTTCAGATCCGCCAGAATGATTGCCACATTCAACGGATGGATGATATAAGGCTCGCCGGACTTCCGGAACTGATTTTTGTGTGCCTCGCTGGCGACCTTATAGGCTTTCTCGATCATGGAGATATCATCACTGGGATGATATTTTTGCACACATTGAATAAGCTCCTGATATAATTCCTCCGGATTCACGAATTCTTCTGATTTACTTATCTTGTCATCATCAAAAATGATCTCGTTCTTCTCTTCTGTCATAGACGAAACAGCTCCATATATAATATTTTGGCAACTATACAGAGCTAGGCAAAACTGCCTCTGCATAGTTACTTTTTATTTTCCCTCGTAACAGATCGCTGACTCCAGACGATATCTGCTAATGCGCTCACGGCCTTTCAGTCCTGCCAGTTCGATCAGCACTACCACGCCGGCTACTTCGCCGCCCAGAGACTCAATCAGTCTGATCATAGCCTCGGTGGTACCTCCGGTAGCGATCAGGTCATCCACGATCAGAACCTTCTGACCGGGCTTGATGCTGTCCTTGTGCATCTCAATGGTAGCGGAACCATATTCCAGATCATATGTGGCAGATACGGTCTCTCTGGGAAGCTTGCCCTTTTTGCGGATCAATACAAAGGGCTTATGATTATTGTATGCGATCGGTGTTCCGAAGATAAATCCACGGGACTCAGGACCTACTACCACATCATAATCCAGATCCTTGATCTTCTCCTGCATGGTATCGATTGCCAGATGCAGTCCGTCCGCATCCTGCAGCACACTTGTGACATCTCGGAAAATGATACCCTTCTCCGGGAAATCGGGAATGCTCTTTACATATTCTTCCAACTTTTTCATGATTCTACACACCTTTCTCTTATTTAACGAATTATAACTGCTTTTCTGCTACTTCAATCTGTTTTTTTATAAAATATTTGATGATCTCACTTCGGGTAATGATCCCGATGAATACATTTCTGTCATCGATCACAGGTACAAAGTTCTGCATCTGCGCCTGGCCCAACAGTTCTTCCATATTCGTATCGATACACACCGGACGGATCTTGCCGCTCTGGATGATATCCCTTATCGACAGCTTCTCCAGACTTTTCATGGTAATGCTGTCCAGTTCACTGTTGTGGCTTAAGATATTCCACAGAAAATCCCCCTCACTGACTACACCCACATACCTGTCCTCGGCATCGATCACCGGTACCGCCGTGTAGCCGTAACGTTTCATCTTCTCCAACCCCTGCCTGATGGTCATATCGTCCCGAAGAAAAGTAACCTCCTCCTTCGGGGACAAAAAAGATGCAATATTCACAATGTTCCTCCTGCCTGTTCTTTTGTGTCCGTTAATTTTGATCCTTGGGATCGACCTCTTCGAAAGTGCTGTCCAGGGCATCCTGCTCCTGTTTGAATCTCCTGAGCTTGCGTGCAAAATAAATCGTAGAAAAACAATCGCCGGCACCACTGAGGATCAGTACCACTCCCAGAACACGGAACAACAGAATCGCTGCTTTGAACGGATTGTAGATCAGTACCACTCCGAGAATGATGTTGATTGCCGCCACAATAAGAAGTCCCAGCCAGCTGCCGTAACCCAGTCTTTTCAGGTCAATGGCATCCTGCAGTTTGCTGCATCCGCTGCACAGAACCAGTACTCCCAGAATAAAGGGAATCAGGGAGATGACGATCTCTACCTTGTACAGGACTACTGCTCCCAGCACGATTCCGAGAATACCGAATACAAACTCATTGTGATAATAGTTCTCTCTGGCATCCCTGAGCAGATAGCAGATAATAGATACCAGTCCTGCCACGATCAGTACGATACCGATCAGATACCCCAGTGTCTTCTGCATGGTCTCGGGGATCACCAGTGCCACGATCCCTAAGAGAATATACAGCACACCGGTAAGAATTGCTTCCCATTTCAATTCCTTCAGCATTTTCATATGTAACCCTTCCTTTCCTGAAACTCCTAAAACGAAAAAGAGGCTCTCTGCATATATGCGGAAAACCCCTTTGTGTTCAATTTACTTTCTGCCGCAGCACTTTTTATACTTTTTGCCGCTTCCGCAGGGACAGGGATCATTGGGATAAACCTTCTGCTCCTTTACAATGGTTGTAGAAGATTTCTGCTCTTTGTACAGTTCCTTACGGGTCTCTTCATCGAAAATAGCGTTCCACTCTTCCAGATTGTACAGCCAGTCAGCCTCTGCCGCTACCATGTTCTTGTACAGGAGAGCCTTGTCAAAGCCTAAGTTTACCTGGGTGTCCTCTTCCAGATCATCAAGAGGGTTCTTCTCTACCAGGCTGTCGTTAATACCGTCCAGGAATCCGGTCATCGTCATCAGGGATACCTGATACTTGTCCGCCAGTTCCTTTACCGTGCCCTTTACTACTTCATCGGGGTTCTTCAGAAGCTGTGCATAGATCTCCTTCTCCTCCTGGAAATAAGTTGCCCAAAGCTGTTGCAGCTTGTCTTTGCCGGTTGCCTCATTATATGCTACTGATCTCCACTGTTCCATCAAATTCATAATTGTAATACCATCCTTACATGTGATTAATATGATTATAATAATATATAATAATACATCTCGTCCTTAAAAACAACAAAAAAATATCAATGACCTATGTATAATCAGACAGATCCCGGGCAGACTACTACTATCATCGGACCCCCTCCTTTGATCCTACGGAAGATACGATAATACTTAATCCTCCCCTTTTGAAAAGAGGCACCCTCCGGTGCCTCTTTTTTACAATGGAACTTTTCCTTCTTTGATCAGTTCAATAAATGCATCCGCTGCCTTCGGATCAAACTGGGTTCCCTTATTTTTCTCAAGTTCTCCCATAGCATATTCCACGCTGAGCGCTTCCTTATAAGATCTTTTGGAGATCATTGCATCAAAGCTGTCACACACCGTCAGAATTCTTCCCAGGAGAGGAATCTCTTCCCCCTTCAGTCCTCTGGGATATCCCTTGCCGTCGTACCTCTCGTGATGTGACACGACCGCAGGGATCACATAGTTCATATTCGGAAGATAGTGGATCATCTCGATGGACTTTTGCACATGGCTCTTCATGATCTCATATTCTTCATTCGTAAGCTTCCCCGCCTTTTTCAGGATACTCTCAGGAATCCCGATCTTACCGATATCATGTAATAATCCAGCCACCTTTACCGTCTGGATATCATCTCCCGGCAGTCCCAGCTTCTGTGCCAGCAGCACCGCATACTGTGATACATTGGTAGAATGCTGGAAGGTAAAGGAATCCTTCGCATCGATGGCTGCCACCAGTGCATACACCGTAGGCGCCACCTGTTCATATCCGGTCCCTTTATTCCTGCGCTCCTCGTCAATATTTCCTTCATATACCTGGATCCGGTTCTTGCCGTTTTGCTTTGCATAAAAAGCTGCACGCTTAGCTTTTTGAAAAAGATCAGGTGCATCCGACGCCAGTTCGGGATACCATGCCACGCCGACACTGAAGGTGATCGGCTGCATGACCTGTGGTTTGTCCAAGCCATTCTCCTGCACTGCATGGGCCAGCTTTTCCGCCAGTGCCACCAACGTCTTACTGCCGGCCTCCGGCACAGAGATCAGGAATTCATTGGAGCCGACGCGGAACACTTTGCCGTTCTCTGCATTTTCCTGCAATTTCTCCGCACACCATTTTAAGATCCGGTCTCCGGTCTGCTCTCCGTACAGATCGTTATACAATTTAAAATTGTCCATATCCATATACAGGAAGCCTCTCGCATCTCCGAGAGCGCCCTCCTTCTGCAGGCATCTGTTGCAATAAGTGCGGTTGTACAGACCTGTCAGTTCATCGTGAATAGATACCTGATATACTCTTTCATAGGCATCAATATTTTTCAGGCTTCCGGATGCAATATTCGCCAATTGTCTTATGCAGTCCACTTCCTGATAATTGAGCTTATTTGCCCTCATCCGCTCCATATAGATAAACCCGCAGATCTGATTATCATATTTTAAGCCTGTGATCACAGACTGCTCCCACATACCATTCTGTTTCACAAGGTCACCAATACGTTCCTCTTCTTCCTTGCTTAATGGAATATGTCCGCTCTGTACCGCTTCGCGATAGCCTTCTCCATTCGAATTCTTCTCAAAGATCCTGGCTTCACATCCGGGGATCGCATCGCCCAGAATATCATGCAGTGTAGCAAACAGCTCTCTGCGGCTCAGAATGGATGCCGCCCTGTCCTGAAATTGCCGGATTCCTTCCAACATATGCTTCTGCTTCTGATATAGAATATTATCCAGCCGCTTCCTGGCAAAAAGGATCACAAGTACTGTCCATCCCGACTGCAGGGCAATGCATAGGATCAGCCTCTGCACTGCAGCCTGTCCAAGGCTCCCTGTCACGATTTCCAGATTATAAGACAGGATCACCACCGGAATCGCTGCTACGATCACTGCCAGGAAATACACCGCACCTACCGTTGCCCGATACGAAAAATCAAACAGATACTGCTTGTACATGATATATACCATGCATATTGCCATCCCCACACTGCCCAACATATCAAAAGGAAATACACTTCCGGGCAGCATGCAGAGCAGATTTCCACCCAGAATACATACCGTTCCCAGCAGCAGCGGAAACAGCTTTTTACGCAGCTCCACATTTGTTCCTATCTTACAATGTGCCAGATAAGTGGCATAGATCATTACTGCGATCTCCATGGCAATGAGAACACCGGTTCCGACGGTTGCATGATACACATAAACGCAGGTGCCATCCGCGCGGTTCACAAGCTCAGGTGCCGGCAGGATCGTACCGCTCCTTGCATTTCCCAACACCAGCGCCAGCGTCAACACACCATATATGTAGATCAGGGCATCATGCTCCGTAATCTCCAAAAATCCAAACAGAAACACATACATGAACATCGGGATCGACAAAAGACCAAGCAGGGCGAAATTATGCCAGAAGGAAACTCCGGGAAATATTCCAAGTCTCATAAGGCTCACACTGCCCGTCCAGACCAGGCAGGCGGTCAGCACCAGCCGAAGACCGCGGATTGTCCGGTTCCTCATGGTATGGAAAAAGCTGAACAACAGAAAAAGGGAGCAGCAAAAAGCTCCCAACGGAATACCAATATAGAGGTTTCTATTCCATATCGTATCCAGAAAACTCTCCATACTTAATTTTACTCCCTCATGCTTTATTTCCCTTACGCAGGAACGATATCCCCATTCGTCCCACATCCTCTATACAGCTAAGAGTTTACCACATTTTTCTCTTAAAGACAACTGCACATCCAGGATCCTCTGATTCTCTGATCCCCGGAAAGCAAGCCGCAGATTCTTCCTCTCCTCAATAAATTCTCCATCCACGATCACATCCAAAAGCGGCAGAAGCTCTGTGATCACCGGATCCCCTTCTTCCATCCAACGAAGCAGATCCCTGTCAAAATGATATCCCGTATAGCACCAGATGGTCTTCTGCGGATATCGCTCTCTTACTTTCTTCACCAGAGAAAGTACGGCTCCTCTGTTCTCAGGCTCCATGGGTTCCCCTCCCAGTAAGCTCAAGCCCCGGATATAGTCCGGGGCCAGTGCCTGCAGAATCTCTTGCTCTGTTTCCTCTGTGTAAGCCTGTCCGTAATGGAAGTCCCAGGCTTCGCTGTTAAAGCATCCCTTACAATGATGGGTACAGCCGCTGACGAACAGCGACACTCTCACACCGGGACCGTTTGCCACATCTGTTTTCTTGATCGTTGCATAATTCATAGGACATTTCCTTCCCTTGTACTATCTGCACATTACAGATGAAGAACTCTTGCCTTGATCTCCTTGGTCTTGCCGGCATTCCAGAAGTTCTCTCCCAGATAGCCACAGGTCCTTCTGGTGACATTCATCTTCGCATGATCCTTGTTATGACACTGGGGACATTCCCACTCCATGTTATCATTGATCATGATCTCACCATCATAGCCACATACCTGACAGTAATCGGATTTGGTATTGAACTCTCCGTACTGGATATTGTCATAGATGAAGCGGATCACTTCCTCGATGGCTTCCACATTATTGGTCAGGTTCGGAACTTCTACATAAGAGATAGCGCCTCCCAAAGACTTATTCTGGAATTCACTCTCGATCTTAAATTTTGTAAATGCGTCGATCTTCTCCCGTACATCCACATGATAAGAATTTGTATAGTATCCTTTATCGGTGACATTGGAAATATCACCGTATTTTTCACGGTCGATCCTTGCAAAACGGTAGCAAAGTGTCTCTGCGGGAGTTCCGTAGAGACTGAAAGCAATGCCGGTCTCCTCTTTCCATTTTGCGCAGCGATCCTTCATGTAATCCATGACGCGCAGGGCGAATTCCTTACCGGGCTCCACGGTCTGGCTGCAGCCCTTCATCAGATAGGTCATCTCATACAATCCGATATATCCCAGAGACATGGTGGAATAACCGTTGTGCAGGTATTTATCGATGGTCTCACCCTTCTTCAGACGGGCAATAGCGCCGTACTGCCAGTGGATGGGGCTCACATCGGATACCACGCCCTCCAGTGCCTTATGACGGCACATCAGTGCTTCATAGCACAGCTCCAGACGCTCATCCAACAGTTTCCAGAACTTCTCCTCATTTCCTTTTGCCAGGATACCGATCTGGGGCAGGTTGATGCTGACAACGCCCTGATTAAAACGGCCTTCCCACTTGTACTCTCCGTTTTCATCCTTCCATGGAGACAGGAAGGAACGGCAGCCCATGCAGGAAAATACATTGCCCTCGTAGTTCTCACGCATCTTCTTGGCAGAGATATAGTCGGGGTACATTCTCTTAGCAGAGCACTGTGCGGCCAGCTTGGTCACATAGTCGTATTTTCCGCCCTTTAAGCAGTTATTTTCGTCCAACACATAGACTAACTTCGGGAATGCGGGAGTCACATAGACACCCTTCTCATTCTTGGTTCCCTCAATGCGCTGGCGCAGGATCTCCATAATGATCTGTACGGTCTCTTCCACATATTCGTCGTTCTCGTCAATATGCAGGAACAATGTCACGAACGGAGACTGTCCGTTGGTGGTCATCAGGGTATTGATCTGGTACTGGATGGTCTGCACACCGGATTTTAATTCATCGTGCAGACGCATCTGTACGATCTTATCCTTGGCAGCCTGATCCAAGGTATCTCCGAACTCGTCCTCCAGCTGTTTTGCAAATTTTTCCCTGCTCTTACGCAGGTATTTTCCCAAATGCTTGATATTCACACTCTGGCCGCCATACTGATTGCTGGCTACGGCTGCGATGATCTGGGTGGTCACAGTACATGCCACCTGGAAACTCTTGGGAGATTCGATCATTTTGCCGTTTATGGAAGTACCGTTGTCCAGCATATCCTTGATATTGATCAGACAGCAGTTGAAGATCGGCTGGATAAAATAATCCGCATCATGGAAATGCAGCACACCGTTGTCATGTGCCATGGCAATATGCTCCGGCAGAAGCAGACGTCTGGTAACATCACGGGACACTTCACCTGCAATATAGTCTCTCTGTGTGGATGCCAGGCGGGTATTTTTATTGGAATTCTCCTCTGCCAGCTCCTTATTCTCATTCCGGATCAGTTTTAAAATAGATTCATCCGTGGTGTTGGATTTGCGGAGCAGACTTCTCTGGTAACGGTATACGATATACTTCTTCGCCAGGGTATATTTGTTGTGCTCTACCAGATGTTCCTCAATCATATCCTGAATATGCTCCACGGTCTGAGTCTGTCTGCCCTCCTGCTGCACATCCTCCAGGATCTCTTCAATCAACCCCTCACTGGCACGATACCGCTCCTCCACTTCGTTGTTCGCCTTATGGATCGCTTCCCGGATCTTGTCCTCTTCATAAGGCACTACTCTGCCGTCTCTCTTCTGAATCTTCATTGCTGTTCCCTCACTTTATATCATTCCCATCGAGATGCGAATTCCTGCATAAGCCGAAAGAAAAGCCGCATCGGAAGCAAGTTCCCGATACGACTGTCTACGCAAATCATAGCATGTTACTAGATTTTGTGTTTCGCAATTCATTTCGCATCTACATCTTGTATATTTATTATAGTGAGGAAACCCGGAAAAAGCAAGTACCTTTTTTAAAACAATCCTCTTCCACCATACCCTCCGAAGCACAGACCGCCACCACCGCAGCACAGATTGCAGAACACGTTCGCCAGACAGATTTTCAGGCACAGGTCATTCCCACTCGCATTGGGATAGCCATAAGCTGCCTGTCTGCTCTCATACCATTGTCCGCCGCTTTGAAGTCTCTGCAGCAGCATCTGGTATTCCATATTCTGAGGCTCCAGTGCCACTGCCTTACCTGCATGCTCCAGTGCTGCCACATTGTTACCAAGTCCCATATGGGCCATGGCGCTGTAATAATACCATCTGGCCGTCTTCTCATGCTCTCCCATGCCGTCCAGGGTATTTCTGGCCTCTCTGTAATAACCGTTTCTGAGATAATTACCGGCTGCCCGCAGTCTCGTCTCTTCCTCATATCCGGAAGTCTGCTGCTGCCAGCCTGCCTGCTGCCAGAAGTCTCCAAAGCCCTGGCTGAATCCGCCATAACCCTGTCCTTCTGTCCGTTCCTTCATGATCTGCTGATACGCCGCCTGAATCTCCTTGAACTTTTCTTCCGCCTGAGCCTTGTTGGGATTATTGATATTGGCATCGGGATGATATTTTCTGCTCAGGATCTTATATGCTTTTTTGATTTCTTCCTCGGAAGCATCTCTGCTCACTCCCAGAACACTATACGGATCATAAGTCATTTCCTGTTACCTCGTTTACACTGTCTTTTTCCCGTTTTTCCCGTACGATCTCATAGCGGCACCATACTCCGGAATACAGAATATTCCGCAGAATATCCACATTCTGTAAAATAGGAAGCTGCTCAAATTCCTTACAGCATTCAGACATCATCATGGTCAGGATCTGTCTGCATTCTTCTTCAAATCCGGGTTCTTCATATCGTTTCTTTAGCGGATTATAAATCCCCTTCTTAATGTCCTGCTCTACATCTTCATAGGCGTCCATGAGGTAAATGAACTTTCCCAGAAAAAATCCAAGTCTCTCCAAATTATCCTTCCACTCGTCTTCGCGGCAGGATACGATCTGTGCCATGACTTTTCCAAACAGTCCCGCCATGGTATCGATGTCCGTATTTTCCTGTTTCTCCGCATCCGCAAAATCCTGCATGGCCAGGGAGATGCTCCTCACTTTATCCGCATAGAGCAAAGGCTTTTTCCGGCACTTTTTCCCCAATAGATAACTGTATGCCAGTCCTTTCAGACTATGCTCATCCTCCCAGTCATCCTCTGCCTTATAGCAGGCAAACAACACCGTCATGTCCGCCACATAATCGGTAAAAAGATTTCTTCTGATCTGATGCTTTTCGAAAGGATGTGCCACACATCTGCACTGTCCTACGACATCTTCCGGTTCATACAGTCCGGTGAGCAGCATCAGAATAAAAGTCATATCATAATTCAGGGAAAGCTGCCCCAGCACACCATAGCGCTCCTTCAGGCTCTGGCATAATCCACAGTAATAGGATCGATACACATCATACTCCTTGAATTTCATCTCCGACTGATTGACCACAATATATCCGAACATCTGACTCACCATCCTTTCTTATTTCCCGGTTTTGCTTATTTTCCATTTGTAATCCTGCCTGTCCTGTCAGGTCTTGCGGATAAATTCCTCTCCGCATTTTCTGCAGTGGATCGCAATCTTTCCTTTGTGTCTGGGCACCCGGAGCTTCTGTCCGCATTTCGGACATTGAAAGATCTTATAATCCCTGTGTCCGGCAAAAAGTTTCTTCCGGCGCTGCCACCAGCTGCGCACCTTCATTTCTTTTTTGAGATACCATTGGTTCTCCGCACTTCTCTTGCTCATATTCCTGGAAAACATCCGGTAATAGACATAGACCAGCAGGGCAAGAGCCAACACATAAAATATTCTCAGACCAAAAAAAGAGAGCGCCAGGCAGACCAAAGCTACAATCATCAAAAACTGATTGAAGCGGTCATTGCCATAACGCCCCCACATGAAACGCTGTAACTTCTCTTTCATGAAGTACCACCTTTCGTCTGCCACCATGCAGGGGACACATTATCCAAATCTTTCAGAGCCTCGTTCGCGAAGCCGGCTCTGAACATTACCTACATTATGGTCTGCCGAAAAGTAAAAAGCAATTAACTAAATATAAACTTTTGTAAAAGAACTATTATTTATTATTCCTATCCTTCTGCCACAGCTCCCGTGCACGCACGTCCCATTTTTTTGCATACTCCGCACATTTCCCACACAGATGCTCCACGGATTCCGGTGACTGCAAGTCGGTGGAATGAGCTTTTGTTTCATGTACCATGCGCTGTAAGATCTCCGGATTCTCCAGCATCGGGCAGGGTTTTAAGTGATTACAGTTAAACGGTTGGTTCTCACGGTACGCCATGAACAGAGGCTGCTTTAGTGCGGTCAGCAGGTCCACCTCCTTGATATTGGCACCGGAATAATGAATGAATACACAGGGTTCCACATCCCCATTGGGATTGATATGACAGTAGTTTCTGCCGCCTGCGATACAGCCGCCCACATATTCACCATCGTTCTGGAAGTCAAAGGCGAAGATGGGCTTACCGCCCTTCATGGCACGGATCTCACGGATGCGGTGATACATATACTCTCTCTGATCCGGATCCGGAAGCAGTTCACAGGATGCCTCATTTCCTACCGGCATATAATGGAAGTACCAGCTGAATCTGGCACCCTTTTCAATGATCATATCCAGGAATTCATCACTGGTGACTACCTTATAGTTTTTGCTGGTGTAGCAGATAGAAGTACCGAAGATCAGACCGTACTGCTTCATCAGATCCATGGCATGCATGACCTTATCAAACACGCCCTTGCCACGGCGCAGATCGTTTACTTCATTGAAGCCTTCCAGGCTGATAGCTACGGAGAAATTGCCTACACGCTTCATATCCTGGCAGAATTTTTCATCGATCAGGGTGCCGTTGGTAAATGCATGGAAGCCACAGTCATCATGCTTCTCACATAAACGGATGATATCGTCCTTACGCACCAGAGGTTCGCCACCGGTGAAGAAATACAGATAAATGCCAAGCTCCTTACCCTGGGTAACAATACGGTCCATATCTTCAAAGCTTAAGTTCAGGCGGTTGCCGTATTCTGCTGCCCAGCATCCGGTACAATGCAGATTGCAGGCACTGGTGGGATCCATCAGGATCAGCCAGGGAATATTACACTGATGCTTGACACGCATCTCATTGATCTCTTTTTTGCCACAGAAGGCAGCCTCAAAGCCATAGTCCAGTGCAGACATTTTGATGACGTGGGGATCTACTTCATTTAAGATGCGGTTCACATACTGCATCCATTTGCTGTCCGGTTCCCGGATCATACGTCTCGCCGCATCGTAGCTTTCCTTCGAAAACGTATTTCCCATAAATTTTTCGGACAGATCCACCAGCTTTAAGAAAGCTTTTTCCCTGTCCTCTTCATCCTTGTTCACATACTTTAAAATTCCGTCGATCGCTGCACCGAAAGCAGCTCTCTCTACCTTGTGTTTTACGTCTGCCATATTATCTACCTCTCTTTCGTATTTTTACATAAATATCCCTGTTTCTAGCTGTAATAGCGGAACAGCACATCGATCCCTGCCAACAGGAAGATGATCGCACCACTGATCAGCACACGGCTTCTCCCGTGACATCCGATCCGGTATCCAGCATAGATACCGGTAACCACGGCTAACGCAGCCATGATTGCCAGCTGTATGATCTGTACGGTTACTCCGGTGTCTAAAAATCCCATGCCGATTCCCGACAGAAAAGAGTCCACACTGGTAAGCATGGCCCAGACACATAGCTGCTTCCAGGCAAATACATCCTCCCTGCGTTCTACCGGATCCCGCATCCGGGATGACCGTACGATCAGCCAGATCGCGATCAGGAAAAAAATAACAGCGGAGGCTGCCCGGAACAGTCTCTCTGTCCGCTGATAATTCATGGCTATATAGGGAATCTCCGAGATCAGGCTTCCTAATAGCATCGCTCCGCTCTGCCAGCCGGTGAACAACAGAGTCATTTTCAGGATCTGTTTTTTATCCAGTTTAGAAAGCATTGCACCTTTATATAATGCATAGGTAAGAACATCCAGGGAAAGTCCTACCGATACGATCAGTATTTCATACCACGCCATCCATATATCTCCTTTCTGCGATTATGATATGCTATTTCCGGACATATAGTAAGATACAACCCCGGCACAGAGTTTTTCCTGCTTTTACATTATTCCGATAAATGTAAATAATCCGCGACATTTTGCGGAAAGTGTCGTTTTGGGTTGAGAAACGGTAATTTTTTGTTTATAATATTTCTATCTTGGTTCTTTTTATGGAAAAAGGAGTCATGTGATGAAGACAAAGGAATTATTGGCAGACAGCTTTCGGACACTTGTGCTTACCGTGCCTTTTCAGAAGATATCCATCAAAATGATCACGGATGGTGCTCATGTGATCCGCCCGACTTTCTATAATTATTTTCAGGATAAATACGAAGTGATCGAGTTCTTGTTCGACCGGGATATCGGCAGCAAGGTCGAAGTCATGATTGAAAATGACATGGAACAGGAAGCTATTAAACTGATGTTTATCTGCTTTGAGAAAAATAAGGAATATTACCGCAGACTTTTTGAGATCACAGGTCAGAACAGCTTCGGAGAATTTTTTGCCCATTACTGTGAAAAGACTTTTTTCTGTATTCTCTCCAGACATCCCATGAAGAAAATGCCCTGCGATCTGATCACTCCGCAGTCGCTGGCGCATTATAATGCCCTATTACTGATCGAGATCCTGAAGCTTTGGCTCTCTTCTCCCAAGAATGTGCCTGCGGAGAAGATTTTCGAAGCTTATCAGTACATAATGCGGACTCCGATCCTGGACATGATCCAGTATCCGGAGATATAAAAAAGACAGGTCTTAATGACCTGCCTTTTTTATATCTTATCGATTATAGTCTTGTAATTACAAAGATATCATAAATTGCCTTGATCGCGGTTTCGAAATCATCATTTGCCACACCGATGATGATGTTCAGCTCAGAGGATCCCTGGTCGATCATCTTGACATTGATATTTTTGTGTGCCAGTGCGGAGAAGATTCTGCCTGCTGTACCGCGGGTGGACTTCATGCCACGGCCTACCACGGCGATCAGCGCCAGATCCGATTCAATGTCTATCATATCGGGATTTGCCAGTCTGTGGATGCCTGCCACTACTTTCTGCTCCTTGTGCATGAATTCGTCCTGATGTACGAATACGGTCATGGTATCAATACCGGAGGGAACATGCTCAAAGGAGATTCCGTTCTCCTCAAACGCCTGCAGTACCTTTCTGCCGAAACCGATCTCGGAGTTCATCATATCTTTTTCAATATTCACAGAGCAGAAGCCTTTTTTACCGGCGATACCGGTGATGACATATTTGGACTTCTGGCAGGTGCTTCCCACGATCCAGGTACCGTTGTCTTCCGGCGCATTGGTATTGCGGATATTGATGGGAATACCCTCCTGGCGTACCGGGAAAATGGCATCCTCATGCAGTACGGTAGCTCCCATATATGCCAGCTCGCGAAGTTCGCGGTAGGTGATGGTCTCAATAGCCTCGGGATGATCGATGATTCTGGGATCTGCGATCAGGAAACCGGACACATCCGTCCAATTCTCATAGACATCCGCTTTGGCAGCCTTAGCCACAATAGAACCGGTAATATCGGATCCGCCTCTGGAGAAGGTCTTTACCGCTCCGTCAGGCATCGAACCGTAGAATCCGGGAACTACCGCTTCCTTGCTCTCTGCCAGTCTGGCACGAAGTACTTCGTTGGTCCTCGCTGCATCAAACTCACCGTTTTCATCGAAGAAAATTACGGTTGCCGCATCAATGAAATCATAGCCTAAGTAATTTGCCATGATGATACCGTTCAGATATTCGCCACGGGAAGCTGCATAATTGTTTCCGGATTTTGCCTTGAAATTCTTCTCAATGATCTTAAACTCTTCACTAAGATCCAGATCCAGCTGTAAACCATCTATAATCTCCTGGTAACGCGCCTTAATGGCATCCAGCTCTGCTTTGAAGCTCTTGCCCTGATCTGCCAGATCATAGCAGGCATACAGCATATCCGTCACCTTGGTATCATTGGAAAATCTTTTTCCCGGCGCGGAAGGTACCACATATTTCCTCTCCTTATCCGCACGGATGATATTTCCTACCTTTTTGAACTGCTCTGCACTTGCCAGAGAGCTTCCACCGAATTTCACTACTTTTGACATAACATTTTCTCCTCAAATATATATATTTAGTACTCTTTATAATATTCTTGTTTTTTACACCAGGCGGATCCTGCCAAGCATCTGCTCACCCAGTGCTTCGTATTTTGCCAGGAACTCGCTCTCCTTCATGGGCTGTGTGAAGTATCCGAAGTCCTCCTTACGGTCTGCTAAATGCAACTCTCTGCCTCCGGGGAAAGCTGCCTCTACCGCGCCTTCCGCTCCGGCCTTTGCTCTGATAAAAAAGCTTCTTACGGACTCACGTGTATCTACCAGCTTTACTTCCTCTTTGTCCCAGAAGCACATGATCACCTTGCCCTGATGTCTTGCACAGTCGATGACATCCGATACCACTGCACTGGCGGTGGGAAGCTTGCCTGCGCCCCGTCCGTAGTACATGGAATCTCCCAGCATATTGCCGGTGACAAATACCGCATTGAACACTCCGTATACCATGGCCAGGGGATGGTCCTTGGGAAGCATGAACGGTGCCACCATAACTTCCGCTGTGTCATCGTCAATCGCACGGCTTCTGCCCAACAGCTTGATGGTATACTCTGCAGCATTGGCATATTCAAAATCCGCTGCGGTGATCTTCGTAATACCCTCAGTAGGGACTTTCTCGGAATCCACGTTTTTACCAAACATCAGAGAAGACAGAATCGCGATCTTACGGCAGGCATCATGACCTTCCACATCTGCTTCCGGATTGCGCTCCGCATAGCCTTTGTCCTGTGCTTCCTTCAGAACGGTATCGAAATCCGCGCCTTCTTTTTCCATTTTGCTCAGGATATAGTTCGTGGTACCGTTTAAGATACCATTGACAGCCTCGATCTTCTCTGCGGTCAGGGAGTAGTTCAGCGGACGGATAATGGGAATACCGCCGCCCACACTTGCCTCGAATAAGTAGTTGCAGTTATGCTCTCTGGCGATCTGCAACAGTTCGGGACCATGCTTTGCTACCAGCTCCTTGTTGGAGGTGCAGACACTCTTACCCAGTTCCAGTGCCTGCTTCGTGAACTGGTAAGCAGCTCCGACACCACCCATGGTCTCACAGATGATGGTTACGCTGTCATCCTGTAAGATCGTATTGAAATCATGAATGACCTTATTCTCATAAGGGTCTCCGGGGAAATCTCTCAGATCCAGAATGTATTTCACTTCCAGTTCCTGTGCGGACTTTTTATTTACCATGTCCTTATTTTTCTCGATAACTTCTACCACACCGCTACCGACGGTGCCGTAGCCCAATACCGCAACATTGATCATAATATTCTCCTCACTTTTATCTTTTTCGTTCCGACATTATTCTTTTGCCAGTATTTTCACATGATGCACACTGGTCTGCCCCTCCAGCTGTTCGATCATCCGGGAGATATCTCCCGTAGTCTGCAGTACCTGTATACTCAGTGTCAGAGATGCGATTCCGTTGATGGGAATACTCTGATGGATCGTCAGGATATTCGCACGGTACTCTGCGATGATCTTCAGCACATCCGACAGAATTCCCGGTTCGTCATCCATCTGGAAAGTCAACGTGATGGTCGTTCCCTGAGAATTGTCATGGAACGGAAAGATATCATCCTTGTACTTATAAAAAGAACTGCGGCTGATGCCAACTGCATCAACCGCTTCCTGTATGGTCAGAACCTTCTCTGACTCAAGAAGCCGCTTTGCTTCCACTACCTTTAACAGCACCTCGGGGATCGCCTTCTGCTTCACCACGAAATACTTGGTCGCTTCTCCCATATGTTATCCTCTCTGCAGTTCGTATCTGTAGTACGGACACTTGTTTTTCACTGAGGGATATTCTAGCACAGTAAAGTATGAAAGGCAACCCCCATTTTTATCTTTTTCAGGCCTTTTTAATACATTTCTGAGTATAAGAAAAGAGCCTTTCGGCTCTTTTCTTATACTCCTCCAAGCTTTAGATCAAAGGATATTTGTCTGTTAATTTCTGAATGATGGCTCTGGCTGCAGGAACCTGCTCTTCGCCGCCCTTGATGACCAGGGCAATAGCTTCTGCCACCTGATCCATGTCCTCGGTGTTCAGACCTCTGGAAGTAACCGCGGGGGTTCCCAGGCGGATACCGCTGGTCACAAACGGAGACTGGGGATCGTTGGGGATGGTATTCTTGTTAGCAGTGATATGCGCTGCATCCAACAGCTTCTCCACTGCCTTACCGGTCAGACCGTAAGGAGTCAGATCCACTAACATTAAATGATTATCGGTGCCGCCGGATACGATCTTGATATCACGGCTCATCAGACCCTTGCACAGTGCCTGGGCATTGTCAATGATATTCTGCTGATATACTTTAAAGTCATCACTTAATGCTTCCTCAAAGCAGACTGCCTTGGCAGCGATCACATGCATCAGCGGGCCGCCCTGGGTGCCGGGGAAGATGGCCTTGTTAAAGTTGAACTTTTCATTTGCTTCCTTGTTACACAGGATCATACCGCCTCTGGGTCCGCGCAGGGTCTTGTGTGTGGTGGTGGTTACTACATCTGCATAAGGAATAGGGCTCGGATGAAGACCTGCTGCCACCAGTCCTGCGATATGTGCCATATCCACCATCAGTACGGCACCCACTTCGTCTGCCACTTCACGGAATTTCTTGAAATCAATGGTTCTGGCATACGCAGAAGCACCGGCAATGATCATCTTAGGCTTGCATTCCAGTGCCAGTTCTCTCATTCTGTCGTAATCTAAGAATCCGTTGTCATCCACACCGTAAGGTACTACATGGAAATATTTACCGGACATATTTACCGGTGAACCATGGGTCAGATGTCCGCCGTGATCCAGGTTCATGCCCATGATCGTATCACCCGGTTTCAGTACGGCAAACTGCACTGCCATATTCGCCTGTGCTCCGGAATGGGGCTGTACATTAGCATAATCACAGCCGAACAGCTTCTTGGCACGCTCGATTGCCAGATTTTCGATGACATCCACGCACTCACATCCGCCGTAATATCTCTTGCCGGGATAACCTTCCGCATATTTATTGGTCAAGGGACTGCCCATAGCCGCCATGACTGCCTTGCTTACCCAGTTCTCGGAAGCGATCAGTTCAATATGACTGTTCTGACGATTCTCCTCGTCGATAATGGCCTGTGCCACCTCGGGATCAACTTTTTTTACTTCATCCAATGAATACATGCCTCATTCCTCCTTATGTTACGTTAATTCGCTAAACTTATGGTTTAGTATAGCATAGAACTTTTTAATTGCAAAGATGGAAAATGAACAATGTTGGCAGAAGCCCCTGAGTGTGTTAGAATAAACTTTAGTTACATTCTTACGAAAGATGAGGTATCCTCATGTATCATATTATTATCAATCCAGCCTCCCGCTCCGGCAGAGGTGCGAAGATCTGGTCTGAACAGATCGAACCTGCTCTGAAAAAAAGCGATGCCGTATATCAGACCTATTTTTCCAAAAAAGCCGGAGAAGTAAAGCATCTGGCTGCACAGATCACCGCAGAATATAAAGACGATCCTGATTTAAAGCTCATTGTCCTGGGTGGAGATGGCACGGTGAACGAAGCCCTGCAGGGAATCGCTGATCCCTCCAAAGTAATCCTGGGTTACATTCCCACCGGCTCCAGCAACGATCTGGCCAGGGATCTCGGCATCCCCAAAGAGCCGAAAGCAGCCCTGGATCTGATCCTTCGGAATGTTGCTCCCAGAGTCATGGACTTAGGAAGACTTACTTATCTCGATAAGGATCAGCCGGAAGAATCCCGGCTGTTCGCTGTCAGCTGTGGAATCGGCTTTGACGCAGCTGTCTGTGCAGAAGCCATGCATTCCCCCATCAAGGATACCATGAACCGGATCGGTCTTGGCAAGCTGACGTATTTAGGAATCGCCTTAAAGCAGCTGATCACCGCACGCAAGGTCTCCTGTACCCTGACCACCGAAAACGCAGTAAACGGAAAGCAGACCGCATTTCAGCTCCCCCGCTTTTTGTTTGTAACCTGTATGAGTCATCGCTATGAAGGCGGCGGATTCATGTTCTGTCCTCCCGCCACGGATAATGACGGCATATTGGATCTGTGCTGCGTCGGCAATATTTCCAAAGTACTGGTCCTGCTGGCTCTTCCCACCGCTTTTTTCGGTAAACACTATTTCGTAAAGGGGATCGATGCTTACACAGCCACACAGATGTCTATCACTGCCTCCGCTCCCCTATGGGTACATACGGACGGCGAAGTAACCAGGAAAAGCTGTGGATTCCGGGTGGAATGTCTTCCCGGCGCCATTCGCATGATCACTCCCGAAGTGAAATAAACACACTCTAAAGATTTTCTTAAGAATGCTTAAGTATTCCAAAAAGAACTTGATTTTTTTCTTCTTGTGATTATACTAAAATTAATTTTGAAGCATAGGTTTGGTAGAGAAATGAGGTTTTTATGGAAAAGCTTAAGATCTTCTATTTAAAATATAAACATGCCGTTCCACTTATTATATATGCCATTATTTATATGACATGGTTCGCCTGGCTGGAGAAGAACACCACCGGACACTACCGGATCATACATATGGCGGCGGATGATTACATCCCTTTCTGTGAGGTGTTCGTCATTCCTTACTTTTTATGGTTTGCCTATGTATCGGCAGTGGTCATCTACTTTTTCTTCAAAAATAAAGAGGATTACTACCGCACCTGTATTTTCCTTTTTACAGGCATGACGATCTTCCTGATCGTATCCACTCTGTGGCCCAACGGACAGCACCTTCGTCCCGCAGTAATGCCCAGAGACAATATCTTCACCCGCATGGTAGCCGCTCTGTACCGGACAGACACACCTACCAACCTATGGCCCAGCATTCATGTATATAATTCCCTGGGTGCACATTTTGCGATCATCCGCAGTAAATGCTTCGAGAAGAAAAAGGGCATCCGCATCGGATCCCTGATTTTGGCTTCTTCGATCATCATGGCGACCATGTTCATCAAACAGCACTCCGTCTTCGATGTGCTCACCGCTTTCGTTATGGCGGCTGTGATGTACACCCTGGTATATCGTTATGACCTGCTGATCGCAGTCAGAGAGTTCCGCAACAAGAGAAAAGCAAAACCACAGATTGGTTAGATAACAAAAATGCAACGGCGTTTTCACCGTTGCATTTTTTTATGAGTCACACCAGGTATGCTCACCACCGTGGTCTGAATGATCACAGTACTTCTTCACTTTTCTGCAGTGCCGATGCAATGACTGCATCCATATCATAATAACGGTATTCCGCCAGTCTTCCTCCGAAGATCACATTCTGCTCGGCATCTGCCAGCTTCTTATACTCTGCATACAGAGCACCGTTTTTCTCATCATTTACCGGATAATAAGGTTCATCTCCCGGTTTCCACTCGGAGCTGTACTCTCTGCTGATGACCGTCTTCGGGAGATCCAGTCCCTGTTCGTCCTTGCCGAACTCGAACCATTTATGTTCAATGATCCGGGTCCAGGGAGTCTCACGGTCTGTGTAGTTCACTGCCGCATTGCCCTGGAAGTTCGGAATATCCAGCACCTCTGTCTCGAATCTTACAGATCGATATTCCAATGCTCCCAGTGAATATCCGAAATACGCATCGATGGGACCGGTATAGACGACTGTTTCCGCCAGTCTGTCCAGTTCCTCCTTCTGCTCCAGATAATCTGTATCCAGACGTACTTCTATACCTTCTAACAAATGCTCCACCAGCTGCGTGTAACCGCCGATGGGAATGCCCTGATACAGAGCGTTGAAGTAATTATTATCAAAGGTCAGTCGAACCGGAAGTCGCTTGATGATAAATGCCGGAAGATCCTTACAATCACGTCCCCACTGCTTCTCTGTATAACCCTTGATCAGCTTTTCAAAAATGTCTCTTCCCACCAGGGAAATTGCCTGCTCTTCTAAGTTCTTCGGCTCCGTGATACATGCTTCTTTTTTCTGTTCTTCGATCTTCGCCGCTGCTTCCTCAGGCGTTACCACACCCCACATTTTATTAAACGTATACATGTTAAAGGGCAGGGAATACAGTTCTCCACGATAGTTTGCCACCGGGGAATTGGTGAACCGGTTGAACTCTGCGAATCTCGTAATATACTTCCACACCTTCGTATCATTGGTATGAAAAATATGCGCACCGTATTTGTGGACATGGATCCCTTCCACTTTTTCCGTGTAAATATTACCCGCCACATTGGGACGCTTGTCGATCACCAGAACCTTTTTCCCTCTGTCAGCCGCTTCTCTCGCGAACACCGCTCCGTACAGGCCGGAACCGACGACCAGATAATCGTATTTCATAGCTTCTATATGTTTCCTTTCCCACAGACACATTTAGACACATTTCTGTACTAATATGATTCCCGTTTTGCGTTACTGCTGCGTAGCAGTCTTCTGTCCAAAGACACGCTTCAGTACAAGCAGTGTCGCCAGTGTCAGCAGAATACCGATCACCAGACAGATCACCACATTCTGTACAAATCCGGCAATAATATAGGTCACAAAAGAGATTGCTGCCACAGTCAGTACGTAAGGTACCTGAGTGGACACATGGTTGATATGATTACACTGTGCTCCTGCAGAAGCCATGATCGTGGTATCGGAGATGGGAGAACAATGGTCACCCATAACAGCGCCTGCCAGACATGCAGACACACCGATGATGATCAGATGCTCGGCTCCGGGTACGATGGCTCCGGTAGCAGGATCGGTAAATACGCCGGTTACAATAGGGATCAGGATACCGAAGGTTCCCCAGCTGGTACCGGAAGCAAAAGCTAAGAAGCACGCTACCAGGAAGATGATCGCGGGAAGCATATTGGTCAGTCCCGTAGATGCGCCCTGCATCAGACCTGCCACATAAACATCCGCACCTAACAGTCCGGTCATGGTCTTCAGGGTAACGGCAAAGGTCAAGATCAGCATGGCAGGTACCATAGCGATAAAGCCCTGGGTCAGACAATTCATGGCCTCCTTAAAGGATACCAGTCTTCTACACATATAATATACGATAGCAAACAGCAACGCGATCAGAGATCCCCAGGGAAGTCCTACAGAAGCATCGGTAGCACTGAAGGCATCGATGAATCCCACACCTTCGAAAAATCCGCCGACATAGATCATACCAACGATACAGCAGATGATTAGTACGATCACAGGGATCAACAGATCATATACTTTTCCTCTCTCAGAACCCTTCGGTGCATTGTCCGCATTGGTCACGCGTTCTCCCTCAGTGAACAGGTCACCCTTTTCTCTGGCATTACGCTCATGCTTAGCCATAGGACCGTAATCGAATCCCATCAGTGCCATTCCGACGACAAATACAATGGTTAACAGCGAATAATAGTTATAGGGGATCGCTCTTACGAACAGTTCGATACCGGAATACACACCCTCGTCCACCATGCCTGATACTGCTGCTGCCCAGGAAGAGATCGGTGCGATCATACAGATGGGTGCTGCCGTGGCATCAATGATATATGCAAGCTTTGCACGGGAGATCTTGTGTCCATCTGTGACCGGCATCATAACGGATCCTACGGTCAGACAGTTGAAATAGTCATCCACGAAGATCAGAACACCTAATAAAAAGGTGGCAAGCAGTGCTCCCGCTCTGGTCTTTACATGCTTTTTCGCCCATTCACCGAAGGCCGCAGAGCCTCCTGCCTTATTCATCAATGCCACCATGGTTCCCAGCAGGATCAGGAACATGAAGATACCGATGTTCCATGCATCCGCAACGGAATTGATGAATCCTTCGTTGATCACTGTGTCCAGCGTCGCGATGGGTGAAAATCCGGTATAGATCAGCGCTCCCGTGACGATACCGATAAACAGTGATGAATATACTTCCTTTGTGATCAGTGCCAGTACAATTGCTACCACCGGCGGTAGTAATGCCCAAATTGTTCCGTACATAATTTTGCCCTCTCTCGTAGTTTTTTCGCAGTTTCTGCAATTATTTCACTATCTCTAACTTTATGGCAAACCTTTTGTCCTGTCAATAAAATTTTGCAAATTAACGCATTAACACGATAGCTTATTTATCATTTTTACTCTTTTTCGCTTTAAATCGCTAAATTTTCTTGCATCTGCGGGGATTCTGTTCTATAATAGGCAAAGAAATTTAGCAGAAAGGACGTGCCCAGCGCACGATGGAATACTATGAGTTTCGAATTCATCAAAAAACTTCCCACTCCTGCGGAAATACGTAAGGAGCTGCCTCTTCCGGCAGAATTAGTCAAGATCAAAGAAGAAAGAGACGCCGAGATCCGAGATGTCCTCACCGGTAAGAGTAATAAATTTCTGGTGATCATCGGACCCTGCTCTGCTGACAATGAGGATTCCGTTTGCGATTATGTAAACCGCCTTGCAAGAGTTAACGAACAGGTGAAGGATAAGCTGATCCTGATCCCCAGAATCTACACCAACAAACCCCGCACTACCGGTGAAGGCTACAAAGGTATCACTAGCCAGCCCGATCCCGAGAAGAAGCCTGATTTTCTGGCAGGACTGATGGCCATGCGTAAAATGCACATCCGTGCGATCCAGGAGACAGGGCTGACTGCGGCAGATGAAATGTTATACCCTGAGAACTGGGGTTATGTATCCGACATCCTCTCCTATGTGGCAATCGGCGCCCGTTCCGTAGAGGATCAGCAGCACCGTCTGACCGTCAGCGGTTTTGATGTAGCGGCAGGTATGAAGAATCCAACCAGCGGAGATTTCTCTGTAATGCTGAATTCCGTATATGCAGCACAGCATCCCCATTCCTTTATTTATACCGGCTGGGAAGTAAATACCCATGGAAATGATCTGGCTCACACCGTGTTACGTGGTGCTACCAACAAGCATGGTGCCAACATTCCCAACTACCATTATGAAGATCTGATCCGTCTGTGGGATATGTATGAAAAAATGGATCTGAAGAATCCTGCCTGCGTGATCGATGCGAACCATTCCAACTCCAACAAGCAGTTCAAAGAACAGATCCGAATCACCAAAGAAGTCATGCACAGCCGCAAGCTGAGTTCCGATCTCCATCAGCTGGTCAAGGGCGTTATGATCGAGAGTTATATCGAAGAAGGTAACCAGAAGGTGGGTGCCGGCTGTTACGGTAAGTCCATCACAGATCCCTGCCTGGGTTGGGACGATACAGAGCGTCTGATCTACGATATCGCAGAGTACGAATAAGACGAACCCTTTTTTAAAAAAATTGCAGGAAGCCTTTGAATAACACAGGATTCACAAACGCTTCCAACACACATCCGAGAACCAGTACTCCCAAAATGAGCACCGGTTTTCCCAGTTTACCGGGCAGGGACTTTTTTCCCTGCCCGGTGATATTATGATAAAAATAAATACTTCTGTAAATATCCTCGCACCACTGAAGCAGCATCACCATTGCAGGTACATAACACAGATAGTGAGGAAAAATTCCAACAATACATAATAAAATCCCCTTGATTCCATAACGGCAGGTCGCAGTACCTAAGAATAATCCAAGGGAAAAGCCATATTTTACTGTCATCCCACCACAGAATAACAACCCCAGGTACGTCGTGGCCATGAGAACCAGTGCGATGAAATCTTTGCCTCTTTTACACAGGACGTACCAGAAGAGAACCTTGTTGTCCACGGCCATGTATTTCATATGATACAAAGTATCCTCATCCAGCATTCCCATATTCTTCAGGAAAGTGCCTTTTCCCCAATATACGATCAGAAACCCCACTGCGAATCCGATCACAAACAGAAAACGAAGCGGCAGCTTTCCCACCGGTACGATAGACTTATCCCATTTCATGAAAATTCCCATTTCTACGCCACGCAATGTTATGTTAATATATGCGGACAACACAGGGAATCATTCCTGAACCGTAACAACTAAAAAGCAATCCGCCACACAGATTCTATCCATGGAGCGGATTGCCTACCTCAACGTAATGACTATTTACTTAAGTATTTCGATGCATATGTCAGAATGCCGCAAATCGTCTTGGCATCCTGAATCTTACAGTCATAGATCATTTGTTTTAATTCCTCTACGGAATATGCCTCTACATTGATAAATTCATCTTCATCCAGATGCTGGCTCCCTCTTTCTTTCAGGTCTAACGCCAGATAGATGTCGATTTTCTCATTACAGAAAGCTACTGTGGTATAGATGGAAGTCAGCAGTTCCACATGATCGGTATGATAGCCGGTCTCTTCCTGCAATTCCCGCATGGCTGCCTGATCCGTAGGTTCTTCTCTACCATTCAGTCCGCCGGCCGGAATCTCCAGAGTCTCCCGCTCCAGCGCATTACGATACTGTCGCACCATGAGAAGTTTACCGTCTTCTCTTACTGCAACCACGGCTGCTGCGCCTTTATGATCGATCAGATCCCATTTTGCAATGTTACCGTTGGGAATCTGCATGGTGTCCTGATAATAATCAATGATCGCACCTTTTGCCACCAGTTCCCGTTTGATACGCCTGAATTCTTCCATGACCCGTTATTCCTTCTTTTATTTATCCTCGAATCTGTTATTTGTTCTCCAGTAATTTGTCCACACTTACCATCTTGACACACAGTACGAACAGATCCGTTGCCATTGCCATCTCTTCCGGTGTCGGGAAGGAAGGTGCGATACGGATATTGGAATCTTTGGGATCCTTCTTATAAGGGAAAGTAGCGCCTGCCCCCGTCAAAGTCACACCTGCTTCCTTACATTTTGCCACAATAGCCTTGGCACAACCATCCATCGCATCAAAGGAGATAAAATATCCACCGTTGGGTTTTGTCCAACTGCCGATACCAAGTCCACCCAGTTCCTCATCCAAAACCTTCAATACTGCCTCAAATTTTGGACGCATGATTGCCGCATGCTTCTTCATATGTTCACGAATACCGTTAATATCCTTAAAATAGCGTACATGACGTAACTGATTGATCTTATCGTATCCAATCGTCTGAATTGTCATGGACTTTCTCATATCATCCAGATTGGCCTTAGAAGATGCGATAGCCGCAATACCGGAACCTGCAAAGCTTACCTTAGAGGTAGAGCAGAACTCGAATACCATATCCGGATGTCCTGCCTTCTCACATTCGGAGAGAATCTCTAACAGCTGATCCTGTCTGTCATCATATAAATGATGAATTGCATAAGCATTATCCCAAAAAATACGGAAATCCGGTGCCGCCGGCGTAAGCGCTGCGAAGCGTCTTACGGTCTCATCGGAATAAGAATATCCCTGAGGATTGGAGTACTTCGGTACGCACCAAATGCCTTTGATGGCGGGATCTTCGCTGACCAGCTTCTCTACCAGGTCCATATCCGGTCCTTCGGGAGTCATGGGTACATTGATCATTTCAATTCCGAAATGCTCTGTAATTCCAAAATGTCTGTCATATCCGGGAACAGGGCACAAAAACTTTACATGATCCAGTTTACACCAGGGGGTATTTCCCAAAATGCCATGGGTCATGGCACGGGATACCGTATCATACATGATGGTCAGACTGGCATTACCGCATACGATCACGTTCTCTGGTTTTACCTCCAGAATATCCGCCATCAGCTTCTTTGCCTCAGGAATGCCATCCAAACCTCCGTAGTTTCTCACATCCATTCCATCCTCAGCCTTCATAGCGCTCTGAGAATTCACAACATCCAGAAAATCCATTGTCATATCCAGCTGATTGACTGCAGGTTTTCCTCTGGACATATCCAGTTTCAGGCCTTTGCCTTTTGCATCTTCATATGCAGCGTTAAGCTCTGCCTTCAGTGTTAAAAGTTCTTCCTTGGTTAATTCCTGATATGCTTTCATTTCTTACCATACCTTTCTCGTCTTTCCTCGTTGGGAATACGCCTTCTTCTGTGGATGTTGGATAATCGTATACAATCATACACTCCGAATATCATACTATAAGATGACATATAACACAATAGGTAACTTTCACTTTTTTACACCCGTTTATCCATAAATTTTCATTAAAACAGCCGTTGTATGTCTCCATACAACGGCTACCTCTTACATCTTATGAAATTGTCATTTCTGACTGGTCAGTTATTTGGCGTAATCAATTACGCGGCTCTCACGGATCACATTCACCTTGATCTGTCCGGGATATTCCAATTCAGCTTCAATCTGCTTGGAAATATCTCTTGCCAACAGTACCATATCGGCATCTGAAATCTGTTCGGGCACTACCATAACACGAACTTCACGACCTGCCTGAATAGCAAAAGATTTATCTACACCTTTGAAATTGTTTGTGATATCTTCTAACTGTCTTAATCTGCTAGTATAGGTTTCCAGTGTTTCCCTTCTAGCTCCCGGTCTTGCAGCGGATATTGTATCAGCAGCTTGTACAATACATGCAATCAGGGAAGTAGGCTCTACATCGCCATGGTGAGATTCCACTGCGTTGATAACAGTAGCATTCTCTTTGTATTTCCGACACAATTCAGCACCCAGCTGAATATGAGAACCTTCCATTTCGTGGTCGACTGCTTTACCGATATCATGCAGCAGTCCGGCTCTCTTGGCAAGTCTCACATCCAATCCCAGTTCTGCAGCCAGCAGTCCGGACAGCTGTGCTACTTCAATAGAATGCTTTAATGCATTCTGACCATAGCTGGTACGGAATTTCATCTTACCGAGTAATCTTACCAGTTCGGGATGAATGCCATGTACGCCAACCTCGAGAGTTGCGGCTTCTCCCTCTTCCTTGATCATTACTTCGACTTCTTTCTGCGCCTTCTCTACCATCTCTTCGATTCTGGCCGGATGAATACGTCCGTCCACGATCAGCTTCTCCAGCGCGATTCTCGCTACCTCACGACGAATCGGATCAAATCCGGACAAAATTACTGCTTCCGGTGTATCATCAATGATCAGGTCTACACCTGTCATGGTCTCAAGTGTGCGGATATTACGTCCCTCACGTCCGATGATACGTCCCTTCATCTCATCATTCGGTAACTGTACAACGGAAATTGTAGTCTCAGAGACATGATCTGCTGCGCATCTCTGTATTGCGTTAACCACATATTCCTTTGCTTTCTTGTCTGCTTCTTCTTTGGCCCGACTCTCCATTTCCTTGATCATCACGGCCGATTCATGCTTCACTTCATCTTCAACAATTTTCAATAAGTAGTCTTTTGCTTGTTCAGAGGTTAATCCGGAAATTCGTTCCAGTTCCTGCACACGCTGCTCATTCAGCTTGGAGACTTCTTCCTTCATTCTGCCTAGGGTTTCTTCTCTGGCTGCCAAACTTGCCTCGCGCTTCTCGATGGCATCTGCTTTCTTATCGATGTTCTCTTCCTTCTGCTGAACTCTGCGCTCATACCGCTGAGCTTCCGCTCTGCGCTCCTTGATCTCTTTGTCCAGTTCATTCTTGGTACGAATGGACTCTTCTTTGACTTCCAGGAGTGATTCACGCTTTTTGTTCTCTGCAGTCTTCAGGGCTTCATCAATAATCTCTCTTGCCTTCTCCTCTGCGTTGCCGATGGTTCCCTCCGCATTCTTCTTCAGACGGGTGGTGGTAACCTTTGCTGTGATCAGCACTGCAGCTATAATGGCAATAACAGAAACCACTAATACTATTACAATATTAGTGTCCACTACAGGAGCACCTCCTTATGAAATTTTCATTGTACATTTTGCTCTGATAATACAAATTATCGTTCAAAATAGAATGCAATTTATGTACATTCTAACAAGCAATTCACAACAGTATTAGTGTAAACTGAAAATACTCCTCTGTCAAGTACAAGTCGCAATTACTCCAAAAATAGTTCCTATATTAATACAATCTTTGTGCATTATTTCTTGCTTTTCCTGCACTATACAGTATCCTAAAACTCGTCACTGTGCATGCCTCCGATTGCCTTGCGAATGGCTTCCTGTGAGAATCCCTTTCTTGCCAGAAATGCGTATATTTTCTGTCGTTCTTTCCAGTCTGTTTCTTCCGCTGCATCATAATGTTTCTTACGAAGCAATTCCCGGATCATACTCTGTTCATCCTGTTCCCCGCCATTCTCCCTCCAATTCTGCCAGGCTTCCTCTATCGTGGCAGAGGAAATCCCCTTGCCCTGGAGATCCTGTTCAATGCGTCTTCTGCTGCGGCTGTTCTCATGATAGGTAATATAATCCACTGCATACCGAAGATCATCTATATAATGAAAGCCTGCCACATATTCTATTGCCTGCTCTATGATCTCCGGCGGATAATATCCCTGCTGTAATTTTGTCCGTAATTGTGAGGTCGTATATTCCCGCCCCTGAAGCAGATTCATAGCCCTCAGTTTTGCACGTTTAGGCAGTACCTCCTGCATAATGGTCCGGTAATCCTCCGGTCGGAGTTCTTCACTCTCTTTTATATGGTAGAGACGCAATTCGCCTTTGTATAAAACAAAGGCGAATTCCTGATCAATATATACCTTACTTCTCGATTTGGAAAGTTCCGTAACCTGTGTTACCAGCATGGATCTACTCTTCCTTCTCCGCTGTAGCAGATACATCTGCCTTCAGTCCGTAATGTTCTCTGACCTTCTCTGCAATCTCATCACAGACAGCCGGATTATCTTTCAAATACTGTTTTGCATTCTCTCTGCCCTGTCCGATCTTATTGCCCTCGTAGGCATACCATGCACCGGACTTGGCAACTACATCACAGCTGGCCGCCAGATCCAGGATATCTCCTACCATAGAAATACCTTCTCCGAACATAATATCAAACTCTGCTTCCTTAAAAGGAGGCGCAATCTTATTTTTCACTACTTTGACACGGGTACGGTTACCAATGACCTCTCCGCCCTGCTTCAATGCCTCAATTCTCCTGACATCCAGTCGTACAGAAGAATAGAACTTCAGTGCCCGTCCACCGGTGGTGGTCTCAGGGTTACCGAACATGACACCTACCTTCTCACGAAGCTGGTTGATAAAAATAACAGTACAGTTGGATTTGCTGATCACAGCAGTCAGCTTACGCAGTGCCTGGGACATCAGTCGCGCCTGCAGACCCACATGGCTGTCTCCCATATCCCCGTCGATCTCCGCCTTCGGTACCAGTGCAGCTACGGAGTCCACTACAATGATATCAATAGCTCCGGAACGCACCATGGTCTCGGTGATCTCCAGTGCCTGCTCTCCGTTATCCGGCTGGGAAATGTACAGATTATCAATATCCACTCCGATATTCTTCGCATAGACGGGATCCAGGGCATGCTCTGCATCGATAAATCCGGCAATACCTCCCCTCTTCTGTACTTCAGCGATCATATGTAAAGTAACGGTCGTCTTACCACTGGATTCCGGTCCATAGATTTCAATGATTCTTCCCTTAGGAATACCACCCAGTCCCAATGCTATATCCAAACTTAAAGAACCGGTAGGAATGGTCTCCACGTTCATCTGTGCCGTGGGATCTCCCAGCTTCATTACCGCGCCCTTTCCATACTGCTTCTCGATCTGGCTCAGTGCCGCATCCAATGCTTTAAGCTTATCATCTTTTTCCATGTTTATCTCCTTTTTGTTCAAGGAACAAATGTTCTGCTTTTTATTTAGAATAAAACATTTGTTCGTGTTTGTCAATGTCTATTTTTATTATATCTATTTTATGTCCAATAAAACTCCCTTCAAGAGCACCCCCCCTATTTGCTAATTTGTCCCGATAATCGTCTGAAATTTTGGCGAATGCCTGAATTGCCGATAATCAGAGATAGAAAGACATGTCCGCGAATTGTTCCGCAACAAGATATAAAATGAATGTACCACACATCCCCACTTCCCGCAAGGATGCATGATACATTTTTTATGTTTTCAGCACTATTTACAATTTTGTACCCTTACGTTTTGAGGGTATCTCACAAATTATTTTTTTGTTACTTTTTACCAAATGTCACTTTACTAAAGTATTTCAAAATGCAGCTGCGCATGAGGATCAATGCTGCAGAGGTAGTCGCTTCTCTGATCTGGCTGCGGGTTCCGGAGAAATGATATTCTTTTACCGTAAGTTCTCCCTTAACACAGCATCCGATATACACCAGTCCTACCGGCTTCTCTTCGGTTCCTCCGTCCGGTCCGGCGATTCCCGTCACTGCCACTGCCACATCCGCTTTTAGCAAAAGAGCCGCCCCTTTCGCCATCTCTCCTGCTGTTTTGCTGCTGACAGCACCGTATTTATCCAGCGTGCTCTTACGCACTCCCAGGAATTTTCGCTTAGCCTTATTGGAATAAGTTACCAATCCCGCTTTATAACATTCCGACACACCGGGCACATTGATAATTCTCGCTGCGATCATGCCTCCGGTACAGGACTCTGCAGTAGTCACGGTCAGATCATTGGCAAGCAACAGATCCGCCACTGCCATCTCCAGAGTGGTCTCCTCTCTGGTACTGTAGATATCCCCTCCGAAACGGGATTTTAATTCTTTTACTATTGGTTTGATCGTCTTTCCGGCTGCCTTGGCATTTTCTCCGGAAGCAGTCACCCGGATATGTACTTCTCCGGTCTTAGCGTAGGTGGCTATGGTAGGATTTGTCTGTCCGTCGATCAAATCCTTCAGCGTATCCTCCACCTGGCTCTCCGGCACACCGCACAGCTTTACCATCCGGGAGCAGATCACCCCGGGAGTCAATGCGTCCAGATAAGGAAGTACCTGCTGATCAAACATGGGGATCAACTCCGCAGGAGGTCCCGGCAGCAATACGATCCTGTTCTTCTCCGTTTCCAAAATGATCCCCGGTGCCGTTCCGTTATCATTGTCCAGTACTTTTGCACCTTCGGGCACCATGGCCTGTTTCCAGTTATTCTCCGTAGGCTGAATATCTCTCACTGCGAAAAATTCTGCGATCCGTTCCATGCTGTGGTCATCCACTGACAGTTTTTTCCCACAGACCTTTGCCACGGTTTCCTTGGTCAGATCATCCTCCGTGGGTCCCAGTCCGCCGGATAACAGAATTACATCCGAACGCTCCATGGCACATTTTAACACGCCCGCAAGTCTCTCCGCATTATCTCCCACCACCGTCTGGTAATAGCAGTCCAGTCCGGAAGCAGCAAGCTTTTCCGCCAGATATGCTGCATTCGTATTCACAATATTGCCCAGTAAAATTTCGGTTCCTACACAGATGATCTCTGCTGTCATTGATTTACCGCCTTTCGCTAACATTATCCTTGTCATAGAGTTATCCACAAACAGTATACTACACTTCAGAAGCAGAGAAAAGGAAATATTTTACTCTGTGGCTTCTTCCACACCTATTTGATCTTTCGTATCTTTTGTACTAAATTGAAAGTTACGCGAGCAATGAGCCGCGCATAGGCATAGTGAGGACAGCGATGGGCGCTTGC